>Ga0265297_10002735_pt1 | contig 34516 bp, 24 predicted proteins | sample Munlanlwell13791_FD_192502 | JGI IMG/M metagenome (GOLD analysis project Ga0265297, IMG submission 192502) | Leachate microbial communities from a municipal landfill in Southern Ontario, Canada - Leachate well 137-91 | ecosystem: Engineered > Solid waste > Landfill > Unclassified | place... | reverse complement strand
ATATACTTCCAAAAAAGCCACTCATTGAATTCTTGTTTTAGATTTTGGATTAAGCCGCAAATGTACCCGAAAATGATAAAAAGCACAAAAAAGATATTAAATTTACTGCCGAAGATGGAAATTACTGCAAAATATCAACAAACTAAAGCTGCAGGCAAAGTAGGATGTCTGCTGTGTCCTCACAGGTGCCAGCTGGAAGACGGCCAAAGCGGGATATGCAGAGTGAGGGTAAACATGGACGGAGAGCTTATTTCAATAGCATACGCCAATCCATGTTCAATATCGGTAGACCCTATGGAAAAGAAACCTCTCTATCATTTTCTTCCTGGGACAGACATCCTTTCACTTGCCATTGAGGGGTGTAATCTGAGATGCCTCAATTGTCAGAATTGGAAAATTTCTCAAAATGCTCCCGATATAGAGGACAGATATTCACTTATGCCGGAGGAAGTTATAGAAGAAGCTACCCGAGTTAAAAGTAAAAGTATAGCATTCACATATAGCGAGCCGTCTGTTTTTTTTGAATATATGCTGGATACTTTCCGCATTGCCAGAGGTGCAGGCATTCACACTGTGATGGTATCAAACGGCTTTATAGAAAGAGAACCGTTGTTGGAGCTTTGCAGCTGGCTCGACGCAGCCAATGTTGATTTAAAGTGTTTTGACGACAATCTTTGCAAGAGGCTTACCGGAGGGTCAATGAAACCTGTTCTCAAAAGCCTTGGAGTGTTAAGAGATAAGGGTATATGGCTTGAGATAACCAACCTCATAATTCCAGGTTGGTCTGATGACATTCAAACAATAAAAAGAATGTGCGAATGGTTGTTTGACAATGGGTTTTCCAACACGCCACTTCATTTCAGCCGGTTCTTCCCGAACTACAAGCTTGCAGAGCTAAGCCCAACACCAGAAAAGACTATGTATGAAGCTAAAAACATGGCTCTTAGATGTGGATTGAAATATGTTTATCTTGGTAATATGAATACTGTTGACTCCGGGAATACACTGTGCCCGGTTTGCGGAACTGAATTGATACGTCGTGACGGATATATTGTAAAAGACATGATGGGACATCAAGGTCTATGCCCTGTATGTAAGGAGAGTATTCCCGGGATCTGGAGATAGCATTACTTGAACACAGTCGCTGTAAAAACATAAATCTCGGCTTCCCGCCATCCTTCCCATCCTATTCCGGCTTTATCACGTGAGCAATGTCCGAGGAACTCTTCAACACTCCATCCTGTTTCTGCGGCCACTTGTGGCAGGAAGACCCCCGATGATCCAGCCTTTACTATATATATACCATGAACCCCAAGTCTGATTTCAGATATATCATGAACTCTTCGCAAAGGGGAAAGGACTGAAATCTCAATCTCAATTTCACCCAACTCATCCGAAGTGAGCGGATCAAACCTGTAATCATGAACCGGGACTATAGATGCCATCTCTTGTACCAGTCTCCACAAAGGCATATCACCATTCATACGGCCAAGGCAACCTCTCAGCTCTTTATTTTTGTAAATAGTAACAAACAGACCACAAAGAGAGAGCAGATTTTTAGATAAATCCCTTGTTTCATTAAAAAAAGGCTTTTTGTGATTTACAGCGGCTTCGATAGATTTTTTTGCAATGCTTAAAAGAGTTTGTTTATCTGCCTCTGAAAGTTCAAACTCTACTCTGTCAACACTTTCCTGTACTATTTTTATACCCCAATAACCAACAACCCGCTCATGATCTCCAGACAAAGGCTCATCTCCTGAGTTTTTGTATTCTACAGGATAGTATCTGACAGATTCATCATTTTTTATAATCTCAAGTAGTATTAAGACCGATGTCCACCCACACAAACTTGTTAAAAGATTAGGAATTCCCTCCTCATCATTTTTACGTAATCTCCTCAATAATCTTTCCGGATTACCAGAAATAATAGCCTCCATAGTTTTACGGTCATTTTCCACAGCAGCAGAATATTCAGGGTAATGAGAGAAGTCTGAACTTACAATAAAGAGATTCTCCGGTGAGAAATAGGGAGTAAGCACTTTGGCAATCTCCCGGCAGATATATGGATCGTCAGTTCCTATAATAATCGGCACAATCGAATATCTGCACTTCATAACATGATGTAAAAATGGAAGTTGGGTCTCAATAGCATGCTCTTCTATGTGGACTCTCTGATCTGACGAGAAAACATCAGGAAAATTCCCGGCCAGCATCTTGCCAAAAGCCTTGTCTACCTTTTCCTTACCATAAGGCATAATATAATCTCCGTCACACCAAACTGATGCTCCCCTGAATTTATGATGATGGGAAGAGGCAATTATAAAAACTCTTTTATAACGAGTATCTCCATTTATCTGATTGTATGAAGATGCCGCCACCCCACCTGAGAACTGATATCCGGCATGCGGCACAATTATGGCCCTTACATGTTCTCCTTTGTATGGTATTGCCGATTTAAACAAACGCTCCATCTCTTCCTGCAACTTTGCAGTCTCTGCGGGATAAAACAGTCCTGCTACTGCAGGAATTCTGTCTGTGTTTTCTGTTACAGGTCTCATATTAATTAGTTTTTTAGAATTTACAAGATAGTTATTTATTACAAAATTTGTAATTATAATTATCTTTAAGTGATTTATTATAATACTGAATGGATCTCACGTATCATAACATCCTTCTGGTAGGATCAATTTTACTTTTTATATCTCTTTTCGCCGGGAAAACATCCAGCAGATTAGGCGTTCCTGTGATAATCCTTTTTATTTCAGTGGGTATGCTTGCCGGATCAGAAGGTATCGGAGGCATACTTTTCAGCAATCCGAAGACGACTCAGTTTATTGGAGTGGTTGCTTTGTGCTGCATATTATTTTCAGGAGGTCTCGACACGGATTGGAACCATGTCAGACCGGTCTTGTGGCAAGGTGTGCTTCTATCTACGGCAGGAGTATTGATAACAGCCTTTTCTATAGCTCTCTTTGTATGGCTGATAACAGATTTTACATATATTGAGGCACTTCTTCTCGGATCTATTGTCTCATCAACAGACTCCGCATCTGTGTTCTCAATATTAAGATCCAGGAATCTTGCCTTAAAAGGGAACATAAGATCAATACTGGAGCTGGAAAGCGGGAGCAATGACCCGATGGCTTATGTGATGACGCTTATCTGCACAGGATTAGTAATGCACCAGAACTCAAGCGTTGCTGAGATAGTAACATTATTCTCAAAAGATCTTATTCTTGGAGGTGCATTTGGTCTGGTCATAGGTATGGTTGGAACAATGGTAATTAACAGAATAAGGTTTGACTATGAGGGCCTGTACATAGCTTTGGTAATTGCAATCATGTTTTTCAGTTTCTCACTCACAGACTTCCTTATGGGCAATGGGTTTCTGGCAGTTTACATTTGTGCCATATACATTGGTAATCACGATGTTATTCACAAGAAAAAGATACTCAAATCATTTGACAGCTTTGCCTGGCTGATGCAGATAATTCTGTTTCTCACACTCGGGCTGCTTGTTCTTCCAAGCCAGCTGATACAAGTCATGGGAATAGGCATGCTGATTGCTGGCTTTCTCATACTTGTTGCAAGACCGCTCAGTATTTTCATATCTCTTGCCCCGTTTAAGATAAATTCACGCGTGAAACTGTTCTTGTCATGGGGAGGGCTCAGAGGAGCCGTACCAATTGTTTTTGCAACATATCCGCTCCTTGCAGGTGCAGACAAGGCCGGAACTATTTTCAACATAGTTTTCTTTGTTTCCCTGACATCGGTTGTCATACAAGGTACCTCCCTCGCAAAAGTTGCCGGATGGCTTCACCTGACGCTTCCGGCAAATCTTAAACCAAGAAATAAAAGTGAAATCGAATTTACAGAGAGCCTTAAATCTGTACTTACGGAAGTAACGGTTAAAGAGGGATGTCCTGCTGCCGGCAAAAAAATTGTTCAACTCGGATGGCCAACAACAATTGTAATATCAACAATAGAGAGAGATGGCAAATACTTTATACCTACAGGAGCTACAAAACTGGAAAAGGGAGACAGATTATTCTTGCTGTCAGAAAACATAGACTCACTCAGTCAGGTATTTGATTGTGTAAATATAAAACAATGATTATGAAACCATTTAAAGCAGTTTTTCCGGGAAAATACATTCAGGCAGAAGGTGCAGTGGCCCGTTTACCTGAACTAATTAAATTACTGGGTAATAAAGGGCTAATTTTAGCATCTCCGACGGTTATAAAAAACATACTTCCTCAGTATACTACATTCAGTGAGTGGAAAGAATCACTCATAATCAGCGAATTTTCCGGTGAGTGTTCGGAAAAGGAGGTTGAGAGAGTCTGCGCTGTTATCCGAAGTGAGAAACTGGATGTAATCATCGGAATGGGAGGCGGGAAAACGATTGATACCGCAAAAATTGCTGCCGATAAGACGGGAATACCTGTAATAGTAGCTCCAACGATAGCATCGACGGATGCCCCTTGCAGTGGTTGTGCTGTAGTCTACTCTCAAAATGGGGTTTTCGATTATGTATATTATCAGAAATTGAATCCTCAGGTAGTACTTGTCGACACAAAAATAATATCAGCCGCTCCCTCACGTTTTCTGGTATCAGGCATGGGAGACGCATTAGCAACATGGTTTGAGGCAAGATCCTGTGAACGGACAAATTCAGAAAATGCCTGCGGAGGATATAGCACACTCACAGGTTTAAGTATTGCAAAATTGTGTTATGAAACTCTGCTTAAATATGGGATGTCTGCAAAAACGGCTAATGACAACCACATCATAACACCTGCTTTCAACCATGTTGTTGAGGCAAACATATTACTGAGCGGAATCGGTTTTGAAAGTTCCGGGCTGGGTGCCGCGCATGCCATACACAATGGATTGACAGCCCTGGAACAGACTCACGGTTTATATCATGGCGAAAAGGTCGCGTTCGGGCTTTTGGCATCTTTGCACCTTACAGACAATGACCCGTTTGAGACAGAAACCGTTTATCAGTTTTGTGAAAATATAGGACTTCCGACCACTTTCAGAGAGATTAATATGAATGATGTCTGTTATGATGATCTAATGAAAGTTGCGATTGCGACATGCCGGCCTGAGGAGAGCATTCACCATGAGGCCTGTGATATTCAACCTGAACGCGTTGTTGCAGCAATGATTGCTGCCGATGCTACCGGTCTTTTGAGAAAGAAACAATATTAAAACAATCATTTATGAAAAACATTTACAAATATATTCTTATATCTGCCGCTATAGTAATTGCCGCAATTATTCTTGGAAATGCTTATGTAAAAAGAAGTCAGGCTGAAAGACAAATTTCCGTTACAGGATTGAGTGAAAAAAATTTCACATCTGATTTAATCGTCTGGGAGGGATTTTTCTCCAAGGTAAGATCTGACCTCAAGAGCGCATCATTTGAATTGAATAAGGACAAGGAACTGATTGGAGAGTATCTGAAAAAAAACGGAATCGAGAAGAAAGATATCGTATTCAGTGCTATTGAGATTAACGAACAGGTTAAAAGAAAATACTCTCCTTCAGGAGAATATTTGGGTGAAGATTTCACAGGATACAAGCTGACTCAATCAATCCAGATAACATCAAGGGATATTGAGAAAATTGAAGAGCTTTCAAGAAACATTACAGAGCTTATAAATGATGGTGTACAGTTTAATTCAAAGCCTCCAAGATACTATTACACGAAACTTGCGGATTTGAAACTGGAACTTGTTTCAGAAGCCACTGAGGATGCAAGGCAGAGAGCAGAGAAGATTGCTGAAAAATCAGGCAGTTCTATCGGGAAACTTGTTACCGCCCAAATGGGAATAATCCAGATAACAGGACAGAATTCCACCGAAGAGTACTCATGGGGAGGAACCTTCAACACATCTTCACGGGAGAAAACGGCATCCATAACCATGAAGCTAGTATACCGGGTCAAATAGGCCGTTCTGACACAAGAAACTATAGGTGGTTTATGGCCCGAATTTTGAACAGGAATAGTCAATAAAACAACATTATCATGAAACCTTTGACTATCAAATCAACGATGATATTTGCTTTGTCAATTATTCTATTTTTTTCAACGACAAATGCTGCTCAAGCCAGAAACTGGCCCATAGAAATTATAACTTCAAGTGGCAAGATTACAATTTTTCAACCTGAGATTGAGTTGTTGGACAGAGACAGGATGGAATGCAGCTCTGCCGTAATAATTGAGACACCTGGGAGCAAAGATGAGGTATACGGAGCAATCTGGTATGTTTGCAATACAGCTGCCGACCGCGACGAAAGTCATGTAAGGCTTCTTGATATAGATATAGTGGCCAACAAATTCCCCGGGCTGGATAACAACGAAATCTCGAGAATGAACTCAATTATAGAGAGAGAGTTTCCGAAATGGGATTTGGTGATGTCAATGGATGAGCTCACAGCAGGGCTTGAAAAGAACCAGCTCTCCGAATCCGAACAGCTTTACAACGAAGCTCCTGAGATAATATTTGTTACAAAACCCACCGCTCTTGTATTAATTGACGGAGATCCCATTCTTAAGAAAGTAGATGGTACAAATCTGAAATATGTTGTGAACACTCCATTTTTCATAGTTATGGATCCAGACACCGATCTCTTTTATCTTAACGGAGGCAATTATTGGTATTCATCACGTTCAATATTTGAAGGATGGAGACTTACAAGTAATGTCCCGACAAAGGTTATAAAAGCAGAGAAAATGGGGTCTTCCGATAATGAGCCAATTAACCAGAGCAGTGCCCCATCGGGTATTATAATCCGCACCCATCCTGCAGAGCTTTTATCCTCTAACGGTGCCCCTAGATTCTCTCCTGTCAGGAATACATCTCTTCTTTATGTTACAAACAGTGATGATGATATACTGATGGATATAAACTCTCAGCTCTACTATGTACTGGTATCAGGAAGATGGTACCGATCAAGAAACCTTATGTCAGACAACTGGACTTTTGTTCCACCTGACGCCCTGCCTGATGATTTCCGCTTAATTCCGGAAGACTCGCCAGTTAATAATGTTCTTTCCAGTATTGCCGGCACAAGAGAGGCAATGGAGGCTGTCCTGGAGACTAAAATCCCGCAAACAGCAGAAATAAGGCGTGGAAGAGTCCAACTTGACATATATTATGACGGGAATCCGGTATTTGATTATATACGGGGCACAAAGCTAAAGTATGCTGTCAACACGGACAAGGCTGTAATTTACTATAACGGCACCTACTACTGCTGTGATGATGCCGTATGGTTCGAAAGTAACAATCCATACGGGCCTTGGGAGGTCTCTGTAAATATTCCTGCCGAGTTCATGTCAATCCCTCCGGACAGCCCTCTGTACAATGTAAAGTATGTTTTTATATATGACTATACCCCGTATGTAGTAAGAATCGGTTATTATCCAGGTTATACTCACAATTATACATACAGAGGATGTGTATACTACGGCACAGGGTACAGATACAGGCCATGGTACAGGTCTCAGTATTTTCCAAGACCCCTTACATATGGATTTAATGTTCATTACAATCCTTTCACCGGTTGGGGATTTTCTTACGGAACAGCTTTTGGAGGCATAAACTGGATAAGATTCGACAATCATTTTCACAAACACAACCATGGATATTGGGGGCCTGTCGGATATCGGCATGACCATTATACCGGATATAGTCCTGGTGACAGAAGAGAGTTATCTCCAGAAAGGCCAAGGAGTCAAAAGAATGATTATAAAAACAATCCCCGGGACGACAGAGCTCATAACAATATATATAATAAAAAAGGGAATGAACAGAGAAGGGTTTCGGGTTCAACATACAGAAGAGAGCCAAATACTTCAAGAATCCCGAATAACGGAAATACTGATGACAAGAGAAATGTTTACAAACCAGGGACGGGAAATAACCAGGGAAACCAGACAGATCCGGTAAGAAGGAATCCGCCCAGAAGTGGGAACAACAGCGCCAGACCAGGGTCACAGATTAGAAGGGAAAATCCTGCACAGAATCCGGATAAATCCAACAGAGAAATAAACGGACCAAACGGCTCGAGGGAGAGGAGCACCAAGAATACAGAGACATTAAACAACAAACGTAATCAGTATCAGAATACTCAACCAAGGAAAGAGTCTCCCAGAGACAACACTGTCAATAAAAAAAGAGATGAATCCGAAAAGAAGAGTGAGAATAAAAACAACTCCGGCGGGAACAATACTGAAAAGAAAGATAAAACACGACAATCAAGCTCTTCCGGATCAACATACAGAAGATAACAGTCTGAAGATAATAACTCTTAAATAAAAAGATCAGCCCCGCAAATGCTCCATAACAATCTTGCAGAGCTGGTCTTTTGATATAGGTTTACTCATAAACCCGCAGCAACCGCATGACATGGCCTTTTTCACATCCGCATCGCTGCTATATGCGGTATAAGCAATCACCGGGAGCTCCGGTCTGAGACGTTTAATATCTCTCGTTGCTCTAAGCCCGTCAATGACCGGCATTTTAATATCCATGATAACAAGAAATATTTCTTTTCTGTCTCTACATATATTGATTGCCTCCTCTCCGTTTCTTGCCCATATAAGATTAATGTCATAATCTTTAAGAAACTCCTTTAAAAGAAGATAATTTGACTCTTCATCCTCAGCAATCAAAATGCTGACATTAGAAACCGTCATAAGTTTCGCATTGCTGATTTTCACAGCTTGAGATTCAACAGATACCGGAGATTGTTCGTAAGGAATTGTAAAAAAGAAGGTTGTTCCCTTTTCCATTACCGATTTTAGCCAGATTTTTCCACCCAGTAATGAGACGTATGCTTTTGCAATAGTAAGTCCAAGACCTGACCCGCCATAATTTCCGGCAATATCTGTATTTGCCTGTCTGAATCTTTTGAAAATATCTTCAAATTTCTCCTCAGAAATCCCGACGCCGGTATCCTCAACATAGAACTCTAGCATAGCACCTTGCAGTTGACAACCATATTTCACATGACCCTTTTTTGTAAATTTTATGGCGTTACCAATAATATTAACAAGTATCCGGGTAATCTTATTATTGTCACTCAATATTTTCCGACCATCAACAGGTAAAGAGATTTCTGAATTAAAAGTCAACCCCTTTTTCTTTGCCAACAATGAGAGTTTTGTATTCAACGCTTCAAAAATATCACCTATGTCACAAGGTTTTATAACAACTCTCTCCTGACCCGCTTCTATGGTTGATATACTTATTATATCAGTTATTATTGAAAGCAGTTGTTCACTGCTGTTTGATATTATTTCAGCATAAGCGACACTCTTTTCTCTGTCTGTATCCGGATCTTTAAGCAGTCGAGAAAAACCAATTATAGCATTCATCGGTGTCCTTATCTCGTGTGAAATATTCTGCAGAAAGGCACTTTTGAGGCGATCTCCCTCTTCTGCTTTTTCTTTTGCCCTTACCAACTCCTCCTCAATGAATTTCTTCTCAGTGATATCTCTTGATATTCCGGACAATCCTGTAAGATTGCCTTGTTCATCATAAATCGGGTACTTAATCGTATGAAAGAAGTGAACCTTCCCATCATCAAAAAGCAGACTCTCTTCGTATGATATAGGAGAATTCCCGTCGAACACCCTTCTGTCGTCCTCTGTTATTTTTTGGGCATCTTTACTGTTTAAAACTGCAAAATCGTTCTTTCCGATAATATCTGCTTTCTTTTTGCCTGTTAGTCTCTCAGCAGCCGTATTGAAAAGCAGATATTTACCATCAGTATCCTTGATATATATCGGATCCAGTGCGTTGTTAATAACCGCTTGTAGCAAATTTCTGTTTGTTTTCGCCTCTATTTCAGATTTTCTGAATTTCTCAAGATGGCGCGACGCATCCAAAGCTCGTCTTGTGACAAAGGAGAGTCTCTCCATCCTGTTTTTTAGCACATAATCTGTTGCCCCCAGCTTTACCAGCTCCACGGCCCTGTCTTCACCAATAGTTCCGGATATGCAGATAAATGGTGTGTCAGGACAAATTTTCAAAGAATAATTAAGAGCCTCCTGACCGGTGAATCCAGGCAATGTAAAGTCAGCATATATAATATTATATTTGCCGTTAGTTATCCTTTCAACATAATCTCTTTCACATTCAACAATATCCAATCTGACATCATATCCCTCATCAATCAGGAATTCTCTCAGCAGCTCAGCATCTCGCGGCGCATCTTCAAGAAGCAATGCAAATAATGTTTCTTTCATTTTATACGGATTACTCCTGTTTAATCTGGCCCATACGTGGCGGTAGTTCGTTTATCAACCCCCAGAATATTCCAAGTTGTTTTATGGCATCAATAAAACCGCCGAAATTAACCGGTTTGACAACATAGGCATTTACCCCACAATAATAGCTGTTCAGTAAATCCTTATCCTCTCTGGATGATGTCAACATAACAACCGGTAACAATTTTAGGTTTGGATCACTCCTGATCTCTTTAAGAACTTCTATACCATCTTTGCGAGGCATCTTAATATCCAGCAACAGAACAGATGGTAAGCCTGGTTCCCTCCCGGAATACTGACCTTCACACCGGAGGTATTCAAGAGTCTCAACTCCGTCTCGGACAACAACAACCCGGTTTGCCAGATTGCTGTCAGATAAAGCTTCAATAGTCAGTTCAACATCCTTTGGATTGTCTTCAGCCAATAAAATCTTTTTCAATTCAAGCATAACTTTCTATTTTGGTATTGTAAAATAAAATATTGCCCCATTATCAATTTCTCCCTCAGCCCATGTCCTGCCTCCATGCTTTTTGATTACCTGTCTGACATTAGCTAATCCGATACCAGTCCCTTCAAATTCCTCACTGGAATGTAACCGTTGAAAAACTCCGAACAGTTTCTGCGCATATCTCATATCAAAACCGGCTCCGTTATCTTTTACGAAGAATACAAATTCAACGTCATTGGACTGAGAAGATATCTCTATAGTTGCATTCTCTTTTTTCCTAGTGTATTTGACCGCATTTCCTATAAGGTTCACCCATACCTGACGCAACATATTATAATCACCTTTGACTTGATGAAGAGGATCTATTTTCCACTCTATTTGACGATTCTTAGTCTCTTGTTCCAAAAGCTGTATTGCATCTCTTACAAGCTTATTCATATCCAGTAAGTCAGGATTAACCTCCATACGGCCGGTTCTGGAGAAACTCAACAAATCATCAATCAGGTTACCCATATGAACAGACGAGTCGAGTATTGCTTCAATATAATGACGGCCTCTTTCGTCAAGCTGGTCGTGATTTCTTTTCATAAGGAGATCCAGATACCCGGAAATATGTCTCAATGGTGCTCTCAGGTCATGAGATACAGAATATGAGAATGATTCCAGCTCTTTGTTGGCGGTTTCCAGTAAAGCCGTTCTTTCAGCGACTCTCTTTTCAAGATTCTCGTTCATGCTCCGGATCTTTATCTCAACCTCTTTTAACTCCGTAATGTCTGTCACAACACATATCCGAGCTATTTTTTCATCATAAGTCACTCCATGCGATACCAAACTGATAGTTATTATAGAACCGTCCTTACGTATATTATGGTACTCCCCGCAACTTGACAACCCCATCAATTGATGAACAAGTTCATCAATTTTGGCTCTCTCTTCTCTCACAAAAATATCGGTTACTCTCATATCTAAAATCTCACTTTTTGAATAACCATAATATTCTATCATTCTATCATTTACGCTCAAAAACCTCATAGAAGAAAGTTCATATATAAACATTATTGCCGGGTTTTGTTCAAATAAATAACGAAAAGAGCGTTCACTCTCCTTCAGCTGGATTTCAGCCTTTACCCTTTCCTCTTGTTTCGTTAATAGCTGTCTGAAAAGATTGTTATACTGATCACACAATTGACCAACCTCATCATCCCCTTCATGCTCTATATGTACACTAAAATCCTGTTTTTCAGAAATTTCCGAAGTGGTTTTTGCAAGCTTAAGGATTGGTCCGGAAATATGTCTTTGTAGCCTTGAGGCCAGCAAATATGAAAGCAGCACAACAATTACCAGAAGCACACACAGAGTAAGTATAAGCCTCATCAACAAATCTTTGAGATTATCTGAATTAGCCCTCACATAAATAAATCCCAGTCTCTCTCCTTTAAAAAATATAGGTTCTGTTATATGAAAGGACCCTTTCTTGTAATAGCTTGCTCCCGTAGAATCTGATGCCGCAATTTTAACATTTAAGGATGTATCTTTATATGATGCAAATAAAGCCCCCTCTTTATCAAAAATATAACCGGCCTCTACAGATTCCAGTATTCCGAGTCTGCTCAAAATCTCGACCGCTTGTTTCTTGTCTCCAAAATAGAGAGGAACTATGCAATAATCCCCAACAAGCCTAGTATTGATATCAAGGCTTGAGATCATCATTTCCCTTGTTCGGTTGAATTCCCTGCTTGCCAATATCAAAAAGGCAACAAGTACTGCACTTAGGGCAACAATAAGGATTACTGCTATCAGCTTACTCCTTATAGAGAGATTTAATATAAGCCTTTTTATCATTTTTCAATTATTATAGCTGAGTTAAGAAGCAGACTACTCATTTTCAAACCAGAGAGATCCAGCACTTTCTTGTTAATCTCATATCTGACATAATTATCTACAATAACCATATTAAGAAGAATACCTTTTTCACAATATCCCTTGCTATCACTGATGGTCATAACCGGCTTACCCGCTGCGTATTTCACAACCTCTTTCAAAAGCTCCTGATTCAGAGTGTTCGAAACAAAAACAATTTTACTGTCTCCTATCTCCTGAACAGCTGATATGTTTACAATCGAAACATTCGGATTGTTTGTTTTTCCGAATATATCCCTTATAGCTGGTTCAATCCTGCTTTTGCCAATAATGGATATTTTCATCGTTCTGTCTTCACCTCGGGTGGACACAGGCCATTCTACAAAGTGGGTGAATTTTTCAATAAAACCGGCTTTAATAAGATGTTCCGATGCCTGTCCCATCATTTTTGAGGGGAGCACAACTCTTGACAAAAACAAAATTCCAAGACAGAATAATTTTATATACCTGTTAATTTGCACAATATATTATTTTAAGATCTTGTCTGCCACCTTATCAAAATGGTAAGTAAGACTCAGCTTTAAGCCTCTTTGCGGTTGTCTGAACCGGCTTACCGGAAGATTTGACGAGTGATAGTACTCTTTATTAAAAATATTTTCAACTTTAAATTGTATATCAAAGCCATGAAAGTTGAGATATGAGATACATCCGTTAAACACGGTAGCCGCTTTTATATCTCTATTTCCGGTATTAGGAATTATATGGTGGTTTAAACGCTTTCCTGTATAGTTTGCCCTTAAATTGATCCTGATATGATGATCATAGTTATATGTCATTCCTAAATTTGCCACATGCGGAGATATTTCAGGAGTCTGCACCCCATTTTGGTCTGTTGAGCCATTGTATGTATAGTTTCCTGTAAAAAATAGTTTTCCAAATACATAATTACCATATAATTCAACTCCTTTTGTCAGGAGTTCATCCTCATTAATCCATCTCTCATTAGTTCCTATTATCTCTTTAGTAAGCTTTTCATTTATAAAATTCCTGTAAACAGACAAACCTGCTGAAAAATTATTAGATAGCTTATATGTCATTGATAACTCTACTGACTCCATCTTCTCCGGTTTTAAATCACTGTTACCCAAACCATAAGTATAGTCCCACGGTTTTGGAGCCCTGAATGCCCTGTTATACATCAACTTTGCAGATAGCTTCTCAGTGTTGAACACCAAAGCAGTCCTTGGTGTCAGAACCTCTCCGTAATAACTCGAAAAATCTTTTCTCAAACCTGCAATCAATGATAAATTATTTGAAATATTGACATTTGCCTGAAGATAGAAGCTAAAAAGCTCATTTGAAAGCATCTTGGGTCTGGTTGGAGTTTTTGCTTCCGTATATTGAGAGTTACTATAACTTAATGAGAATTTCTCAGCCACTTTTTCTGCCTCACCGATTAAACCTCCGGAAATAATCATCCGGTCAAAAGGCTTGTAATCCAGATGTACTTCCGCCCCAACAAGACTATTCGGTCTATAATAACGGACCTGGCTTCCGGGATAGTCCAGAGTGGCCTTACGAATATCTCCCACCGTGCTTGGTCGTATAGTAGCATCTCTAAAGTAACCGCTTGCATTCAGAGTGAATTTGCTTCCATATTCCTGTTTGTATTTAATATAGCTGTTCAACAGGGAGATGTTCCAGGAAGTGTTCCTGTCCAGCAAATCCGTCATGAATGTATTGTATGATGTTGATCTTGATGCACGCTTATCCTGATATACTACTCCGGCCGTTAACCTTTTATACTGGAATTTTGCTGAAAACGAGAGATCTTTTTCAAAGTTCTCCATGAGTGACGACCAGTTATTGTCCCCAGCCTTTCCCCGAAGGTCAGCCTTTTCTGTTGTTTTGTACATACCAGAGACTGAAAATCCCATCTTTTTTTCGACGGAGTAATCCCGTACACTGAAATCAGTCATTGCTGTGTTAAAAGTTCCCCCGAGAAGGGAAATGTGTCCCTTATCCGCCTTCTGAACCTTTTTCGTAATAATATTTATAATACCGGAAACGGCATTTGTGCCATACATTGCCGAAGCAGGCCCATATACCACTTCAATAGTCTCTACATCTGAGAGAATAAATTGCCCGCCGGCATAAAATCCTCCTGAATTAATCTCATTGATCTGAATACCATCTACTAAGAGAAGAATTAAATTATTTTGACTTGGAGCCCCTCTCATAAAGACATAGCTATTATATCCAAGTATGTTACGAAACTGAAATCCGGGCAGGTCAGAAAGCGCCTCCTCAAGTGTAAAATAGCCCCGGGTTCTTATTTGTTCGGCTGTAATTATGCGGACATTTGCAGCAACATCCCTTATTGACTGGCTCATCTTGGATGCTGTGATGACTTTGGCATTCATCAGGTCTGTAATTGACATCTTCAGGATATCTTCTGCCTGAAGTGTGTCTCTCTGCTGAGCAGAGAGATTATTCACGGAAAATAAAGTCAGGAGCAGAATAAATATAGAGAACAATAGCTTTTTCATAATTATAAAATTTAATGAAAAACGGTGCTAATGTCACATGAGCATGATATCACACTCAACGCAAATATAATAAAATAAAATGGTTATTTCAATGATTGATAGATATTTTACGGCACTATTATTGAAAGTAAGAAAATATTGACCCATTTATACAACAAATACTTACATATCATGGAAATTAATGACAAAATCTTCTATAAACCAAGAAATTACAAAACAATTGAGTTATGGAAAGATGTGAACGAAAATGATTGGAATAATCCAGTATGGCAACTTAAGAATTCTATAAGAAGTATAGATGAGTTATCGAGGGTAATCAAGTTAAATGCTTATCAGAAATCAGAAATAGAAAGAGTTATAACTTCATTGAAAAATGAGGGGAAGGAGCCTTTAAGAATTACTCCTTATTACGCATCCCTGATGCAAGAGGATCCATTTCACCCCTCAATGCCAAAAGGAGAAAAACCTGAACAACGTTTAGATCCAATTTTCTGGCAAAGCATACCAACACCTGCAAATTTACTTTTTCCCAATACAGGATTAGAAGGGGCAATGTCCGAGGGAACAAGGTCTTATGGGGCTGTATACCAGCGTTACCCAAACAGGGTTGCTCTTTTTGTCGCGGAAAATACCAGTTGCGCCTCATATTGTGTACATTGCCAAAGAGCGAAATCTCTTGACGGGACGGTGGAGGTCAATAAAGAGGAGATAGATAAGGGCCTGTTCTATATAAATTATAATAAAAATATAAACGAAGTGCTTGTAACAGGCGGGGATGCCCTTATGATAAGCCATACAAGACTGAGATACATACTGGAGGAGTTAAGCAGGATTCCTCATCTTAGAGTAATACGCATAGCAACAAGAGTCCCGGTTGTACTTCCAATGGCAATAACGGATGAACTGCTCTCCCTTATTGAGGTTTCAGCAAACAAATATAATAAAGGTGTTGCAAAATATGTCTATTTCATGACACATATAAATCATTATCATGAAATTACACAAGAATTAGCCCAAGCTGTCGACAAAATTCGCAAACATGGTTTTATGATAAGAAATCAGACTGTTTTACTTAATCATGTTAACGATTACTATAAAACTCTTGCAGAAACATTCAGAAGAATGTTCTGGATAGGAGTTCACCCGTATTATCTACTCCAATGCCACAAAGAAAAAGGAATCGTCCATTTTATCACACCTATTCAGATAGGGAAAATATATATGAAAAACCTGCAGGGATGGATGTCCGGTGTAACCGTGCCAAGATATGCGGCGAATGTAGAAGGTGGCGGCGGCAAAGTCTTACTCATGCCTTCCGGACATGACACACTTAATTCTGAATCCAGAATCGATGAAAAGATTTCAGAAAGTTATGCTACCGTATATACCTGGGACGACAAAGAGCTGCACAGATACGAGGCATTAGGCAGGGCTACAATAGAGGAATTCAGGGACGGAGTAAGTATCATGGATCGTTTTATCGGCAGAAAGGGGGTCTTTTTACCAAAACTCATCATTGTCGATAAAAACGGGAAACACATAGAAACGACAAACAGGACAAAGCTCCCGACATTGGAAAAGATGAAAAAGGCAGAGTTACTCGAGTATGAAGTCAATGAAAAAGGAATGCCTGTTACAAATCCTTCATCCATAAAAGAAAAGCTTGACGAACTATTTAAAAAATCTAAATTTGTTTAAACAAAATAGATTCGGATTCTAATACTATATAACATGGAGGGACAAATGTTGCGTGACCCTGAAGTTACGCCTACAGAAAAACTGTTACAAGAGGTACTTGGACGCAGCTTCGGAGCATATACTGAACTTACAAGCCGGTACACCGAGAACGAATACGACCTTCAGCCGCAATGGCGATATTATAATGACGGGAAAGCCTGGCTCTGCAAAGTTGCTTATAAAAGCAAGACTGTTTTCTGGCTATCAGTATGGGATGGTTTTTTCAAAACCAGTTTCTTTTTCAGAGACAGGGACTGTCCGGCAATACTTGAACTTGACATAGACAACTCATATAAAAATCAGATTGAGACATCAAAGACATTTGGAAAATTACACCCTATTGTACTTGAAATAAACAATTCCGATCATCTTGGGGATTTAGAGAAACTTATAAAATATAAAAAGAGACTGAAATAAATGTAATCACCTGCATTTTTCAGTAACAAAACCAAATATAAAGTTCATAGTCTCATCTATTCCCAATGCTGAAGAATTTATACAAAGGTCATAGGATTCAGCCCTTCCCCAGATTTTATTGCTATAGAAATTATAATACGCTGCTCTTTTTTTATCTGTTTTCTCGATTAATGAAATTGCCTCATTATTTGAAAGATCATTGTGTTTCATAACCCTTTTGACCCTGTCCTCAAACCCGGCAGTGATAAAAACAGTAACAACCCCGGGATAATCCTTAAGAATATAGTCTGCACATCTCCCCACAAAGACTGAAGGTCCGTTTTGTGCCAGTTTCCTTATCACATCACTCTGAATCTTAAAAAGTGCCTCATTACTGAGACAATTGTCCGACATGTTGAAAATCCCGTCAAACATAGTTGTATTGATTTTTTCATCAACCTTCTCGAAAATATCACTGCACAACCCGCTCTCAATTGATGCGAGTTTAATTAGTTCCTTATCAAAAAATGAGTAACCAAGCCTTGCGGCAAGCCTCTCCCCTATCTCATGGCCTCCGCTCCCAAGTTGGCGGCCTATGCATATTATATGATTTTTTTCCATATTAGATAACTTTTTTATTTACCCTGTATTGTTTAATTAGCAGGTAAGCGGTTATTATGCTTGCCATTGAATCTGCCACCGGAAGACTGTACCAGACTCCGTTCACTCCGAAGAAATGCGGCAAAATCAATAAAGATGGCAATAAGAACAGCACCTGCCTTGATAAAGACATGAATATTGCCTTACCTGGGATACCTATACTTTGAAAAAAGTTAGAGGCAACCATCTGAAAACCTATAATCGGGAAGAAGATAAAAACAATCCTCATTCCCGGAATTACAAGCTCTATCAGCTCCTGGTCCCTTGTAAAAACAGAGGCTACAGCTCTTGGGAAAAACTCTCCGATTATAAAACCGGCAAACATTACCGAAGTCGCAAGCATAATAGTCTGTTTAAGCACACTATTTACCCTTTCCATTTGCCTTGCCCCGTAATTATAACCGGCAATCGGCTGCATTCCCATATTCAGCCCCATCACAACCATGACAAATAAAGCGGCTACTCTGTTTATAATACCATACGCACCAACCTGAAGATCCCCGCCATATCTTATAAGACCCTGATTTATTATAATAACAATAACGCAAGATGCTGCATTCATGAGAAAAGGTGCAAGTCCGATTGACAACGCGTCCTTTACAATCTTTTTTCTCAACCTGAACATCCCTTTTTTGAAATGGATAAAATTCTTGGTATTGCTAAATATTCTTAACTGCCATATCAGCATGGAGGTCTGAGCAATAACGGTAGCAAGTGCTGCACCCATGATACCCCAGCCGGCTGCATAGATAAATATCGGAGCCAGGATAATATTAATAATCACAGACAATATTGTGGTATACATGGATTTGGCAGGATATCCGGAAGCACGCAACAAGGCGTTAAGTCCGAAATACATATGTGTTACCACATTACCAATTGATATTACAAACATATACTCCCTTGCATATGATATTGTTTCTGAACTCGCCCCAAAGAAGTAAAGAATCGGATCCAGGAAAGAAAGGACAAAAACCGAGTATGTCAAACCAATTATAACATTCATTGTGAAGACATTACCCAATATTGCATTGGCAGACGAATAGTCCTTCTGGCCTAATCTCAATGACATCAGTGTTGCTGCTCCGGCCCCGACAAGGGAGCCGAAAGCCGCACTTAGATTCATCAGGGGAAATGTTATGGCCAGCCCGGATATGGCAAGCGGACCTACCCCCTGACCTATAAAAATACTGTCAATAATATTGTAGAGAGATGATGCGGTCATAGCTATGACCGAAGGAATTGCATACTGCAGGAGCAATTTCCATATTCTCTCCGAACCCAACGCCGTCGGTGCTCCTTTTGTCTCCATATTGTCAAGATTTATCGGCTGCAAAGGTACAAAATGAGATGTTAGATTTTGGGTTCTTTTGTTAAATAATTTGAATTTTCGTATTATCTTTATAAGAATAAGGATGATTATTAATCGAATTTCCTTACTTTTGCCAAATTTTAAAAAAAGGTTACTATGGCACAGATCGCAAATGATATCTCCAGGACTTTCAACGAGTACCTGCTAATTCCCGGGTTGACGACCAAAAGTTGTACACCGGATAAGATAAGCCTTAAGACTCCTTTGACAAAGTTCAACAAAGGGAGTAAATCAGATTTAAGTCTTAATATCCCTTTTGTTTCAGCCATCATGCAATCTGTTTCTGATGACAAAATGGCAATTGCTCTTGCCAGAAACGGAGGTCTGTCATTTATATTCGGCTCCCAGTCCATTAAAGACCAGGCGGATATGGTCCGCAGGGTAAAAAAATACAAGGCGGGATTTGTTGTAAGTGATGCAAACCTCACACCTGAGCACACTCTTCAAGATGTGATAGATCTAAAGCAAGCCAACGGTTTTTCGACGATTGGCATTACTGATGACGGTTCATCAAACGGAGTGCTTCTAGGGTTGGTAACAAGCCGAGACTACAGACCCGGAGTTGACAGCCCTGAAAAGAAAATAAAGGAGTTCATGACTCCGTTTTCAAAACTTATCACCGGTAAATACGGGATTACACTTGATGAGGCAAACGATATTATCTGGGACAACAAGATAAACGCCCTGCCTATAATCGACAAACAACAACATCTTAAATACTTTGTATTCCGGAAAGATTACGAAAACCATAAGAATAACCCTCACGAGCTTCTTGACACTCATAAACGCCTTCTTGTCGGAGCAGGTATTAACACCAGGGACTATATGGAACGAATTCCCATGTTGGTTGAAGCCGGTGTAGATATCCTCTGCATAGATTCGTCTGACGGCTTTTCAGAATGGCAGATGGAAACTATAAAATTTGTGAAAGAGAACTATGGAGACAGGGTAAAGATAGGAGCCGGCAATGTGGTTGACAAGGAAGGCTTCTGTTATCTGGCAGATGCCGGTGCGGATTTTGTCAAGGTTGGTATCGGCGGAGGTTCAATTTGCATAACAAGAGAACAGAAGGGTATAGGCCGCGGACAAGCTACGGCATTAATCGAGGTAGCCAAGGCAAGAGATGAGTATTTCGAAAATAAAGGACAATATATCCCAATTTGCTCGGATGGTGGCATAGTACAGGATTATCATATGGTACTTGCCCTTGCCATGGGTGCGGATTTTATTATGATGGGAAGATATTTTGCACGCTTTGACGAAAGCCCTACCAAAAAACTTATGGTAGGCGGGACATATGTTAAGGAGTACTGGGGAGAAGGGTCAAACAGGGCAAGGAACTGGCAGCGTTATGACATGGGGGGAGTGGATTCTCTCAAATTTGAAGAAGGCGTCGACAGTTATGTACCTTATGCCGGAAAGTTACGAGACAATCTTGACATAACTCTCGGCAAAATAAAGTCAACAATGTGCAGCTGCGGAGCATTGAGCATTGAAGAATTAAAAAGGATCGCCAAGATAACTCTTGTTTCATCCACAAGTATTATTGAAGGTGGCGCACATGATGTTATACTGAAAGACACCAAAAGTAATAACCAATAACTATCAAGGTATTACAGCCGTTTACTGACAAAGAAACTAACAGAGTGTCATTTTGGCACTCTGTTTTTTGACGCCCCATACAGATCGTATATATCTGAATATTTGATATTTACATTCCGAAAACAACCATCTGGCACTGATTTTGAAATTATTCTTGTGTAAATAATGTCTAACTAAAAGCATGGAGGATAAAAATTATGTCACTAGTTAAATTTTCAAATCAGTATCCAAGTTTGTTCGACCGCTTTTTTGACAACGATTTGTTTGACTGGTCGAACAGGAATTTCTCACTCACAAACACAACATTACCTTCCGTAAATATTCTGGAAGATGAGAATGGTTTTGAAGTGGAGATGGCTGCACCAAGCCTTGAAAAGGGCGATTTTAAGATCGAGCTTAACAACAACATCCTGACAATATCATCTGAGAAGAAACTGGAGAACGAGACCAAAGAGGGTCAGAGGTATACCAGGAGAGAGTTCAGTTATCAGTCTTTCTGCAGGTCTTTCACTCTGCCTGATACTGCTGAAGGGGATAAGATATCAGCGAAGTACGAGAATGGTGTGCTTAAAGTCTCTATTCCTAAGAAAGAGGAGGCTAAGCCAAAACCAATGAGACAAATTGAAATTCAATAAAAGCATTATTGTTATGAATAAGTCAGTTCTATTACTTTTGTGTCTTATGATTTTCACAGCCGGTGTTTTTGGCCAGACCGCAAGGAGTGGTCAACCGGCTTCATCGGCGCAACCAAAAGCAAACATCAAGGTTAACAAAGAGTATGACAAGAACGGCAATCTGATAAGGTATGATTCTACATATACTTATGTTTTAACAGGTGTGGATTCATTAATGACAGATTCATTCTATAAAGAGTTTGAAAAACGTTTCGACTCGTTTTTCCCTTCACCTCACTTCTCGTTTTTTGACGATTACTTTATTAATGATTCATCCAAAATAAGGTATAATGAGTACTTGAAGAAGCTCGACAAATTGTACAGAGAGATTGATTCTGTGAGATATGAGTTCTTTCATGAACAATCCAGCAAGAAAAGCAAATAACTATTTTAGATTTCCGCCAAAGGTATCAGATTTTAACCTGATACCTTTTTTATTGGACCTTTTCAATATCTTTATAAAAAAAATATGAAGACAATTGGAATGATTGGTGGTGTAAGCTGGGAATCGACACTCGAATATTATCGGATAATCAATCAAGAGATAAATAATAGATTAGGCGGGTATCACTCCGCAAAATGTTTAATATACTCTGTGGATTTTGCAGAGATTGAAGAGTTACAACGTTCCGGGAGATGGGATGTTATTCAGCATATAATTTCTAACGCCGCCATAAGTCTGCGGAGAGGGGGCGCAGATTTCATCTTAATCTGCACTAACACTCTTCACAAGATTGCGGGTAATGTTGAGGAAACAGCAGGCCTACCGCTTATTCATATAGTAGATGCAACTGCAAATGAGATAGGGAAAAGAGAGATGAAAAAGGTAGGATTGCTGGGCACACGTTTCACCATGGAGGAGGGTTTCTACAGGGAAGCATTACTTGACAAATTTGGCATAAATGTTATAATCCCGGAACAAAGTGATCGAGAAACGGTACATAAGATTATTTTTGAAGAGCTTTGTTTTGGAGTGGTAAAGGAATCCTCAAGAAAACAATACATAAGAATAATTAACCAGATGGCAGACGACGGAGCAGAGGGGGTCATCCTTGGTTGTACCGAGATACCCCTCCTTATAAGTCAAAATGATGTAAAAATCCCTGTTTTTAATACTACTGAGCTACATGCAATTTATGGCGTTGATTTTTCTCTCTCCTGATACCGTACCTAATCAAGTTCAAGTAACTTTTCGCAAAGCTTGCCAGCAATAAAAGCCGAAAGTTTTTTATGATTAAGGCTGACACTGCCATAGCAGACTATCGGCAGTGTCCATTCAAGCATTGCAATGTAATATTGAACGATAGACCTGTCTTCCGGAAGAGACTGTATTGCATACTCTCTCATTTTGTATGCGAGGCTAATATTGCGTCTGACTATTTCCGGGATCTCTCCCTTCCATATAAACGAACGTTTTTTGTCTATTACCTCCTGATTATAGAAGTCATAAACGAGATCAATGGTTTTCTTTATATTCCTGGGTGTATCCAGCAGAGCGCTCTCAATCATGAATATAACCTCCAATCTGGCAAAATCGGAGATAACGGCTCTAGGCCTTGTTTCTGAAAAGTCAATTAGATACACGTTCATATCCCTGTCTAGCAGGATATTCTGCATATTAAGATCTCCGTGGCAAACAGAGACATTGTAATCAATAGTTCTCTCTTCCCTCCTCTTATATTCATACTTCAAGAACCAGTATGGATTTATTTGCTCACGATCAATCCCGTCAATAACAATATATTTATCGTCAACAGAAATATCCAGCTCCCTTTCAGCTACATCACACAGATTTGGAAAGAATGTAAGTCTTGGATCATGATCTTTGTATTGCTTAATCTCTTTTATAACAGGTTGTCCATACCAAGGATTCAGGATTTTCAGGAAAATTTTATCAAACAAAGTTTCAAGCTGTTCAACTGGCATTGTATTGAAATAGTGTGTCAACCACTCTAATTTACTCCCTTCACCCCCTATACCGACAAAGTTATACCTTAAAGCACCCTTGTCACAAAAGTTCACTGTGCCCAATACCATTGCACTATTGTTCATAATGTACGGAAGGGCATAGTTAGTACATCGCTCTGCTTCTCTGGAAATAATATCCCTGCCTGCAATTTTCAATACTGTAGGCCTCATTTTACGACCCTCTCGGTCATAAGAGTCTACCTGAAAAGTTTCGGCAGAATAGCCCCCATGCAACATTTTAACTACTATTCTGGCTGAATCATTATATAGTTTTCTTGAAAGATATCTTTTATAGGGCTGCATTTCAAGCCCATCAGAACATTCCACCTTTATCCTCTCACTATCGGGCGCAATCCATCCTTCAGAGCAGAATATCCACATTAACGGGTTATTGAGCACAGGAGCGACATCGGTAGTCGTAACTGATATTATATTATCAATAGTCAGATTCCGTGATGCGAAAGATATGAAGGAGCCCTCATTCTCCGGTTTTAAAATATTCAACAATGAAAATCTGGCACCATAGATTGTGGTCGGAAATATTCCATTCGCGGCATTCTCTGTTTTGAATATAATGGTCAAAGAGGGTGTTGCCATATTGAAGTCAGCAATCGCAACAGCTCTGAGGCTGTCTGAAGCAGATTTCTCTGCGATATGCATCAAAGCCTCTTTTATATTTGTCATCGCCACATTTTCAGGAGATATCAGCCTCACTCTGTAAGTCGCCTCTCCCTTTAATGAAAAAGCCCTGTCTATATACAAAGCACCTTTAGAAGGCTCACTCATAACTCTGAAATCTGGAGGAATTGTTGTATTGAACGGGATAAAACCGCAGCAATTTCCAATTAATACAAATATGCCCCTGTCATCAGACGAGTCATCTGTGGATTCTGCCGGGGAGCCAACTCCCGAAGCTATTACCAACTCATCATATCCTACTATGTCAGGATCATACCACATGAATGAACGAAGAGCTGAATCAGCAAGGCACTCCACGAGATAAGTTGCTCCTCCGAATTGCAATTCATGGCTTTTAATTTTCTCCTCTCTTATCAATGATATCCTCTTCCTCGCGATTTCTTCACTTTTAGCTATTTGCAAAACAGAAATCAAACCAGCCATCTCAAGAACCATGTACACCTCTGGCGATAGATTCGACAAAAAAAGTCCCCCTCCTTTTGAGGAAAGACTTTTCGTAGCCATAATCAAAAGACGAATACCGCTACTTGCCAAATATGTGCATTTTGAAAAATTAATAATGATGTAATCCTGATTATCTAGAATAGGACAAAGTACTGATTCGAGACTTATGCTGTTGATTGTGTCCAGACGGCCCTCAGGAACAAGAGTTACCAGAGACTCAGTGCTTGAAGTTGAAATGTTGAACATAATGTGGGTAATAAAAAAGTGACTAAAATTAAACAGAATTATTGAACAAACCACTCAATTTTAACATAAATAAACTTTTACCTAGAAATTGAAAGTAAATAAAAGCTTTTTATTTTTGTATACAGGAAAAAAGAGTTTCCCGATATGAAAAAATTTATATTTTTTATTATGATTTCAACAATCCTGACATCATCATGTAACTCAAACACAAAAAACGTTAGGGGACAAATCACCGAAGGCTATATAGAGGTAACGGGAGGTAAAATTTGGTATAAAATTGTTGGTGCAGATAAGAGGGGGACACCTCTTCTCGTTGTTCACGGTGGACCTGGTGCACCTCATGACTATCTAGAGACTCTTGAAGCTCTTGCAGATAAAAGGCCTGTTATTTTCTACGATCAGCTTGGCTGCGGGAATTCGGACCTGCCGACGGACACTCTCTTATGGAAAATTGAAAGATTTGTTGAAGAGATAGTGATTATAAGAAGAGAATTAAAACTTGAGAAGATTCATCTTCTCGGGCAATCGTGGGGAGCTATGCTTGCAACTGAGTATATTATTAGAGAAAACCCTGAGGGAATACTCAGTTTGACTTTATCAGGACCACTTCTCAGCTCACCAAGATGGATTGCTGATCAAAACAGATTAGTCACTCTTCTCCCTGAAAATATTCAGAATACGATAAAACATTGTGAACAAGCCGAGGACTATTCTTCACAAGAGTATCAGAATGCAATTCAAGAATACTATAAAAAACATCTGTGTCGTATAAATCCTCTGCCAGAGCCTATGAATCGCACCAACAGCAAAATGGCTGTCAACATATATCTTTATATGTGGGGGCCCAGCGAATTCTGTGCTACAGGCACATTAAAAGATGCAGATCTTACAGGGGAATTGCACAAAATAAAAGTACCAGTCCTCTTAACTTGCGGAGAATTTGACGAAGCTACTCCGGAGAGTGTCAGATATTTCCAGTCGAAGATTCCTGGCTCAAAAATTCATATAATGAAAGACTGTTCTCATTCTCATCATCTTGAAAATCCGAAGGAGTATATTAAAATTACGGAGGACTTCCTAAAAAGTAACGACAAATAGAATTCACCATTTTTTCATATATTTACAATCAGTGAAAATTCCTGATTGAAAAAAATAGTCAACATATTTGTATGTTTCTGTTGTTTAGCACTTCTGGCAAACTTACCGGCAGTTAGTTGTTTATATGCTCAGCCAAGAAGTGACAGAGAGATTAATGCAATTAAGATTCCCAAAAAAGATTCTACTGGAAGGATAGTCTTACCACACAAAATACTACCTGCAAGTGTGTCAACAGTTAAAACGCCAAAAGACAGTCTGTCTATAACAAAAAGGCTCATCTCACTAACTATAAAACATTTAGAAAACGGGCAGTCGGCACAGGCATTATATACTATTCACGAAGCTCTTTCAAATTGCCCAAAAGAAGAGATTCGCACAAAAGCAATAGCAATTGCATATTATGCGATGCTACAGATAAAAACAGGATGTCATACAAAATCAGTAAACAGTCTTAATACATGCGACTCCCTGTTTAGAAAGCTTGGCGATATATATCTTTTGGCTTTTCATTACAATAATCTTGGTCTTTTCTATCAGAAATTTCACTCACAGGAAAAGGCTGACAAATATTTCCTTAGAGCATTAGCTTTCGGACGGGCAATTGAAGATGATTCACACATTACAGCTACGGCTCTTAACAACCTGGCTATAGGAGATGGTGAGACAAAGCTCAAAATAGGTTATTTGAACGAGGCAATTGCGATTAACCAAAAAGAAGGAAGAAAATTATCTCTTGCTGAGAATTACAACAATCTTGCTTATCAATATATTATCCTTGGTAAATACAAAATTGGCCACACATATTTGGATTCCGCACTAACAATCGGGATGAGTTTAAGTGCACAAGAGATTCTTTTTAATAATTATGACCTTCGGTCAATTATATATGCAAGGGAGGGGGATTACAGATTAGCATACGAAGAGACGAAAAAAAGACAACAGGCACAGAAAGTAATTACTGACGGACAGAATATCAGCGACATAGAAGAGATGATCTCTAATCGCATACTTTCAAGAAAAGAGTATGAGATAAACCTGCAAAAGAAAGAGAACGATATAAAACGATTAAATCTCACCCTTGTAATTTTGTTTTCAGCATTTATCATTACGATACTCGTTTTCCTATATATATACTTTTTCATCAGCAACCGGAGACGCATGCAAAACCTTGAACTCAAGCAAGCCTCTGCTGAAAGGGATGTAAAATACACTCAGGCAGAACTTCTTAATCTGGCAACTTATATAAACAGCAGGAATGACATTCTTTGCAACATACAGGAATCTTTAAGCAAGGCTCAGAAAATGGATGCTAAAGATGTTTATCCTGAATTAAGAAGGATAAATCTGTATATAAGGCATTTGCAGACAAAAAATGATGATGTGGAATCTGTTATGAGCCGTATTGGAAAAATAAATAAGGATTTCATTGACAGACTTACATCAGCACATCCTGACCTGACCAAGAATGATAAGAATGTAGCACTTTTACTCAGAGCCGGACTCTCTACAAAACAGATTTCAACACTTATGGATTGTTCACCGAAAAGTGTAAATATGGCTCGCTATCGTATGAGACAGCACCTTAATATCGATAGTGACACTAATCTTACATCATATTTAAAATCATTCTGATTGTAGATATTATATTTCTTATATACATCTAATAAAAAGGCACATATAAAAATATATTGTAGATATTTTTCTATTAAACACTGACCTTTTGTAGACATTTTTTAGTTTATTAAAAGGGCTTTTTATTTTCTCTTTTCGCAAATTTGAATAGAAAAACAATCACAAACCAAAACAAATAATTATGAAAAAGCCCCGAATCCATAAAAGATTGCTCGTCGGACTCGTATCGACTGCAATGTTGATTAGCGTGGGATCATGCCAGAAAAATCAAATCCCTTATGAGGATGTTTCCGGCATACTCACATGTAGGTTCCAACTTCCGGACGGCAGAGTGTTTGACTGCTCTGTCAATCAAGTAGAAAAATCTATCCAGAACAACCAGGATAGTATTCTTTACGGTACCCCGGCGCTAACTATGTCCCGAATCAAACCTCTGTTTACAACTACAATCGGGGCAAAAGTCTTTGTTAACGGTGAGGAGATCATATGTGGCGAGAGTGAAGTTGATTTGAGCAAACCCCTAAAAATAAATACTAAATATAATAATTCCGAACGAGAATATTCCGTGAATGCATATATTGAAAAAAGTGATCACAGCCAGATATCTGGTGCAAAGATTAATACTGATATGAGAATGACCGGTTTACCAACATTCAGTTCCTATAGTGCGGCATGGTTTAACAATAAATTATATATACTGGGCTCATACTATCCTAACGGCACATCTTCAACTGGTACTGCTTTCTATGAGTTATACTCGTCTGAAGATGGTGGATTATGGACAAAAGTTGAGACAAGCCCTGCAGTAATCGGAGGGTTCGGAACAGAACTGGCAGTATTGAACGGGAAGCTATATGCAATAGGTGGCGTTAGATTATTCGGGAAAGATATTAATGGCACACTTCCGGATGCTTCATCAACAAGTGTCTGGAGAATGATGTCCACTACAAATGGTAAGGACTGGTCAGACTGTACAGCCGGACAAATAGGTAATCCTCTCGGACGTCCATTCCCACAAGTGGTAACACACAACGGGATGCTATTTGTCAGAAGAGGAAAAATGTATGGTTTCGGAATGTGGCAACCATATAGCCAGATAAATATATACCGTTCTGTTGACGGGACAAATTGGACAAGTATAATTCCAAATCCGAGCATAGTTACCAACAGGAATGAGGATGCAATGTATTCATATAATGGAAAACTATGGATTTCCGGCGGATACACAAGCTTCTTATCTGAAAGTAATGTTAAAGGAGAAATATATTCATCTTCCGATAACGGAGCAACTTGGGTTACGGAGATCTCATCGGGAGAGGACCTGAAGAGATTCGGTCATAAAGTGGTTGCGTACAATGGAAAACTGTATATGATAGGCGGAGAAAAAATAGTTGGAAGCAACAGGATAGGGATTACCTCTGTGCTATCCTCAACTGATGGCAGGAACTGGATTACTTTGCCATCAGAGCAACAACTTCCGGCAGCATTTTCATCAAGAATATATGCTAATGTTTTAAACGGAACCGGTGATCTCATCTGGATCATAGGTGGCTATGCCAATTCTGCAGGAAATTATTCTATCAGCGGAATTGCTATGAATATGAGATATGATGTTTGGACAAAACGTTTAAAATAACTTATCACCAAATCAAATTGAAGAAACATGAAAAAGATAATAGCATTATTCTGCCTGATTGCGACATCTGTTGTGTTGCATGGACAGGTAAAGATGACAATAAGCGGGACTGTGAAGGATGCTGAAGGTAAAGCTATCCCTGGGACTCACGTTCAAGTCAAGGGTACTAATGTCGGGACAGAAACAAATATAGATGGATGTTTTACAATCCAGGTTCAAAAGGGAGGAATATTAAAGTTCAGCTTTATCGGCTACAAACCTGTAGAAAAGCTTGTAAATAAACCAGATTATGTGGAAATAATTCTTGAAGAGGATAAGATGGCTCTTATGGAGTTAGTATTTACGGGTTATTCAACTCAGGAAAGAAGAGATATTACAGGTTCCGTGACAACGGTAAGGCCGGCTGAAGTTACAAACGCCCTATCAATAGACAAAATGCTTGCCGGACAGGCAGCAGGAGTATATATGTCTACATCTTCCGGCGCGTTAGGAGCCGCCAACGTGCTAACCATAAGAGGAATAAGCACAATAATGGGTGATAATAACCCTTTGTATGTCATTGATGGTGTTCCTATTTATGGCACAAGCAGGGAGAACAACCTCACCTCAACTTCGGGAGGATCAATTCCGGCAATAGCAATGGGAGGGACCAACGTTTCAAGCACAATTACAAATAATCCAGCCTTGAATTATTCGTTTGAAAAAAATCCTCTCACATCACTCAATCCGGATGATATAGAATCAATTGAAATTCTGAAGGATGCATTTGCTACAGCAATATATGGTTCAAGAGGTTCTGCAGGAGTAATACTTATAACTACAAAAAAGGGGCTAAGGGACAGAACCAAAATTGATGTAAGTTTCAGTACAGCTATAGAAAATCCTATGGGGAAACTTAATTTACTCAACGGCGATGAGTACAATCTTATATATTCTATGTACTATCCTAATACCCCATTCTCTTCACAGTATAATACAGACTGGATTGATGCCGTTACGAGGACAGCAATAAGTACAAACACTTCTGCTTCCGTATCGGGAGGAACAGAGAAGACCAATTATTTTGTAAGTGCCTCGCTAAGCAGCAATCAGTCTTATATAATTAACAATGATCTGCAAAGGTTCTCTGTCAGGGTAAACCTTGATTCCAAACTTAACAAGATTACCACAATCGGAACCAACGTTTCACTCTCTCAAGTGGATAACAACGCACTACAGGCTCAGACAATATATGCACTTGCAGCAAAGAAGGCTCCTAACCTTCCTGTTTATAAAGATGACGGAGACTACTTCTACGGGCAGGGTACAAATCCTTATGGATACGCAGAGGCATACAACCCTGTCGCTACAGCATATGAAAATAAGATGAACTCTCTCGACAACAGAGTGACAGGAAATATTTTCATTGAACTGAAACCTACCAGGTGGATGACACTGAGATCAGATATTGGTACAGACATGTACAACACAAAGACATCTGTAAGGAAATCCGATGTCCCTCTGAGTGAAGTTGTGAGCAAGAATCAGGCTCAGGAGACTGTCTCAATGAGCTCCAAGTTTGTTGTAAACAACACTCTCAACATAAACAAGGAGTTTGGCAAGCACTTTATACAAGGCATTGTAGGTCAGAGCTATGAGACTTCAAAAATCTACGCAAACTCAATTTCAGGAAGGAATTTCTTCAGTCAGTACCTTGTAGGAGTCGGTTCAGCTCAGACCAAAAGTGTTTCCGGCGGCGGAGAGATAAAATCAGCCCTTCTTTCCGGTTTTGCCAGGCTTAACTATCAGTTTATGAGAAAATATATGACCGGATTGACATATCGTATAGACGGCTCTTCAAAATACAACAGGGATAACAGATACATAAACACACCTTCGGTATCTCTCGGATGGAGACTCAGTGAAGAGAAATTCATAAAAGACAATTTAAAATGGATTGATGATCTCAAACTCAGAGGATCTGTCGGTTGGTCAAGCAAAGATGCAAACTCCGACTATTATGGAGCTCAAGCGGAATATAGCCTGATCACCGGAGCAAATTACGGTGGGTATTCATATCTGAACATGTCTCAGCCCGGAAATACCAATCTTGGATGGGAAAAGACAGTGACTTACGATGTCGGACTGGATGCAACTTTCCTGGACCGCAGGATTGACATGACTTTGGATTACTATTACAAAAAAACCACAGATATGCTGTTCTCCTCAAATGTACCTGCATATACAGGATACACAAAACAGGACCAGAACATCGGGGATATGTCAAACTCAGGAGTTGAACTGAGACTTACCTCATATAATGTATCCGGAAAGGATTTCCAATGGCTTACAACTCTGACTTTCTCAAGAAATACCAATAAGATATTAAAACTCAACTTTGAGGGGAACCAGATTGATGAACTAAACAGCTCCTTCAAATACTACGCTGTAGGCTACCCTGCAGCCCAGTTCTATCTATATAAATGGAATGGTGTTAATCCGGAAAATGGTAATCCTCTTTGGATATATAAAGATGGAACTGTTAGTGAAACAGCCCCGGCAGCTGACAATAAAAACTCTGTCCACAATAAGTTTATAATGGGAGATGCAACGCCTGATTTTTACGGAGGCCTATCTAACTCATTAATATACAAAGGGATAGAATTAAACTTCCTCTTTACTTTCTCATACGGAGGACAGATGATTAATAATACAAAAGCTCAATTGATGACTTACTCCACTAGAGATGCCAATAATCTTGACAAGGACATACTAAAATTATGGCAAATATATGGACACAACACAGGTGTTCCGAAGTTGAAAAACTCATCAATCACAGGAAGTTATGACTATACAGCCTCGAGTACAACCACCAGATTCCTTGAAGACAACTCATACATGAGACTTAAGACACTTGAAGTTGCTTATTCTCTTCCGGAAGTACTCCTTCAGAAATCAAAGATTTTTAAACAAGTAAGAATTTATGCTATAGCAACTAACCTGTTAACCTTTACAAAATATTCCGGTATTGACCCTGAGGTTAGTGCGTTCGGCTCATCAGCGACCTCTTCCGGTTATGACAATCTTACAATGCCTCAGACAAGAGCATTCCAATTCGGTATTAAACTAGGTTTCTAAACGACAAAAGTAATGATTATGAAAAATTTAATTAAAACCATATTAGTGATAATCCTTGCGGTTTTTATTCAATCTTGCAACCTAGACCTAGCTCCTGAAAACGTTATGGTTGATGAGATAACATACAGAGACTCCAACACCGCAGAAGCTGCTCTTCTTGGGGCATATACAAGACTTAATGCCAGTATCTCCGGTGCTCCGACAGGCGTGAATAATTATGCAAATACAGGATACTTCATATTATTCGGAGAGATAGGAACTCCTACTCTATCTCTGAGAGAGAATTCGGGATTTGTCAACATGGTTACATCTCAGTACAACAGTTCAGACCATGAAGGCTATATTCAGAGCATGTGGGGTACAACATACAATGCAATAGACTATGCAAATAACGTAATTACCAATATTAATAAATATGGTCATTACAGCACTATTGCAATGCAAAGGCATATTGCTGAAGCAAAATTTATACGGGCTTATGAATATATGTTGCTTTTACAGGCTTTCGGAGACGGAGCCCTTACAGGTGACATGAGCGGTCTTGGAGTTATATTGCGCCTCACTCCATATGACGGCTATAACCCAGAGGATATACAAACCAGGATTACAGTAGGCGAAACATACAATCAGATTATCTCGGATCTTAATGATGCCCTGAAATTCCTGCCGGATGCAAATGTTACAAATCTCACTGCAAGGACACGGGCTTCCAGAACTGCAGCATTTGCTCTGCTATCCAGGGTTTATCTCTACAAAGGAACTTATACAAATAACCAAAGTGAGTTGCAATTGGCGGCAGACTATGCAGATTCTGTGATAACCAACACAAATGGTTACACATTCTCAACCTCATATACGAATCACACCTCATATATGTTTCCTCTCAACGAAACCGGAACAGAGACAAACAGCACAAATTTCAGTACCGAAGCAATATTGCTTTCTCCTTGCTATTCAAGTGCAAATAACTACTCCAACGGTCTAGGCTCACTTTTTTATAACAAGAGTTCTTTTTATGTTGGCCTTGATTTTGCCGGAATATATGCAAGCGGAGACAGACGAGGGTATATAGATCCTGAGACAGCAGCCTCTTTGCTATGGTATGGCAGCACTACATCAAATCCTACAGACCTTACCTCATACAAGTATAACAACGGCAATGGATTCAACAACGTTATATACTTGCGTGTTTCTGAAGCAAAACTCACAAAAGCGGAGGCACTTGCCAGAATTAACGGCATAAATGATGCCTCAATCACTCAGTTGAATGATATAAGAAGACGACCTTTCTCGACCAAACCGGTTGCATATACAGCATCCAGCTTTGCCACCCCACAGGCTCTTATAGACGAGATTTTGTTAGAGAGAATGAAAGAACTGGCTTTCGAAGGTCATACAAGATGGGATCTTATAAGGACCGGAAGACCTTTGAAAGATCCGTCTGTTAACAATGACAGAAAAATATTACCAATACCAAACTATGACATCAATATATCCTATGGTGCCATTGTTCAAAACAAAGGATATCGTTAGAAACAAATTATTTTATGAGACTTAAGTTAACCACACTTGCTTTGCTGTTGCCGATTATGGCTGCAGCCCAGAATTTTTCCAATCTTGACTTTGAGCAGGCTAAACAAATAGCATCCAAAGACAAAAAGATAATATTAGTGGATGTTACAAGCCAGAGGATGATGGGACCGGAAAAACTCAACTCTGAAAAACAACTTGCAGCCAATGTAGAGGTTGCCGAATTCTGCTCAAAAAATCTCATTTCAGTCAGAATGGATATGGGTTCTGAAGCCGGTAAATCTTTTGCACCGCTCCTTCAGATGAATATGTATCCCGCTTATGCCTTTATGATGCCTAACGGTGATTTGCTGGAAATTATCCACCCGTCCCGTGTATATAATAATCCCGGCCTTTTTCTTGAAAAAGCAAACTCTGCACTCTCCAAAGCTAACAATAAATGGAGCAACAGCAGAAGCATCGTCTTTCAGAATATTAGCTTTGAGGAGGCTCTCAAAGTTTCAAAAAGCAGCGGAAAACCTATATTCATTGATGCTTACACAGATAATTGCCAACCATGC
>Ga0265297_10002734_pt1 | contig 34528 bp, 47 predicted proteins | sample Munlanlwell13791_FD_192502 | JGI IMG/M metagenome (GOLD analysis project Ga0265297, IMG submission 192502) | Leachate microbial communities from a municipal landfill in Southern Ontario, Canada - Leachate well 137-91 | ecosystem: Engineered > Solid waste > Landfill > Unclassified | place... | reverse complement strand
AAGGAGGTATGTTAATTGAAAATCACAGATAAACAAACAATGAATGATACTGAATATAATATAGCCAAAGGCAAAGAATATCCTTATCACGGGAAAGCACCACAAAACAAAGCCGAAGCCGCGGCACTTGGAATATTATATGACCTATGCCACAGAGTTGGGATTAAATGGGAGTTAGAGAAAGTTGAAGATAGTATTCGTAGAGAAATAGTTGAATCTATGGCATTTATTATACGCCAACTCCCCACATTCCGGGCATCGTGCTATAAATCCATCGCCGTATGGTATGGGCCGGATTATTACCTGCTGTTTGCAGGATAGACAGGCAACGGCTTTCTCATTGGTATGTTTGATTATTTGGGATTGCATGGGGTCAACTCCTTTATATTTTTTGCAGTTGGATGATGTTTTAATAGCCAGTATGCTTCATTTTCATCGATAGCGCATGGTATGCCTGTTTTAAAATATCCGTGATCAGATACCGTCAAGCAGTGGCCGCCTTCAGCAAGGGTAAAACCTACTCGTTGAGTATCGCCGGAATAACCGTCCGGCATGACTCCTGTAACAAAAATTTTATCTTTAGCTTCACGGTATTTCATTTCTCACCTTCCTTTTCCAGCCATACCGCTATAGCTTGCCGGATAATTTCCGCCATTGAAACCCGGCGCTTAAAAGCAATTTGCCGGATCTGCTCGTGCATCTCCTGTAAATCAAGGTAAAGTTTAGTATTCGTTGCTTTCATACAGTACGCCCTCCTTTCGGTTTTGTTACTCAAAATACGAATTATAGCCTTTCCAATATTGCCTTGCATCAGGCATAATACCTTTTTGTTTCATCTCTAGGTAGTCCCCTTCAGGCATATCCATAGAACTGTTAACCATTTCATTAATGTCTACAGGTTCAGAACATCCTTCTGTCCGTGCCATATGTTTTGCATATTGTCTACCGTACCAAAAAGCTGTTTTTGTCATCTTCTTTCCCTCCTTTTATTTCCCGGCCTTGCCACCAGGGTATGGTGTTTACCGCTCCCGAAGGAGCGTGACTCACACTTATTAATATAAGCTATCTATAATTTGTGTACCGAATACTGTTACAGCAGCAAGCATTGCATCGTTCATTCCCAAGTTCCAGGTACATACGCCTTGACAGTCTTTAATGCTGGTTACTGGGCAGGATTTACACTGTTTTCTATATCCGATCTTTTTTGTTTCTATCCCTTTTGACTGATTGTTTTTCATCTTTTCCTCCTTTTTATTTTGTGTTGCTCTCATATTATAAGTATATCACATTATAACAATATGTCAATATAAATCGACATTTATTTTTAATTATTTTCACTTTTCCTTTTATTTCAGTGGGTTATGAGATAAAATAAATTTATGTAGGCCCCTTTATTGATTATATATATAGTAGAGTAATTCTTTCTTTTCCCTACCACTTTTAAAATTACCCTTCAAAACTACAACCACCTAAAATAATTCAACAATAAATTTTCATCACCTTAAAAAAACATTAACACAAGTATACAAGAGTATACACAAGCAACATCAAAAACTATCTGAGCCTGTTATTAAAATCTCATGGCAGGAAGAACACTATCTGATGTGCAAACAGATTACACCGCTGTCCATGCCGCATATCTCAAGGCTGTTGAGCTTGAGCAGTTCGGCGTGGGAGACCATACCGGGCGGAGAGCAAGCGCAGCAGACCTCTACAAACAAATGATGACACTCGATGCTGAGATAAAACGGCTTTCACGCGGGGGTTTTCGCATAAGGGGCGGGTGTCCAGTTGGCTAAATACACCGCACATATCGGTAAAAAGAAAGCTATCGAGTTTGAGAGCAACATCATAGACCGGGCGGTAAATTTCATTGATCCTGTCCGTGGCGCAAGACGTTTACGATCCCGTATGGCTCTGGCATTATCAGAGACATATTACGCAGCATCGAAAACTAAAAGAAGCCTTTCAGAATTTAACCCGCAGGATTCAGACCCCAATTCAACCCTGCAATTCGACCTTGACACAATGCGGCAGCGCTCAAGGGATATGATCCGCAACATCCCTCTTGCAACCGGCGCAATCAACACCGTATGCACCAACGTTGTAGGCAATGGCCTTGCTCTGCAATCCCGGATAGATAGAAGCATCTTAAACATAACCGACGAACAGGCGGACGCATGGGAGAGCAAAACAGAATCGGAATGGTATTTGTTTTGGGATAGCGTCGAGGTTGATGCAGCCCGGACCCTGACAGGTGCAGGTATAACGGAACTGGTATTTAGACAAGCACTTGAAAATGGCGAATCTTTTGTAAATCTCCCACGTATAAAAAGAACCGGCCCCTATGACCTTAAATTACAGGTTATTGAATCCGACCGGGTATTAAACAAAGATAACACCGGCAATACTGATACCCTGTTTATGGGTATTGAAAAAGATTCAAACGGCGCTCCTACCGCTTACCATGTCTGCAACCAATTCCCGTACAGTCTCCTATCGTTCGAGGGCATGAAGTGGCAGGTTATCCCCACGTATGGCAGTAAGACCGGCTTAAGAAATATGATTCACCTTTTCCGGGTGTTGCGCCCCGGACAGACAAGAGGAATCCCTTATCTCACACCCGTCATTGAATCTCTGAAGCAGCTCGGAAGATATACAGAAAATGAACTCATGGCCTCGGTTATCTCGTCAATGTTGACGGTGTTTATTAAAACCGAATCTGGAGAAAGCAATTTTGATATCAACGAACTCGGAGTTGAGACAGGCGCAAAAGCAAGCGACAAAGACATTAAACTCGGCAACGGCGCAATTATTGATCTCGCGAAAGATGAAAGCATTGAAACCGTAAATCCTCTCAGGCCGAATACGGCCTTTGATCCCTTCGTGCAGGCAATCCTTAGACAAATCGGTGTAGCCCTTGAGCTTCCTTTTGAAGTCCTGATTAAGCACTTCACGGCCTCATATTCGGCGGCAAGATCGTCGCTCCTTGAAGCATGGAAATTCTTTAACGGGCGGAGACAGTGGCTTGCTCTCAATTTTTGTCAACAGGTTTATGAAGTCTGGCTATTCGAGGCAATCGCAAATGGCAGGATCGCAGCCCCTGGATTTTTCAATAATCCTCTTATCAGAAAAGCATACTCAAGTGCCGAATGGATAGGCCCGGCGCAAGGGCAGATTGATCCTGTTAAAGAAGTGTCGGCAGCAGAGAAACGTCTTGCACTTACCTTGACCACGCAGGCGCAGGAATGCGCGGCAATCGGGAACGATTGGGACAGCGTAATCTCGCAAACTAAAAAAGAAAGAAAGCAAAAGATAGATGCAGGTATTAACCCGGATATAAACCAGAAAATACAGCAGACACAAGAGCAAGACAATGAAGAAGATCAAGGAGGGAAAAACCGTGAAAGTGATTGACATACTTACGTCTCCTTGGGCGATTCTTCCAGAAAAATTAAGAGAAATTCAGGAAATATACAGCGTCCATTTGCGCGGAGACAAAATCGACATAAAGGGTATTGAGGCCAAACTTGGACAGCCCTTGAACAACGAACAAAAGCCCTATCAAGTCGTTGACGGTGTGGCATTAATCGAACTTAACGGCATCATTGCAAAGCGCATGAACCTGTTCACCCAAATATCCGGCGGTGTATCAACCCAGATCACCATGAGAGATTTTCAGCAGGCATTCGCAGACCCTGAAGTCTCGGCGATTATCCTGGCTATTGATTCACCTGGCGGAACGGTTGACGGAACAGAAGAACTTGCAAACGCTATCTATGACGCCCGGACACAGGACACAAAACCCATTATCACCTATTGTGACGGTTCATTATGTTCCGGAGCGTACTGGATAGGCGCAGCAGCAGACAGAATATATATAAGTGGCAGCACTCAGCAAGTCGGCTCTGTCGGCGTTGTTGCAACACATATCGATTACTCAAAGCAGGAAGAAAAGGAAGGAATAAAGACCACAGAAATCTTCGCAGGTAAATATAAACGCATTGCCTCGGAATATGCGCCCCTTACCAAAGAGGGACGGGCATATATGCAGGATCGCGTTGATTATTTTTACTCAATCTTTGCAAACACAATGACCAAATACAGACCTGGAAAGCTCGCTATTTCGGATGACGGTGTTCTTCCATGGGCGGAAGGAAGGGTTTTTATCGGTCAACAGGCAATAGATAACGGGCTGACGGACGGTGCGAAGTCTCTCGATGAATTAATCAGGCAACTCTCGCAGGAAGGAAAAGCAATGATCACGCGGGAGCAAATCGAAGAAGAAACTCAAAGGAGGTTACACAATGGACATAACGGCTGAAAGTTTAAAAACAGCATACCCGGATATTATGAAGGGTATAGAAAGCGCAGCATATCAAAAAGGACTTTCCGAAGGCTTGGCAAGGGGCACGGATGAAGGCCTTAAAGCAGGCATTGAAAAAGAAAGGACACGGATTCAGGCGGTAGAGAGTAGCTTACTTCCCGGTCATGAAGCTCTTGTCGAAAGCATGAAATATGATGGCGTGACAACCGGCGAACAGGCAGCAGTCAAGATACTCCACGCTGAAAAGGCACTCAGGGAAACAAAGTTACAGGACTTTAGCAGTGATAAGCCCCCTGTTGTCCCCGCTGTTGACGCTACGAAAGATGAACCAAAACAGGCAGAGAAAGCCAAAGAAGGTGAACTCCTGACTGATGAGCAGTTGAAAGCAACATGGAATGCAGATAAGGTACTTCGGGCCGACTTTGGCGGAGATTTTGAGGCTTACAAGGCCTATGTAGAGGCAGAACAGGCCGGGCTTGTCAAAATCTACGGTCAGAAAGGAGGTAACTAATCATGGCAAAATCAGCAGACGGATATCCAATTTTTGAAATAGGCCCGATAAACACACTTCCCCTTGAGGCAAGCGCGGTAATATATCGCGATAGCGCAATAGGTGACAACGCCTCCGGTTATGCCGAGGCTCTCGTCGCCGGGGACTCTTTCAGGGGCTTCGCAGATGCCCCGGTTGACAACAGCGACGGCGCTGCAGGTGCGAAAAACGTTGATGTCATAACGGCAGGCTGGAAGCAGGTAACAATAACAGGCATAGCAATAACTGACGTAGGAAAACCGGTTTATATGTCGGATGACGACACCTTCACCTTGACAGCAACCTCCAATTCTCTTGTAGGTTTTGTTTATCGCTATGTCACAACCAACACCTGTATTATTGAGTTCGGCGTTGACACGACCCTTCAGGCCTCGGCAGTAAGTACCACAGCCGTCACAGCCGTAGCCACAACTTCAGCTTCAGCAACCTCCGAAGGCGTGTATGGCTATGATAGTTCAACACAGGCGGATGCAATCGTTGAATCTCTCAACGCTGTAATTACCAAACAAGCGCTTCTCGTCACGGCAGTAAACGCTATGCTCGCAGGACTCAAGAGATAGCATGAGTATTTCGGTAATATACGCCCTCTTTTGTGTTGTTGTGCTTCCTCCCTGGATAGTACAGCAGCACTTGGGGGGGCGTTCTATACCTTTCATTCTGGCAACATGCGGTTATGTTCTTTATTCGCTGGTTGTCGGGGTAAATATCCCGGTAGACAACATAACTTTGATTGTCGGATGTATTGCGGCATGGTTAACCGCGTCGCTCGTTTGGTCGGACACTAAAAGAAGCACTTTTGAATTGTTTAACCTCTTGGCCTGTCTGGTTTTATTTATGGCAGCCCGTACAATACCACTTATGATAACGGCCCTTGCTGTTTTCTCAATGGGTACAGTTTTTGCGGCGCTGGAAACATACTATGTTATTAAGCGGCGCAGACTCCCGACAGTGGATGAAACTATAAGTTTCGGCAATGGTAATCATACCGGCGCTTTTATGCTCACGAGTCTTTTTGCCGGTATATGGCTTACAGTCAATCTGTCAATGTGGTTTATCCCCTTCCTGTTTTGTATACTTTTTACTCTCATCATATCCCGGTGCAAGGGTGCTTTTCTCGGCGGAATTGTAGCAGTAATAGCAATTTTCTTTGTTACAGGAGCTTGGCAAATATCGGCGTTAATCCTCTTGTCATGTGTGGCGTATGTTCTCAGGCGATTTGGAACAATCCCGAACGCTAAAGCATCAATCGGCGGGCGGATATGGATACACCTCGCAGCTATTGAAATGATAGTCAAAAAACCTTTAACCGGTTGGGGCTTAGACTCATACCGGAAAGAGTTGCCAGATATAAACGCAAAAATTCAGAAAGGGAAGCTTTATGATTATGTCGGCGAAAAATTAAATGACAATATGAACGCCCGTTCGCATCGAGTGCATAATGACCATCTTGAAATCATGGCAGAAGCGGGAATCCCCTGTTATCTGCTTTTTGTATATCTCTTTTCAAGCATCACATATGATCCTATTATACTTGGTTTATTTATCGCTTTCATAATTCACGCACTTTTCTTTTTCCCTTTTCGGGAAGTCCATACAGCCGTTCCTTTTTGGGTAATCATGGGATCAATGGCAGGCGGAACGATAGGCGTTGTCTCAATGCCCATATTAGTTAAAGCCCTTATAGCCTGTTTTGTTGTAGTCGTGGCAATTCAAACACTTCATAAATTCCTTGGACAATGGTACTCGGAGAAAGCAAAAACTAAACCTGGCATCACTGAAAAGGAAAAACTTGAATGCATTGATATTGCACTCTTACATGATCCCCACAACGGCGGTTATTTATCGGATGCGGCTTATTATTATTCAAAGGTTGACCCTGTAAAGGCTTTCTCTTTTGCTCAACGGGCTTTTGTCGGCTATGACGGCAAGCGGGTAAAACACGGCATTTGTGATTTGTTCGCCCGGTGTCTCATTGGCGCCGGAATAACAAAAATATGTCATTGGGCGGAGGATCAGGCACTATGGTTACAGTCTGATTTCCAACCGGCACAAACTATTAAAAAGTATTTATTCATGGAAGAGGCGAAAAGAAAGCCGTGATTGATAAATTCCTCAGCGTTCAGGACATGCTTTTTATCTGTCTGATTGTAGGCAGCGGAATAAAGATTTACCAATTTCACAAGGAGGGCAAGTTTAAAAAGAAGTAGGCAAAAAAGTAGGTATCGGCGCAACCGTTGGCGGTGATTCAACGGCGTAACAAAGGGCAGGGCGTCCTTGTTGGCGTGAATGAATTTTAAAACACAGAAAACAAGGAGGTTCTATCATGAATCAGTATCAGGGAATTACATCAAAAGGCGTTATCGGGCAGTTTTACGCAGCACTTCGGGCAGATTTGGGACAGTCATGGATATCAAAAGTCGCAATGAAATTTAACAGCACGCAGGAAACAGAGACATATAAATGGTTAGGCATGGTCCCGGCTATGCGTGAATGGATAGGCGGCAGACAGCCCAAAGGACTGAGAGAAAACGGAATCAGCATCACAAACAAGAAGTATGAGTCAACCCTCGAAGTCAACGTTGACGACCTCAGACGGGACAAAACCGGACAGTTAAGGGTAAGGATAGCGGAGCAGGCAAGACGCGCCAACTCTCATGTGGCTTCCTTACTGTCAACTCTTATTCTGGCAGGCCCCTCGGCGGTTTGCTATGATTCACAGTATTTTTTCGACACCGATCATAGCGAAGGCGACAGCGGGACACAAAGTAATGCTGTTAGCGTTGACATATCGGCATTACCCGCAGCAGTCCACGGTTCAACATCCGTGCCAAGCCGCGAAGAAGCTGTCCAGTCCGTGTTACAGGGCATAGCCTCAATTATCGGTTTCCTTGATGACCAGGGTGAACCTATGAATGAGGACGCAAAGAATTTTATTGTCATGGCAGCTCCGCAGAATCCTCTTTACCTTTGCCTCAATGCGGCTATATCGCTTGATAACCTTGCCGCAGGCGTAGCAAACATTATACCCGGAAGCGGGTTTAATATCCAGATGGCCCCTAATGCCCGGCTTTCAAGCTGGACAGACCGTTTTGCAATCTTCAGAACGGATTCACAGGTTAAGCCCTTGATCTGGCAGGAAGAAGAGGGCGTGACCATAGCGGCAAAGGCCGAAGGGTCGGAATTTGAATTTGATTATGACAAGCATCAGTACGGTATTAAAGCCATAAGAAACGTTGGCTATGGCTACTGGCAGCAAGCTTGTGAAGTGATTTTGACCTAAAAAACAAGGGGGTATGTGTGAGCGTATTCGATAAAATATTTGGATGTATATTAAATACCGTGGAAGAAATGTCTATTGTGCGTTGTTGCAAATGTGGGCGCATAATTGGGCATACATCCGAAACAGTACCAAATGTTGAAAGTATGAATCCGTATCAATTAAGACCCCCAATTTATTGCTTATCATGCGAAACAATATCAATCAAATCAGGAGGGGAGCAGATCCCCTCCACAACAAAAAAGAAGGAGTGTCATGGAACTTTATAAAGTTTTAAAACCCATAGAATTAAAAAGAGGTTTTGTTGTCGAATTAGCAAAAGATCAAGCACTACCGCGCCTGCATAATCTCAAGCCCTTGAAAAAAGATAAATATGAAGTCAAGGGAGAAATTAGTTTTAAGGCCGGTGAAGTTATAGGTTTCAACCCGGACAAAATAAAAATATTTGCCGGTGTGTTGGAGCCTGTAGAAGAAGTACAGGTAGCGGTAGGTAAAAGAAAATAATACAAGGAAGGTAGGCTATGCCTTATAACCCAATAACGGAAGTTGCGCCTCATTATATGACTCACGGTCAGAATACCGTAGGCGTAACGGCGGAGAAACTTGTTGCCGCAAGTGAACAAAGACGGTCTATTCTCATTCAAAATTGTTCAGCAACAAATGATCTATATATCGGCAATGCAACCGTGACAACCTTGAACTCGGTTAAAATCCTGCCCGGTGAATCCCTTACTCTATATGTGCTGTCTGCTATATACGCGGTAGCCTCGGCGGATACTGTTGATGTACGCTATTTGGAGGAATACTGTGGCTGATATAACCGGCGGATCAATAGCGGCAGTCTCGGCACGGGTTACAGCCTTGGAGGATAAATATGTTAGAGCACTCTGGTTTAAACAGATTGATTCAGGAGCAAGCGGAACGGTTACACCCCCGACAGGAGGGGCAATCGTCCTCGACCAATGGGCCGCAGGAATCGACGCAGTCACAAGTACAGTCACGTCAGGCGCAAGACCGGATTTCGTTAGCGCAAAAAATGCGGCAGGGGAAATTATTACCGCCACAATGGACGCTTCCGGCAATTGGACTATCTCTGATACTCCATCTGCTTACCCTATCGCTATTATTTATGCTTATGAAGTAAAGCTTGAGGATTTTGACAGAACATATGCGCTCGTTGAGGAAGAAGTAAGCCAGGCAACGGGGCCTTTAAGCACTCCCACCTTTGCCGATCTGACTTTAACCGGCCTTACCGCCTCATTGCCGGTCTTTTCTGGCGCCACGAAGAAACTGGAAAGTAAATCGGCAGCAGACGCTTTTGCAGCGATAAAACAGAATGCCTCTGAAAGTGCAACCGGGGTTGTTGAATTATCAACCGACGCTGAAGCGGTAGCAGGAACCAGCACGTCTGTTGTTATTACTCCGGCAAATCTCAGGGCGGTTGTACCTGACGATGCCGCCGATCAGACGTTAAGCGGCACGCCTGTAATTTTGTCCATGAAAGACAAAGACGGAAATTTATATAAATGGAAAGGATACCCGACAGGGGCATAAATGAGAGGGCATTAAATTGGAAAATTACATAGCTCAACACGGATGGTTGTTTTATTTTTTTGCTGTGTTTCTTGCCAGCGTTGTCGCTTGGCTTGTTAAGCGTGTAGCGGATAGGGCCATGGATGCCTTTGATAAGGTGGGGGCCTCTGTATCAGATTTATACAACAAATACAACGATCATGAGCATAGGTTGTCAAGCATTGAGGGGGAGCACAGGATTTTTACACAGGTTAAAAAAGGACACGGTGAATAATCATGACTCTCAAACAAGAACTGATCCTTGATGAAGGGAAACGATACAAAGTTTATAAATGCTCTCAGAATAAAAATACGATAGGCATAGGTCACAATATTGATGCCAAACCTTTACCGGCGGACATACAGTCATATTTGCAGCAATACGGGCGCATCAATGATGCAATGATAGATATTCTCTATGATAAAGATGTTCAGGATGCTACAGACGATTGTCTTAAGCTCTGGAAGAACTTTAATTCATTCTCAGTCAACCGTAAAAAGGCGCTTATCAACGTAATGTTCAACATGGGTATGTATAAAATACGAAAGAAATTCCCTTCATTCTGCAAAGCGGTGAATGCTCAGAACTGGCAACGGGCAGCGGATGAACTCAAATACTCAAACGGCCTCACGAAAAATAGGCTATCTGATTATTACATTCAGGTGGGCGAAAGAGCAGACAGGGTAATAAGTAAATTGATTGAGGGATAATATGTGGAACTTTTGTAACACCAATAACAAGGTTAATGAGGTGATAACATGAGCATCATATCAGATATATTTGCTGGAGGGGCTTCAGGAGTCCTTGAAGGAGTCGGCAAACTTGCAAAAGATATAAGAACGGCAATAACCGGGAAAGAACCCATAGACGCGACAAAAGCCGCAGAAATAGCCCTGAAAGTGCAGGAGCTTGAAGGCGCGATAGAGCAAGGAAGGCTTTCCATTGTCCTTGCCGAATCTCAGTCACAAGACAAATGGACTTCGAGGGGCAGACCTCTGTTTCTCTATGTGATTTATATCATGCTGTTATCCGGTATACCGATGGGTATTGTTTATGCTGTGTCGCCTACGACAGCGGCAAATATCACAACAGGCTTTCAGGCGTGGTTAAGGGCGATACCGCCTGATCTGTACGCTCTATTCGGAGCCGGTTATCTCGGCTACGGCGCTTTCAGAACATATGACAAAAAACAGGGTTCGGCAAAATGAGCATAGAAACCATCCTTGACACTGCCATGGCAGACCTTTTTAACACAGTCGGACAGGATGCAACATATACGCCTGTTTCCGGGGCGGCTCTTCCCTGTAAAGTCTGGGTTCAAAAAGACGTGGAGCTGCAACCTATAGATTTTACCGGGCAGGCAGTAGAAACGTCAACCCTCATCGAGTGCCTTTTATCTGAGGTCTTAACCGTACCACAAAGAGGATCGACCTTTCTTGTCGGCTCGACAACTTATACCGTCCAGACCGTCCAGAAAAATGACGGTAGAATATTAACTTTGGTGGTGAAATAATGCCAGCCTTTGAATGTCGTGTTGACCAGGTACAACTTGAAAAGGCAAAGCGTGTCTTTTCCGGTATGCCTGAGTTGCAGCGCAAGATTCATCAACAGGCGCTCAATAAGACCATGACAGGGGTGAGAACCGACATGGCAAGGGCAGCGCAAAAGGAAGTAACGGCGGCATATGGAACACTGCTTGAATCTGTGACAATCAAGAAGGCGTCCGCCAACGATCCCTCGGCGTATGTGAAGTCAAAAAGCAAACCCTTGCCGCTGGTAAAGTATACGGTGCGGCAAAAAAAAGACGGAGTCATGGTGCAGGTTCTGAAAAGCAAACCTGCCACACTGATAAAACATGCTTTTATTACAACCATGAAAAACGGCCATAAAGGAGTTTTCTGGAGATCGTACAAGGGAGACAGAAAGCCTGTCAGCAAAAAAATACCTTATGGGGCGTTGCCGAAAAAATACAGACTGCCAATAAAGGAACTATACGGACCTTCCACGCCGGACGCTTTAAAACACATGGGCGTCCTCGACGGTGTTTTGAAACAGGCTGACGAACGTTTGCACACTGCATATGACAGCGTGCTTGATAATGAAATGAGGAAATTATGAGCAATACCAGGCGTGAATCAATTATTCTTGCTATTCTTGCCAAACTCGCAGAGGCGATAACTACAAATTATTATAACCTTAATTGCGGTTCAAATGTATTCAGGTGCAGGCAAAATGTAGACCCTGAAGCAACTGTCCCGGAAGTCCCATGTTTTAACGTGTGGCCTCAACCTGAGGAAGCTACAAAGGATTACGGAAAGGTACGGCATGTTATGCCTATCCGTGTTGAAGGCATTGCAGAATTCAGCACGTCAAACCCTTCTGTCATTGCTGAACAAATTCTCGGTGATCTTATCGAAGTTATGACCGGCATTGAATGGACGCTACCATTTACAAGCGGAGGCACATACGAGGTTAAAGCGGGCGACACAATAAAAGGGCATACAAGCCTTGCAGAAGCCCTTGTCGTTGCTTCAACAGTTACATCCGGCACATGGGCGGGTGGTAATGCAGAAGGCAATTTAACCTTGAGACGGCTAAAAAAAGAGTTTCAGGCAGAGAACCTTGATGTCGGTACAAATTTAAACGTGGCGACAATTACAGGCAGTATAACAGGCGTGAACCCGGTAACATCCACAACGGGCGGATATGCAGACTCGATAGAATACGCAGCAGGCGGGACGGACAGTTACCCGGAAGAAGGCCACAAGACCGTTGGAGCCTCGGCGGTGTTTAATATCCAATATGTCACAAATCAAGGAGACCCTTACAATGCAGAATAAAACACTTATCGTTATGGGTTCGGCGCCATGTCTTATGTCAGATTTGGCAAAGGTTAAAAAATACAAAGCTGATTATATGGCGGCGAACGAATCGGCGGTAATGTATCTTGACCCGATACAGCACCTTGTAACTTATCATCCGGTATTTTTGCCGGGGTATATTGCTGCAAGAAAAGCCCTCGGCGGTAATACCGATTTTATCACTCACGCTCACAAGGGCTTTATCAACCCGGATACGCTCAAAGAGGTAGTCAGTAAAATATGGCCCCTCCCAAAAGTCAACCCCGGATATACTGATTTTTTATCCGGCACTTCAACTCTTTTCGGCGTTGAGGTAGGCCTTAACCTTGGCTATGAGAAAATCATTGTATGTGGAGCTCCGATGGAAGGGGAATACGCCAAATTTCAGGAGGCATGGAAAAGGGCGTTACCACTGCTTAAAAATAAAGTAGTTTCAATGTCCGGTTGGACAAAAGAAATATTGACAGTGAACGAAAAATAAAAACAGGAGGTACATAAAATGCCAACAGCAGAAAATGCAAAATTGCAGTACGAGGCCGGACAAAGTAAGGTAGCAATGGCAGCTTTGACGGACAATGGAGATCATACTTATTTCAAAAGCAGCGATAACTTTTGGTCAAAGCGTTCAGGTTACGAACCGAACGTTAAACCGGACGGACTGGCAACGGGCGGGGCGGTGACTATCGCAGCCTCCGAGACAAACGACTGTATAGATGTTGCAGCCCTTACTTGTTATCTGGCAGGTGTACTGGTAACGGTTGTTGCTGACACGGATGTCTCAAGCGCAAGACCTTCAGGCGGATCACCGGCGAACACTCACATTATCAACTCAATTACAGTAACGGCAGCCGGAGCAATAGCATCGGTGGCAGGGACTCCCGGCACTTCTTTTTCGACAACAAGAAACGCAGCAGGCGGGCCTCCTCTTATCGATGTTGGAGCCATTGAGATCGCACAGGTAAAATTCACCTCAGCAACCCCCGCAGCAGTTGACGAAGATGAAATATTTCAGGTTCCCGGCGACAGCATGGAACGCTATGACTACCCGACATGGACGGAAAACCGCAGTTATGTCACAAGCGGTATCGCCGGTTATGCAGGTGTAACTTTTGACTCGGCGTTACCGTTGATCCATACCGGGCCAACAGCAAAGCCGGTCTATGCTGAATATTATGAACCTTCTTTCGCCAATGTCCCGAAGTCTTCAGACTTTGTGCCTCCTGAAGAAAGCCATAGCGTTTCTTCTTCTCAGATTTACGGCGGCACAGTGGGCGCTTCTTCTAAATCTCTCGGTCAGGGCAGCTTTACGGCTTTCCTTGAATCCGGCGTTTATGAAGGGTTTGAACAGCTTAAAGGCGAAAATCTGTGGTTTAAGTTCTACCCGGACAGGACAAAAAGCCCCTATATCGCATGTCAAGGCATCCTCGGAGTAACAAGGAGCTTTCCTGCCGGCGACAATATCAAAGCAGCTTGCACAATCTCCGCCGAGTCAGTGGCGGACGATATGGCATCATAAGGGGAAGGGGGATATATGGCATTTGACACAAAAAGATTTAAAACGGCAAAGTTTGAAGCTCGTGAAGGCCTGGTGAAAGTGCCGGGCCTTGCAGCCTTTTTCCCGGAAGGAGAAGAACCAGTATGGAAAATACGCGGACTGACAGGCGTTGAGCTTGGCAGGGTGAACGAAGCAGCGGAAAGGTACAGAAATATAGGCGCAATTCTTGAGGGGCTTATATCATCCGGGGCGATAGAGAAAGCAGAGTCCATAAAAAAACTGGTCGGTATGGGGAATGACACCCCGGCGGACATTGTCAAACGCATGGATATGCTCGTTGTGGCCTCAATAAGCCCGGAAGTTGATGAAGACCTGGCGGTAAGGCTTTGTGAGAAGTTCCCTGTTGAGTTTTTTGATATTACAAACCAGATAACACAGCTCACAGGGCAGGGCCACATTCTGGGAAAACAGAAGCCCTCTGGGGAGACGAAAGCGTAAAGGCATCTCTTGCGCTATGTCACTTGAGGGGGCGTTATCTGTATGAAGCAAGGCCGGACATCTTCCCGGAAGGGTTTTTGACGGTCACGGAGATGGAGTTATGGGAGAGGTTTTATAGCGACATGCAGAACAAAAGAGGTAAATAAATGGCAGACCTGACAAAAACAGTCTCAATCGTGTTTGCCGGTAAAGACGAGTTATCCGTCACAACCCGTAAACTCTTTATAGAGTTAGGCGATTTTGGCGGGGGGGTAGTTGCCCTCTCTGGCTCATTGTCGAACCTCGCCGATAAGGTACTGATGCTTGATGCTGCTATGAATGTTATTGTTATAGGCGGTTTGCTTTATGCCTACAAAAAAACAATAGAGTTTTCATCGGCAACGGCGGATCTGAACAAGGTACTGAGTGATACTGAAAAGGTTTATCTGAAAGGCGCACAGACAGAAGCCCTAAAACTGTCAGATGCTTACGGCGAAAGCTCAAGCAAAGCATTGCAAAGTATGGCAAATTATAAGCAGGCAGGGTTTGGAATACAGGAATCCATGCAGCTTACAAAGAATAGCCTTGATCTGGTAATTGCCGGTGATATAGAAGCAGGGGAAGCAAGCGAATACCTCGTATCTATCCTGAAAGGGTTCAAAGCCCCCGCAGAGGACGCTGGGCGTGTAGTTGATATCTTAAATGAGGTATCAAACAACTACGCAACGGATGTGAGACAACTTGCAATCGGCATGGCTGACCTTTCACCCATTGCTAAAACAATGGGCTTTTCTTTAGAAGAAACGGCAGGAGTATTAACCCCGGTTATTGAGGTTTTTCGTTCCGGTTCCGAATCAGCACAAGCCCTGAAAACGGGATTATTGAAACTTATTGACGACTCGGCTCCTGTTCAAGAAGCCCTTGCGTCAATCGGTGTCTCTCAAAAAGACGCAAACGGACAATTGAGATCAGGAAAAGATATTTTGCTTGATGTATCAAAGGCGTTTCTTAATCTTGACCAGAATCAAAAGTTATTTGTCACTTCGCAGCTTGTCGGAATATTACAGGCCGGTAAAATGGTAGAAGTTTTTGACGGCATGAACAAATCAGCAGAGGTAACGACGGCGGCACTCGGTGCGGCAGGATCGGCAGCTAAAGAAGTGGCTGTAAGGCTTGCAGAGCCCGAAGTTGTTTTAAAACGGTTTGTAACAGGAATAGAAAATATTGCTATTGCGGTGGGCGGCAAATTCAAGGATTCTTTAACGGGAATTGTTTCCGGGGGAATTGAAGTTGAACAAACCTTAAGGGGCATGATTGACGATGGTACTTTTGCACCTATCTTTGATGCTCTCAATAAATTTGCAACACAGGCGAAAGAATACCTTTCCACAATAGCAAGCAACCTCCCGGCGGTAATGGCACAGATTGACTGGAATAGTGTTATCAAATCCTTTGACAACCTCGGCACATCCGTAGCAGGGGCATTTAAAGCTATATTTGGCAACATAGACCTTACCACCGTTGAAGGGCTTAGAACCCTGATCCAGAAGCTTGTTGATGGTTTTGCGGTATTGAACAATGTAACGGCTGGGATAATTGACGGCATGAAGCCTCTGTTTTTAATGATCGGGGCAGGCGCCGACCAATTCAGCAAAATGAGCGAAGGAACCGCCGACCTCGTCGGTAATATCCTCGGCCTTGCAAAGTCATTTTATATAACCACGACATATTTACAGCCCATGAGTGATGTATTCACGGTGCTTGCATCCTCAGTTTATGTAGCCAAAAATATTGGAATCCTTGTAACATCGTTAAAAAGTATGGAACTTGGAATGATTACCCTTAATGCTGTTATGGCGGCAAGTCCTTTAGCTTTGGGAGCTTTTGCGGTATCCGCAGGAGTGGCAGTTGGGGCACTGGCTCAGTATATCCCTGGGGTAAAAGAGGCAGGCGAGGGGGTTGGAGCATGGATATATGACCTATTCCATGCAGATGAAGCTCAGAAAACACTTGCAACCACTACAACAGACACAGCCACAACAATTAAGAAATTCGGCGATACAGTAAAATCAATCGACGGAAATGTAAGCGTTGATATCGGAGTTACCGATATAAGCTCTCCCCTGAAAAAGATTGATGAAGTGTCTAAAAGCCTTGCAACTATCCCGGAACAAAAAAAGGTCGATGTATCACTTGACAAGGAAAAAGCAAAACAAGCCAAAGAAGAAGCAAAAGAGATTGAGAAATCCCTTGAATGGAAAGCCAAGCTTGACATAGCGGAAATCGAGGAAAAATCTAAAATAGTTCAATCCATCATAAAGTTTAAGGCGGAAGTAGAAATCAAGGAATTTGAGGAAGGGACTAAACGCATACAATCGGCTTTTACATCCATTGATAATACGATAAAAAGTACCGGTGATACGTTGTCAAATATGTCCACCGCCTTTGCTCAAATAGGCTCCACAGATTTTCTTGGAAAATCCTTGTTATTCCAGGTTATGAATAAAGAACTAAACATTCAGGAAGACGCGGCAAGGGCGCAAATAAGATTAATAGATGAGCAAATAGCCATGTCACAAAGCAAAAGGCAAAAAATTGACTCTGGAGGCGCACTGATAAGTATTAATGCGGACGGTATACAACCGGAAATAGAGGCTTTTATGTGGAAGATACTGAACAAAATACAGATCAGGGCAAACGAAGAAGCAAGTGAATTCTTGCTGGGGTTACCGGCATGATGAACACAATCGGCATATCCTCTGTAACCGTTGATACCAGCGGAAATGTGATAATAGAACCCAATGCAAATACAAAAATAAAGGCGAATTCAAGGCGCGTATCCCGGTCAAAGACTCTTGACGGCGGCGTGGTTATCACGGACGGCGGATATACCGACGGCGACAGGACGCTTGAAATACATGCGAACGTAACGAAGGCCATATGGGATAAAATATGGACAATATTTAAAACCTATACCCTCGTTTACGTTGCCACTGAAGACGGCTTTTATTCGGCAGCTATAGAATCGGCGCGGTATGAAGAAAATGAAGCTGTGTTGTTAATCCTTGTTAAAGAAAAACTAAGTACATAGGGGGAATCATGGCGATAGTATGCACGGCATCAAATCACTTCAAATATCAACTGGCAAAGAAACTGCTTGATTTAAGCGCGGATACAATTAAAATCATTCTTATGAACAATACTTTTGCATTTGATAAAGATGCTCATGCTGTCCTGTCAGATGTTACGGCGAATCAACTGGCTACTCAATACGGCTACACTCAGGACAATAAAGAGCTTGCAAACAAGGTTGTTACCGAAGATGATACAAATGATAAGTGTTCCCTTACCTGTGACGATGTGACATGGACGGCGGCAAGCGGTACAATAGGACCTACCGGGGCGGCTTGCCTCATTGATGATACGGACGCTTCAAAAACTGTAATAGGCTGTATTGACTTTGGAACTGATTATTCAATACCGGACGGCAGCAGCTTTCAGATGCAAGATATCGAAGTTGATATAACATAACAGGCAAGGAAAACATGCCCGGTTTAGATAATTATACAAAATTACTTCTTCATTGCGATGGGGCAGATGAGAGCACAACATTTACAGACAGCTCCTCGTTTGCTCATACAATGACACCTGCCGGCAGCGTGAAGCTCGATACCGAATATAAACAATTCGGCAGTGCAAGCGGGATCGGCGCGGATGACTGGGGGAATCTCTCTGCTTCGGACTCTGTGGACTGGTTCTTTAATTATAATAATCTCACAATAGATTTATGGTTGAGGTTCTTATCAACAGGAGAGTTTTATATTGAGCAGGTACTTGATTATGAAACGTATGCAGATACATGGTGTATAACGATAACGGAATCAAGTTTTAAGTTTGAATTGACTCAAGGTGGAGTGTCAACGTTTTCGATAGCGGCGAGCCCCACTTTATCAGCAGGTACATTTTATCATTTCGAGCTGGTCAGAAAAGGTGCAACATCAAATGATTGGCTTCTGTTTATCGATGGAGTCGCACAAAGTGTTACGATAACCGGCGATCCAAGTCTATCCATACCGGATTATGATGCCCCATTAATGATATGGCCCTATTTATGTAATTTTGATGAGTTAAGAATATCAAACGGGATTGCAAGGCATACAGAAAACTTTACACCAGAGACAGAAGCATATCCGGATGATCCTGTTATAATTTGTTGCCTCCCTATTTCATGTTCTGTAACCCTCAATGCGAACATTCAAATGGCCTTGAAGTGCGTCCCGATTTTAAGTACTATCATTATTACGGCAGCAGTAACACAATTTACAATTCAGAACCCTTCTCTGTTATATTTTTTCACCCTTACCGGTGCCCCGGACGGTTTAGCGGATGTCGTTATCCCTATCAAATCTTTCCAGGCAAGACATAGAAGCGGTGATCCTTCCTATCTTTCCGTTGTCATTCCCGGCCTTGATTATGCCACAGCGATAGCGGCACGCTCAAACGGCGAAATGGTTATACACATGTCAAAGGCCATGAGGGGTGTGATTTATCATACCGAAGAAATTATCAGGGTAGAACTTGAGACAATCCGCACGGATGACGGCAGCACAAATGAGTCAATAACCCTTGACGGGCATAAAACCTCAACATACCCGGCTAAGACCATAGCCCTCGAAGGCGTGAATTATCATTCCGTCAATGATGGCAAAAAACTTTACAGGTGTGCAGCTCCAAATATTTATTTAAGGCCCGGCGATACGGCAACGTATGGCGGAGATTCTTTTACTGTCGGGCTTGTAACATATTATGTCGGCAACGGGCAGCAATCAATGGAAGTCAGCGAAGCGGATATATAGCCATGGGGAAGGGTACTATCCTATCCCATACCGGCGACGGTCTTTACAGCGTTACTCTCAATCTTGACCGGGCACACGTCACGGCAGAACTGGCAGCTCTCCCAGTCACTATAACCGCCCTTGCGATACTGATAACGAAAAAACAAGCTGAGATAACAGCACTTGAGGCCGAAATTGCAGCTCTTGATCCCTTCAGCGATGAGTATAAAACAAAAAACGATCAACTTATCCGAAAGCAAAAAGAAGAAAGTTTTCTTGTTTTAAAAAAAGCATCCTGTGAAAAAAGAAAGAAATACCTCGAAGACAACGTGCCCGTTGATCCTGATGTATCGGCCTGGTGCGCTGATAAGTCAACGGGGCTTTCCGGTGAGGTAGGCATTATTGAAGTGCCTGGCGAACGGAAAACAATCGTCAACATTCAACCCGGCTATGATGGCAACGCCATTTATGATGATGCCAGAGACGGACAGTTACAACCCTCCATTGCCGGACTCGAAAATAATGTGTTTTATAATTGGGCGATGCTTCCGGGCTGGCAGAAATGGATGCCGACATACAGATATGGCACAATAACCGCTATAGACGGGGACACCTGCGATATCACCCTCGAAGCGGCTACAAGCAGCGCAATAGGAGCGAACGGCGATTGTATGAACATTAACGCTGTTGATGAAATAACGGGCGTTCCAATTGATTATATGGACGTGAATGGTGCCGCCTTTGCTGTTGATGATGTTGTCCTGATTAAATTTGACAGCGTAAAGGCAGACGTAAAAAATGCCGGCAACTGGGCGAATGCTACGGTTATTGGGTTTAAAGACCATCCTAAATACCCGGCGGGGGCAGTAATGTATGTGCAAGTTTACGATGAAAGTTACAACATCGCCGGGTATGTCGGCCTTGATAAGGACCTTAATGTTATTGAAGAATTGAAAACCTCAATTACGGTATCCGATCCTGAAATCGTTGGAGCCATAACACGAACAAACGGAAACACCGGGACGAGCTACTGGTCTAAGCTATGGTTGGCGGGAAATCTTATCAAAGAATATGCGTGGGTTTATACTACTCCAAACTATACAGGTACAAGAGATGCCCTTCGAGATGCTAAGGGCGCATGGTCTTCGTCAAGTGTAAATTGCTATTTTAGGGAAGACATAGAGTATAAGGGAACTGGTGATTTAGCCCTTAAAAAAACTTACGTTGTGATTGATGGAGTGGAACACCTTCTATATACTTACGACACAGAGACGACTTTAGGGTATTTTTCTAATGACCAAGGATATATGCTACTTTCAACGGGTGAATGGGACTGGCAGGAAGGAATAGGCGCTTTTACCGTTGATGAAGTCCTTAAATATATTGGCGGTAGGCATATGGCTTCTTATGGTCAGGAAGGCCATTATACACAGATTCAGGAAATATTTTACTTTGACGGTACGACATTGGTGCATAAAGCCTTTCCGTCTTATGATGTTGTGGCGGGGTATCAACCTTTCTGCTCATTTGGTGGATCAGATTATTATATTCAGGATCAGGGGCCGGTTATGACGTTAGCAAAATAAGCACATATAGTATCTCATCAATATATCAATCCATATCTTGTGTAGTGAAATAATTTAAAAATATGTACGATTTTTCTTGTATTGTCTTGAGCGATAAGTTTATAATCCTTTTGTGGGATATATGAACAAATTAAACTCTTTAAACTCTAAAAACTCAGAGAAAACTAAAAAATCTATTCGGGGCCGGGGTGTTGACGCAACTCAATATCATGTATCCCACAAATACGTCCGGCTCCGTATTAAACTTGTGGAGGTCTTTATGTGGTTCGTAATTGGCTTAATAATCGGTGGCGCATTAGGCTTTTTGTTAACAATAGTAATTTTAGGCGGCAATCGTTGACAGATAATCATCGTAGCACTTCTCATAATAACCCCCAAAAGACCGGGGTTCATCCTCCAACCCCGGTCACTTTACAACCTATCACTCCTCAGGCACTGGAGAGGGTAAAACTGATGATGATTAATATTGCGGTGGATTTATTGGGCGATAGAGACCCGTTGGATATTGTGTATAAGAGAATGTATGAATATCTGGACAAAGAAATAGAAATATCGAAAATGGAGGGGTAAGCCATGAAACTCTTATTGAAAATAGCAGCAATCCTCTTGTTAATCGCTTTCTTCTTGCCGGTTAGTTTTGAGACGGTTGATAACGATTATAAAATTCTGAGGCAGGAGCAAATGAGCAGGGCTGCATTAGACGTGTCAGACAAAGATTGTCCTAAACGGTCTTGTTATTGGCCTCGTCCTGATCCGGGTGTGTTTACCCAAGGGCAGGGGTACAAGCAAAGAAGTGGGAAACAAGAGTGGCTATGTGGCAATAGGGAATTGCGGGGATGCCCCGATCCTAAGCCGGTAGTAAATAAATGATGTTAAATCAAAGGAGGTAACAAAAATGAAATCGAAAACAATTAAAATTGATGATGTTGAGTATGTAAAAAAGGATTCATTGATGGCAGAAAAATTTGGTGATTATGTTATTGTCCGAACCCTATCGGCAGGGGTACATTTCGGACATTTATCAGAAAAGTCAGGGCAGGAAGTAATTTTAAAGGACGCTCGTAGGATTTGGTATTGGGATGGAGCGGCATCGTTATCTCAGATGGCTGTTGATGGAGTCTCGAAACCTGAAAATTGCAAATTCCCCGTAGCAGTGCCGGAGATAACATTATTACAGGCCATTGAAATTATCCCATGCACACAAAAGGCCGTGGAATCAATAAAGGGGGTGCCGATATGGGAAAGATAAATACTGGCGATGGCGATGGCTATGGCACTGGCGATGGCGATGGCGATGGCTCTGGCTATGGCTCTGGCTATGGCGAAGGCTATGGCGATGGCTATGGCGATGGCTCTGGCGATGGCGATGGCGATGACGATGGCTATGGCTATGGCTAAAAATAATCCGGACGATGATTATGCCTGATACCTCTACGGAGGATAAGGATAAATGATGTTAAATTGTTGGCAGTTTTAACCCGTCAAGGGAAGGGAGGTGAAAACCTGATTTAGTTTTTCGACAGTGGAAAGGTTGAAAAAAAGGCAAAGGAACAATAGTTTCGCAACCGGGGACGGGTTAGAGCGTCCCCGGTATTAAAGGGAGGAAAAGAAATATCATGAAAACAATAGCATTGCAAAAGTTAACGCTTAAGGATTTTCAAGGGGGAAACTTTGTCTTTGCCCCCGATGGAGATGACACAAGTGTTTACGCTGCCAACGGAGCAGGAAAAACCCGCCTTGCTTCAGCTTTTAGCTGGCTCCTTTTCGGGAAAGATTCTATGGGCAGGTCAGATTTTGAAATAAAAAATCTGGATAGCGAGGGCGAACGGGCACATGGATTAGAGCATACCGTTGAAGGGTTTCTATCCGTGGACGGTACGCCCATCATACTGAAAAGAACATATCATGAAATTTGGACAAAAAAGAGAGGCACAGCACAAAGCACTTTAACAGGGAACACAACTGATTACTGGATTGACGGCGTGCCAGCGCAATTGAATGAATACAAAAGCTATATTTCTGAGATCATGGGCGATGAAGAACGGGTTAAACTGCTTACATCTCCGACAGCTTTCCCGGCGTTACCATGGCAACGGCAAAGATCGTTATTACTTGAAGTATGTGGAGATATAACGGACGCTCAAGTTATCGCAACAGATGAAAGCCTTGCACCTTTGACAGAACTATTAAAAAGATACACAGTCAGCAAAACCCCCTTGGATGACTTACGAAAAGTTGTCATGGGTAGACGAACAGAAATCAATAAAAATATAGACCAATTACCAATTAGGATAGACGAAGTCTTTAGAGGTCTCCCCGACATAACCGGTTTATTTCTTGGAGAGATTAAGGGCAGTATTGGGGCACTTGAAACATCCATCAATGAAGCGAAGTTGACACTACAGGGCGTTGACAACGGCAGTACGATTGCTGATTTGAGTAAGAAGTTGGCTGTTGTCAACGCCGATATAAACAAACTGGAAAATGAATATTATGAAGACGGTATGAAAACCGTCCGGCGGATAGGTCAGCAGATAAACGATATTAAGGACGGAGTATCACGTAATCAGAGAAACAACGCTGACAAGATAGACAGAATCAAAACCCTGAAAGACAGGATAACAATCATTGACACACAGATAGAGACATTGCGTCAAAGGTGGTTTGATATTGACGAAGAAACCTTTCGGGACACGACGGAAGATACCTGTCCTGCTTGCGGTCAGTCCTTACCGTCTGACAGAGTAGAAGAAGCAAGAGATAAGGCAAGGGCAGCTTTTAACATGGTTAAAGCCGACAAGCTTTTTAAAATTGAGACAGATGGCAAAGAGCTTGCATCAGAAAAAGAGAAGGCAATAAAAGAAGTTGAATCCCTTATCCTTATCGAAGTAAATGCAAGAGAAGATGAAATAACAGCACTGAATATACAATATGATGCTGTCAAAGCCGCTGCAACGGATTACAGCATCATCCCCGGACATGCCGAACTGGTGGAAAGGAAGAAGGAAATTGAAATAGGCATAGAGGCGGAAAAAGAGAGTATTGCTCCACAGAAAGAAATCATTTCAGAAAAAATAAACAAACTTGAAGAACTCTTAAGGGCTTCGAAGGCAGACCTTAACAAATTCACAGAGAGAGGAAAAGGCGAAAAGAGAGTCAACGAACTCAAAGCCGAAGAAAAGACCCTTGCCAAAGAGTTCGAAGATCTGGAAAGACAGCTATTTCTTATTGAAAGCTTTATTAAACGGAAAGTATCACTCCTGAATGAGCGCATCAACGCACGTTTTAACCTTGTACGCTTCAAATTATTTAATCAGAACATAAACGGCTCTGTTGAGGATTGTTGTGAGATTACGGTTAACGGCGTGCCTTTCGGGGGCGGCCTGAATAGCGCGGCAAGGACTCAGGCAGGTTGTGAGATCGTCTCCGTTTTACAGGAACACTACGGCATAGCTCCAGTGATTTTTGTTGATAACCGGGAAAGTTGCACGCTTATACCCGAAATGCAGTGTCAGGTTATCAGCCTTTACGTGTCGCCGGAGGATAAGGTTTTGAGAATTGAAGCAGCAAGGAAGGAACGGAGGGCGGTAGCATGAAAACGGTAAACATATACAAGGCCCAAGGGATAGCAGATAAAAAGGTTGAATCCGTCCTTCTTCAATTTAATGTTGAAATGCCTGAATTTAAAAGTATGCAACAATCAATGGGCATATTTCAAAGCGAATCAATGGAATTAGCCGATGTTCTTTGCTCAACGCTTCCAGGGGGAACGCTTGACAGACTCATAGCTGAATTATTGCAGAGAAGGGCAACATCATTTGTTGTACCACTGTTTGAAAAGAAAGGATAGCGGACAATGACCCGTAGACTTCTTAACGAACCTACCACTTGTACCAAATGTGGGAAAATACTTCCTTGGTCGCCGGAATTTTTCGTAGGGACCAGCAGGAAAGGATATCCTGTTGGATGCCAGCAACCGTGTAGAGAGTGCGCCAATGCATACGGAAGGAAGCGGCACCAGGACAATAAAGAAGTTCAGAAGGTGCAGAAGAAACAATGGCGGGCCAGAAATAAAGAGGAGATAAAGCTATCTGCCCATAAATATTATGAGGCCCATAAAGATCATCATAACGCCATAACCAGAGAGTATCATGAGACTCATAAAGATATCCTGAAACTAAAATGCCTAGAGTGGAATAACAACCATGAAGCACAGAGGCGCACCACTTCAAAAGTTTGGTACGAGGCCCATAAAGATCAAAAAATAGTGTCCGCTAGAGATTGGAAGAGGAAAAATCCTCTTGCGGGACGGATAAACAATCATCGCCGAAGGGTTCTTATCAAGAAGGCCATTGGGATTCTCACTAAGGCCGACATCGAACTTCAATACAAGAATCAAAAGGGTCAATGCTGGTGGTGCGGTGTGAAATTATCGGAGAAATATCATATAGACCATAGGGTGCCCCTTTCGAAGGGTGGCCTTCATGACCGTAGCAATGTCGTACTCTCCTGTGCTCATTGTAACCAGAGCAAAGGGGCACGTCTCCCCCAAGAATGGGCGGGGAGGTTGTTTTGATTGTAAATAGACCATATGTTTTGAGAGATTATCAAGAAGCCGCAGTCAGTGCAGCGGTATCTTTCCTCAAAAGCCCGGTTAAGCACAACGCAATAGAAGTGCTTCCAACTGGTAGCGGCAAAAGCTTAATTATTGCCAACATTGTGAAAGAGCTTGGTGAACCGGTCTTAATTTTCCAGCCTTCGAAAGAAATCCTTGAGCAAAACTTAAGTAAGCTCGAATCATACGGATATCGCGCTGCGGTTTATTCAGCCTCGAAAGGGCGTACTGAGATATCCAATATCACCTTCGCCACCATTGGGAGCGTGGTTAACAAAAAAGAATTATTTGCGAACTTCAGATATATCATTGTCGATGAATGTCATGGAGTCAACGCAAAAGAGGGCATGTATAAAACATTCTTGAATGCCCTTACTGATTATGGGGCGAGAGTCCTCGGGCTTACCGCTACTCCATACAGGCTTGCATCAAATTCCTTCGGCTCGGAACTGCGGTTTTTGACCAGAACGAGACCGAAGGTATTTTCAGAGATGATTTATCACGTCCAGAATAAACAGCTTTTCGATAGCGGTTATCTTGCAAAAATAGAATATGCAACCAGTAACGGGTTTGACAGATCGAGATTAAAAGTAAACAGCACGGGTGCAGATTTTACAGACGAATCGGTGCAAACGCAGTTATGGGCTTCGAATCTACCAGATAAACTGGTGCAAGTTATTAAAAGAGAAATGAACCAGCGTAAGAATATTCTTGTCTTCACAAGGTTTGTCGATGAGTCCCGGTATCTTGTAAGCAATATCCACAACTCTACAATAGTGACAGGAGAAACACACAAGAAAGAACGGGAAAAGATTATCAACGGATTTAAGGCCGGAGACATACCAGTGGTTTGTAATGTTGGTGTTTTAACAACCGGATTCGATTATCCTGAATTGGAAACAGTCATCATTGCACGTCCAACAATGAGTCTTGCACTATATTACCAGATGATCGGCAGAGGTACAAGGCCTCATCCAGAGAAGGAGTATTTAAGGGTTATTGATATGTGTGGAAATTATGAGTCATTTGGCAAAGTAGAAGATTTGGAAATATGCGACGAAGGGAATGGAAAATGGTTTGTGGGTAGTAAGGGAAAGCAATTAACGAATATCATTGCAGATAATAACAAAAATAACAGGAGGAACAATTATGGCAGCAGAAACAACCGCAGCAACTAAGACAGCAACTAAAGCAGCAACACCAGCAAAGACCACAGATACAACGGTTGTTGATATTGTGGCAAAGAATATACGGACATTTATTGAACGTGGGGAACTTTGTCTCCCTACGAACTACAACGTTTCAAATGCACTCAAGGCGGCATGGCTAATTTTACAGTCCACACTGGATAAAGAGCAGCACCCCGCGCTTGAGGTATGCACAAAACAGAGCATAGCTAACGCCCTGCTCGATATGATTGTTCAAGGATTGAACCCGATGAAGAAGCAGAATTATTTCATTGTATACGGAAAGACTCTTTCCTGCCAAAGAAGCTATTTTGGCAGCATGGCAGTGGCAAAGATGGTACAGTCAAAAGTAGATGACTTTGCCTTTGCAGTAGTCTACGAAGGAGACATTTTTAAATACGGCATTAAGCACGGCAAAAAGATGGTAAACGAGCATGAGCAGGAATTACAGAACATAGACAAAAAGAAGATCGTAGCCGCCTATGCGATAGCTCTCGATAAAGACGGCAATCCTTTTAAAACCGAGATCATGACAATAGACGAAATTCACCAAGCATGGAAACAGTCGAAAATGGGTGTATTTGACGATAACGGAAACGTTAAAAGTACCTCTACCCATGGCAAATTTACTGCCGATATGTGCTTAAAAACAGTTATTAATAAATGCTGCAAGGCAATTATTAATGCCTCTTCAGACAATGCCTTATTGCTTGAGCGGATAAATAAAAATGAGGATTTGGCAGATCAGGCAGAAGTAGAAGAAGAGATTGAAGAGAACGCAAACACCGGCAAGGTACTAACTATCGACAAGGGACAATCACAGCAGACAATCGAAGAGGCAACAGAGGAAGCAGACCATCAGGAGAAACCCACTGAACCCGAAAAACAGACAGCAGAACAGGGCAGGGTTCCGGGGTTTTAAATTGACACAGTGGAATATTTAATGTTTAATATTTGTACGGATAGGGTAGCTCCTGAAAAGCAAGACTTCCTGACTTGCCTGCCGTACAAACCTATAAATCAGGACAGACAACAACAGGAGGTTGTTATGGATGAACAATGGAAAGATGTTGAAGGTTTTGAGGGCATTTATCAAATATCAAATCATGGAAGATTAAAGAGTTTTCATAAAAATGCAATTGGAGAAATCAGGTCTGTAAAAAACAAGAATGGATGGTATTTAACCGTTCCATTATGTGCAAGGTCAAAACGAAAAACTGCACGAATTCATCGCCTTGTTGCTGAGGCATTTATACCTAATCCTGAAAATAAACGGGAAGTAAATCACAAAGACCTCAATAAACAGAATAATCATGTTGACAACCTTGAATGGGCTACGTGCAAAGAAAACTGTGCTCATGCTTTATTTAATAAGCCGGAAATGATTGCAGGCATGAACCATTATAATCAATTTATTAGACCAAAGTCTATTCAACAAGTATCTTTCGATGGTCAATTAATTGCAGAATTCCAAAGTGGTGCAACCGCTGCAAAAACAACAGGCGTGTGTCAAAGAAACATTTTGCAAGTTGCTACTCATGCAGAATACAAGCCCGGAAAAACAAGGAAACAAGCAGGAGGATATGTATGGAGGTTCAAAGATGAAATTCAAAGCAATAGCCAGTTCGAGCAAGGGGAATTGTTACCTCTTGCAGTCGGAGGGAGTAGGTGATCTTCTCATTGAAGCAGGAATACCCTTCAAGAAAGTACGGGAGGCGTTGGGATTTAGCGTTTCTACTTTGGCTGGGGCGCTCATATCACACGAACATCTTTGACCATGCAAGGGCTGTTAAGGATTTACTTAAGGCGGGGATAGATTGTTACATGAGTATTGAAACCGCCGAAGCCGTAGGAGCAACTTATCACCATAGATATGTGGTTTCACTGTCTGACGAACAGATGATAATAGATAAATGGGTGGTTTTACCTTTTGACCTTCATCACGACGTACCCTGCCAGGGCTATTTGATAGCCGCTCCTGATGGTGAAAAACTCCTGTTTGTACCGGACACACCCTATATAAGAAACCGTTTTGAAAAAGTGGATATTATTGCTATAGAATGCAATCACCTATCGGAGTCCCTTTCTAAAAACATTCAGGGCGGCAACATCCCGGCAACCGTAGGACGGCGCATAAGACATAACCACATAAGCCTTGAGACAACTATAAATTTTCTCAAAGCCAACGACTTGAGCAAGTGCAGGCACATTTATTTACTGCACCTTTCAGACTCGAACAGCGATGAAGCACGGATGGTTAAAGTAGTACATGAGGCCACAGGCATTCCCTGTACGGCTTGCGGGGAATGACAATTTATATACTTAACAAACCTAATAAGGAGGTTTTACATGCTAACAATAGGTGAAAAGACAATCGGAAGTGCATCGAGGTTACTCGATGCTTTACTAAAGAAACACTCTCAGGAGATAGACAGCGCATATATTAAAGAAGAGGGCGCTTTTACTGTCAATATGAGTATCAAATTTAAGCCCGACGATGACGGCGGTATTGACATGGAGTGTGGCATTGCCTTTGTAAAGGATCGCGTAAAGGATAGCATAAAGGGGCGCGTGCAGGAGAATATGGACGGGCTGTTTGATGCTTTTGAAAAAGGTAAGATGTCCGTCACTATAGGAGAAGAAACTTTTGGCAAGGTGGTATCTTTTGAGGACTCTTTAAAATGACCTTAAAAGACCAATATCAATACAGGCGGTACAACAAAAAGGCCGAAGGTGAGAAGGATAAAAACTGTCGGCATTGCAACCATTGTAAATATAAGCAATATCTTACAGTTACTTTGTTTTGTAATATTGTTGAAGATACCGTCAAGGGTAATTATCTTTGCGGCCGATTTGAGAGGGGGCAAGATGAACTATATAGAGTTTTTACAAAATAAATCAGACAGAGAAATTAATACAGGGTTTAATCCTGTATGGTTACCCGAATTTCTGTTCGATTTTCAGAAGGAATTGACGGAATGGGCAATAATGAAGGGCAGGGCGGCTCTATTTGAGGACTGTGGTTTAGGCAAAACGCCCCAGCAATTGGTTTGGGCTGAAAACGTTTGCAGATTCACGGGCGGAAATGTGCTAATTCTTGCTCCCCTTGCTGTATCCATGCAAACAAAGAGAGAGGGTAATAAATTTGGAATAAACACAACAATATGTCGTACTCAAGCCGATGTAAAGCAAGGGATAAATATTACTAATTATCAAATGTTAGAGCACTTTGACACAGAAGATTTTACGGGGGTGGTGCTTGATGAAAGCAGCATCCTTAAATCGTTTATGGGAAAGACTAAAATAGCATTACAACAGGCATTTAAGAATACTAAATATAAACTTTGTTGTACTGCTACTCCTTCGCCTAATGACTATATGGAACTTTTAAACCAAGCTGATTTTTTAAGCATCATGCCAAGTAATGAAGCTCTTGCCAGGTGGTTCATTTTGGATACCATGAACTCTGGCAAATATAGAATAAAAGGCCACGCCATGAAGGATTTTTGGCAATGGGTAGGAACATGGGCGGCGTGTGTATCCAAGCCGTCTGATATAGGGTATGATGATGGTAATTTTAAACTACCGGAATTACATATCCACGAAATAACAGTAAAAATAGATCAAATAAAGGGCAGGGAAAAAACTAACACCTTATTTAGGATACCAGAAACGAGTGCTACAGGATATAATCATGAGAAAAGATTAACGATAAAAGACCGGGCACTAAAGATAGCCGAAATAGTAAACAACTTCCTTGAAGATGAATCGTTTGCAATTTGGTGTGATACAAATTTTGAGGCAGATGAACTTAAAAAATTAATCCCGCAGGCTGTTGAGATACGCGGAAGCGATTCGCTTGAAAAAAAAGAACAAACGGCAATGGATTTTATCAATAAAAAAATACCTGGAATTATCAGCAAGAGTTCTATTTTTGGGTTCGGACTGAATTTTCAGCATTGTCATAACACGTTGTTTTGTGGAATGTCATATTCATATGAAAAATTTTATCAGGCTACTCGAAGGTTTTGGAGATTTGGACAACCTAATCCAGTGAATGTATATCTCGTGCTTGGAGATACGGAAAGCAACATCTTGTCAGTCGTAAGAGGTAAGATGCAGCAGCATGAGGATATGAAAAAGAACATGAGATACTCTGTTGATAAGTTTAACATGAATAGAGGGAGGAGGACACTGACAATGGATTATGAATCAAACGTGGCTAAAGGCAAAGACTGGACGGCAATATTGGGTGACTCTTGTGAAGAAATCAAAAAAATAAAAGACGAATCGATACATTTTAGTATATTTTCGCCACCTTTCAGTAATCTTTATATCTATTCTGATTCCATAAGGGACATGGGAAACTGCAAAAACGATAAGGAGTTTTTCAGACAGTTTAAATTCCTAATCCCGGAGGTTAAAAGAATAACTAAAGTTGGCAGATTGTGCGCTGTACATTGCAAACAATTGGTTAATTATAAAAATAGGGACGGGGCATTTGGTATCAGGGACTTCAGAGGCACTTTAATTCGTGCATTTGTGGGCGCCGGATGGGTATTCCATTCCGAGGTTTGCATTTGGAAAGATCCTGTAATTGAGATGCAACGTACTAAATCTCATGGGCTATTATATTGCGAAATGAGGAAAGATTCAACACATAGCAGGGTAGGATTGCCGGAATATTTATTACTTTTCAGGAAATGGGGCGATACTCAAGATAAAGACCCTGACCCGGTTACGCATACAAAAGACAATTTTCCACTTGAGAAATGGCAAGAATACGCCTCCCCGGTATGGAAAACCATACGGCAAACTAATGTTTTAAATGTGCGACAAGCTCGTGAGTCATCGGATGAGAAACACATTGCACCGTTACAATTAGATATAATTGAGCGGGCCGTGGAGCTTTGGAGCAATCCCGGTGACGTTGTATTCAGTCCGTTTATGGGTATAGGTTCCGAAGGATATATGTCCATTAAAATGAACCGTAAATTTGTCGGGATAGAGTTGAAGGAAATATATTGGAACGCAGCTATTAAATATATGTCAGAAGTAGAAAAAGATAAAAGTTTACCCACATTGTTTGATATGGAAGTGGTAGCATGATCCCCTGCAACCACACATGGCAACCTGAAATATGTTCGGCGTGTTCATTCTGCTTTGACTGGATTGATTATATTATCTGCCACCTGTATGGATGGAGAATTGAGGTAAAGGAGGTAAAATGAACGATGAAGGCCCAAGCGTGTTTGAAGAATTGTTCCCGAAAGCACGGAAGGAATATAAATGCTGTGAATGTGGTAAAATTATTCCAGTTGGCGAAGAATATCAATATTACAAAGGCTGTTGGGATGGTAAGTGGAGTAAATTTAGAACCTGTATAGACTGTCATCATTTAAGAAATGAAGTTGTTGAAAGTGTCGGGACGGGTGAATGGCCACCCTTTGGGGATTTATTAGAATGGGCGGAGGAAGAAGGGATAAAACAGGAGGGAAAATGAACGGTTCAAAATATTGGCAACGCGCTCTTAGCTTAGTTGACGGTTGTACGCCCTGTTCACCTGGATGTGAGCATTGCTGGAGTGCTAATATGGCATATAGATTTATCAGAAACCCTGACCTTTCTGATTTTAGTAATTCATTAACCGGGTTGACCTCTGATGGTAGACCTATTTTCACAGGCAGAATAAAATTACACCTTGAGCGTTTAGATATTCCCATGAAAACAAGAAAATCTACTGTATGGCAAATATGGAACGATTTATTCCATGAGGATGTGCCAGATGAGTTTATCCGCGAAGTCCATTGGACAATGCAACGGTGTAGGTGGCATAAATTCCTGATATTGACCAAGAGGCATGAGCGTATCGCTCAGTTTTTTGCCGATAGACCTGATGCACCCATTCTGCCTCACGTTTTTTATGGCGTTACTGTTTGCAATCAGCCAGAAGCAGATGAGAAAATACCTCTATTGCTTCAAGTGCCGGGACATAAGTGGCTGTCAGTTGAACCTATGCTGGGAGAGATAGACCTCCATCTAAAGTGGTCTGACAGATGCACGCATATTCTCGAATCTTGTAATTATTTCCCTGGTGTTAAACATTCAGGAACATATCAAAACAAAATCAACTGGGTTGTTGTCGGCTGTGAAACCGGCCCGAAACGCCGTCATTGTGACATTGAATGGATACGCTCAATTGTGCAGCAATGCCAAGCGGGGGGAGTCCAAGTATTTGTCAAGCAGATCGAAATCAATGGTAAGGTAGAGAAAGATATTGAGAAGTTTCCGGAGGATTTGCAGGTAAGGGATTTGCCGTGGAAACAGGGGGTTATATGACTTTCTTAATATCTTACATTAACTCAAAGTCCACAAAGAACGGAAATGTAAATGAAATATTAAAACATCCTATCGAGGTTAACAATTCCATTATTGATAATGCAGGGGCAGCGTGGAGGGAATGGCGGAAGATTGAATTTAAAAAGGGGCCGGGGCAGAGGATGAGGTTAAAAAGATGATTTTTGAAACCTGCCCCGGTATTGAGCTTGCTGTTGCCGGATATTTTGACACTCGACGTTGTCTTATAGTGCCAAATGTGCATTGGGGTTTAGATATAAATCATGAATGCGATATGTTTATTGTCAATAAAACTGGTTTTGCCTATGAAGTTGAAATTAAGGTAAGCAGATCAGATTTAAAAGCCGATTTAAAAAAACCTCATCAGCATAAATCTAAGAAGATCAGACGTTTATATTTTGCAATCCCTGAAAAATTATTGTTGTGCCAGAGCTTAGTTCCTGAACATGCAGGGATATTATCTATCAGTAAAAGCGGCAGATTAACAAAAATAAGAGAGGCAAAATCAAACAAAGATGCACGGATATTGAGCGACAAAGAGCGCATAAAATTAGGACATTTAGCGGCCATGAGAATGTGGAATTTAAAAAAACAGATATTTGAAAAGATGAGGGTAGAAAGATAATGAAAGCTCCGGCATTTCAACTATATGCTGCTGATTTTTATATGGATACTGTAGGGTGGACGTGCGAAGAAGTTGGTTTGTATTTTCGTCTGTTAATGGCTGAATGGGTAAACGGCCCGTTGCCAAATGATGAAATTAGATTAGCAAAGACATGCCAAATGAGCGTCAAAAAGTTTCACCATAATTTCAAAAATGTCTTACCAAAATTTGTCCAAAAAGTTGAGGGATATTTAATAAATATTCGATTAGAACAGACAAGGGAAAAACAAGAATATTTCCAAGAATCTCAAAGACTTAAAGGTAAAAAAAGCGGCGAAACAAGAAGGAAAAAAATGAACCGGGGTTCAACCGGGGTTGAACCGAAAGGGCAACCGAAAGTCAACCCTTCATCTTCTTCTTCTTTTTCTTCTTCTATCTTCTTAAATACCTTAGAAGATAATATAAGAAAAAATATAAAAAAAGAATCATGGGAAATGTTTTGTGAAATGAGAGATAGAACAAAACATCCTCTAACTGAAAAAGCCGCAAAAGGTATTATTTCTGAATTAATAAAAATAAATAAAAATACAAATCAAGACATGAGTGAAATTTTAGAAAAGTCGGCGCGTAACGACTGGCGGGATGTTTACGCATTGACTAACTCAGGAGGTAGTAATGGAAATAAAAACGGCGCAGGAAAATTTACTCAAAAAACGGGCGGCTTTGGGGATAGTAGTACACGAGAGGGCACAAAATCAGCCTATCCTATCGACATTGAATGCGA
>Ga0265297_10002733_pt1 | contig 34528 bp, 33 predicted proteins | sample Munlanlwell13791_FD_192502 | JGI IMG/M metagenome (GOLD analysis project Ga0265297, IMG submission 192502) | Leachate microbial communities from a municipal landfill in Southern Ontario, Canada - Leachate well 137-91 | ecosystem: Engineered > Solid waste > Landfill > Unclassified | place... | reverse complement strand
GAAATTATCAATTTTCAATTATCAATTACCAATGAACCATACAAACCCGAAATTATCAATTTTCAATTATCAATTACCAATGAACCATACAAACCCGAAATTATCAATTTTCAATAGACTTATTGCAACTTCTTCTAATTTTTCCAAATATGAGATTAAATTCATGAACCTCTTTTCGTAAAATTTCAATTTCCTCTTTTAATTTCGGCTCCGAAGATACTAACATTCTTAACCAAAATCCGGTTTCTTTAGATTCTTTTTTGGAAATGGCTATTTTGTGCGAAAAATCTTTTTTCGATTCTGCCTCACTCGCCTCACAATAGTTAGCACCTATCGACGTAGCGGATCGAGCCAATTGATTTATAAGGGAAATATTTTCTGGTGTTTTTGAAATTTGTTTTAAAAGCCTTAAAACGTTTTCTCCGAATTTAGCGGTTCTTTCTTCTAAATCAAATTTGTTTTTGTTTTCCGCTGTTTCCATAAATTAATAAATTAAAAAAATTGATTGAAAATTGGAAATTGAAAATTGATAATTTAAGAAATCTTAATTTGTTATAAATTTTAAGATTTCCTTTGCTCTATTATCCCACGTATATTTTTGCACATCTTTAAACGCTTGTTCGGATATTTGTTTTGATAAAATTGAATCGTTAAGCGCCTTTTTGATTCCTATTGCCATTGCTTCCGAATTATCGGACTCAACAAAAATACAATTTTCTTGATTTAAAACTTCTTTAAACGAAGACAATTCGGATGCAACAATCGGTTTTTTAGATGCCATATATTCAAACATTTTCATTGGTGAAGTATATTTCTGCGACGTTTCTGATGCTTTTGTTCCAGTTAATACCAAGCAATCGGCAGCACCTAAATAATAGGGTATTTGCGCATAATCTTTATGCCCCACGATTAAAACATTTTTTAAATCATTTTCTTTAACAAATTTTTTAAAATCTGATAAATACCATTTTATTCCACCGACGATAACAATTAGGTAATTAGGAATTAGAGATTGGGGATTGGGGATTGGGTCACTAACCCCCAATGAACTAAACCCTAAATACCTTGATGCTAACGCCAAAGTTTCAACCCCTTTCCACTTATAAAGATGACCCGCGTATAAAATTATTTTTTTATCCAATGGTAATCCTAATTCTCCCCTACAACCTTTTTGCGTTTTATTGATATTAAACAAATTTAAATCAACCGCATCAGAGGCAACAAAAATTTTATTTTCGTTTATACCTCGCCCAATAAGGTCTTTTTTAAGTTCTTGTGTGATAACAACAATTTTGCTGGCCCTTTTGGAAATATAGTTATCCAATGTTTTGTGTAATTTATGAATTTCAAAAATGAATGGTTTTTTCATAAAAAGCAAGTCCAATCTGTCTCTACCATAAATAATATCATCTTTTGTAATTTTTTTAGTAATTCTCTGAATAAAAATATAAACGGCAGAAGCAATTGAAAACGAAAGTGCTTGAATTAAAAATGAAACTGGACCCAAATATTTGTTTAGGGGGGTTAGATCGATACAAAACAATTTTTTAATCTTAAATTTTTTTTCTACTTTATAATATTCGAAAGGGTCTTTTTTCCCTAATTCGGATATCGAAAACTTGCGTGGCACAATTAACTCCACCTCAATATTGGCCGCAGATACACGCTGATTGCCTCCTTCGGAATACGCTGATTCGCGCTGATATTCCGCGTTGATCTGTGTATTCCCGACTTGTCGGGACTCGATCTGCGTGTCTCTGCGTTTATATTTGGAAAACGCTTCACACATTTTCATTATCTGTAGACCATGCGCCATCTCGGTCGGTATTCTAATATTTGCAAGATACAATATTTTCATAAAATTAGTTAATTAGGGGTTAGAGATTGGGGATTAGTGACTAAAACTTGATAATTTAGATTTTAATTTTCCCAATAGACCGTTTAACATCTTCATGGTTTCTTCTATAAAACAATTTACATTTTTGAATTCTTCTTCTGAAATAAATTTTAAAGATTTAGCCAATAAAAGTTGCGTTTCTAACTCGGCCCCAGAAGCATATGCTATTGAAATAAAATTTGTATATTCTTTTGTAGACTTTCTGGCATATCCTTCGGCAATATTCGAAGGAATGGATATTACCGCCCTTCTCATTTGAGAAGATAAGCCAAATTTTTCTTCTGCTGGGAATAAGTTTGTTAAACCATAAATTTCTTTAACTAAATTAAATGATTTTTGCCAAACAATTAGATCTTTATATGATTTTATTTCCATAAATTTTTAATTGGCAAACTAAACCCTAGTCCCTAATCCCTAATCCCTAATCCCTGATCCCTAAATACCTAATTCCTGCCACAATTAATTCTTTTAATTCTCCTATAGATCTTATTTTTCTTAATTTGTTCAATCCTTTTTTAATGACATTTCCCCTAATTCCCAATCCTTTTGTCATAATCGCTTTTATCTTTTCTAATTCCGCGCCCGGCCACTCCATATAAAACAATGATGGGTCAGTGCCGGCAACTTTGTATTTTGGCGATTGATATGGACTATTCCAAGAAAAATCTTTTGGCATTAATCCTTTTTGTTTTGCCATTAATTCTAACTCCGTACCGGGATAAATAACCGTAAAACCATATGCCGCAGAACAATTTTTAACCTTATTAATCTGTTTCATTAATTCAATAGTTTGTTTTAAATCATCTAAAGTTTCTTCGGGTAAATTAACCATAAAATTGGTTAATACTGCCATTCCGGCATCTGACGACCATTTTACTGCATTCATTACTTGTTCAATAGTAATATTTTTTCTGATAATTTTTAAGATTCGTGGACTGCCGGATTCGACTCCAAAACTAATACGAATACATCCGGCCCTTTTCATTAATTGCAATAATTCTTTATTAACCGTATTCACACGCGCTCTGGCATACCAAACAATATCTAATTTTCTTTTAATTATTTCATTACAAATGGCGATTGCATGTTCGTTTACCATGGTTAAAGTATCGTCCCAAAAATCAAAACCCTTATAACCATATTCTTTATAAAGAAATTCTATTTGATCAACAAATTTTTGAGGATTCATTAATCTTAATCCGCTTCTGGCATTAGCGCAATAAACACAATTATTCGGACATCCCCTTGCGCTCATTACTCCGATTGAACGAATGTTCGTGCCATCTATCGGCTTATTATATAATTTTAAATCAAATAAATGCCATGCCGGCATTGGCAATTCATTAAGATTACTGATAATTTCGGTTATAGGATTATCTATAATTTGCCCCGAACGATTACTGAATACAAGCCCCGAAACACTATCAAGTCCCTGTTTTTTTTCCAAAGCATCTAAAAATGCGACCATTGATTTTTCTGCTTCACTTTTTAAAATAAAATCTATTTCCGGCACTAATTCCAAAGCATTTTTCGCAGTTAATGAAAAATGCGGACCGCCCATAAGCACAATGACATCTTTATTTCTTTTTTTAATTTCTTTGGCAAAAGCGATTGCTTTAAAACGGTTATCAGTTATCGCATGAACACCAATAATATCAGGTTTTTTCTCCAATATTTTTTCGGCTGCCTCAGATGCGTTTAACCCATAAGTATGCGCATCAAAAATTTCTACTTGATGATGACTAAATTTTTCAACATAAGCAGCAATATATCCCAAACCTAAAAACGGCACACCCGCTCTTTCAAGGTCACCATCCGCGCGTGGACTGGTTGTAAGTATTAATTTCACAACAATATTTTCCGAATGATCCGAATATTTATCCGAATCAACGAATATTAATTAATTTAATTATTTTCCTTATTTAAAACTCTTTTTGGACTTAAATAATATTCTCTAAAATTTACAATTAGCCCAAGCTCTTTATTAAATGCTGTCAAATATCTTCTCATTTGATAATAATCATCCTTGCTAATAATGCGTTTAGCTTTAAAATCTAAAATTATTGTTTTTTGTATTGTAAAATCGGGGATATTTCTTCTTTCATTTTCACCTTCAAATGATGCAGGCAATGGTATTTCTCTTTCATATTCAATTTTTTCCGTGTTAAATAAATTTTCAAGTGCATCAGCATATTGTAATTCATTACAAAATCTTCCTAACTCATTATGAATCTTAAAGCATAAACCACAAATCTTATATGATAATTCAGGATATAAAACATTTTTATAAATCTTATTCATAATAACATTATATTATCCGAATGATCTGAATATTTATCCTAATCAACAAATCGCGTCAGACACGACGCATTATTCGTAGATTCGGATATTAATTTGTAGATTCGGATAATATATTGATAAATTTATCCATTACACTATCCATAGAATATTCTTTAATTTTTTCCAATTCTTCTTTTTGAAAAGTTTTATAGGTATCTTTATCATTTAACAATGACTCTATTTTGTGCGCAAATAATTCAACATCGCCGGATTTAACCAAAAATCTTTGCGCTGTTTCCGGTGAAAGTTCTCTTACTGCGCCAACATCAAATGCGACATAAGGAACACCCATCGCCATTGCCTCTAACAACACTCTCGGAAATCCTTCTTCCATTGACGGCATTATAAATATATCTGCTTGTTTATAATAATCAATTATTTTTTCATTGGGTACGGCACCAATAATTTCAATATAATTTTCTAAATTGTTTTCTTTTATTTCTTTTGATAATTGCTCTTTATACGGTCCATCGCCCACTACGAATATTTTATATTTTATATTTAATATTTGAGATAAATGTTTTGCAATAAATACAATCATATCTGCGCCCTTACGCTTAGATAGCCAGTGCACGAATAAAAAAGTTTTACTTGTTGCTGGATCGCTTCGCTCATTAGAAACACTCGATTTATAAAATCGATTCAAATTAATACAATTGGGTAATATTTTTACTTTTTCGGGTTTCAATTTGTAATGCTCAACATATCCTTGTTTCATTGTTTCTCCGCCGGTTACTAAATAATGTGACAAGTTTAAACTTAATTTATAGCCAATTTTCGAAATATCTTTCTTTTGAAACAACCAATTCATCGCACAGTTCCAATAATATGATTTTCCGCCAAACAATCTTGTAACAATACCCGCGTTGGTTGCGCCAATATAACCATAATGCGTATAAAACAATTCATATCCCCTTTTTCGTGCTTTTAAAACCAGAATTAAATTTTCTAAAATTCGCAAAGGAATAAACTTAAATTTTTGGACATAAATTTCCGCATTGCCAATTTTAATTTCTTTAAAATCGACATTGGATCTTTCTATTATGAGAAATATGTCTATTTTTTCAGATAGTTTTTCCAAAAATTCATAAAGATGATAAAAATGGCTATCTGTTTTTGGATTATAATCAGGAAGTATGTAACAAAGTTTGATATTGTTCTGCATAATTTTTTATAGCTTTTTTCTGCTCAAATTGCTGGACAGATTCATATCCATTTTCGGCAATTTTTTCTCTTAAATTGTTATCTTTTAATAATAACATTATTTTATTAGTAATATCTTCCACTGTCCAGTCAATAAAAATGCCATTTACTGAATCTTTGATAATATCATTCATTATTCCTATTCTGCTCGTTAAAACCGGCACCCTGCAAGCCATTGCTTCCAATGTCACCCTTGGACCACCCTCATTAAACGATGGCATAACCATTATTTTGGATTGATTATAAATTTTAGCCACATCATTGATTGTCGGCAACCAACCGGAAAATTCAACATTTTTCTGCAAATTATTTTTTTTGATAAATTTTTCTATTTTGGGTTTTAACGGTCCATCGCCGATGATTATTAGTTTGATCGCTGTGCTTGTTAGATCGCTACGCTTGTTTGAATTGTTTGAAATGTTTGATCGCTGCGCTTGTGTAATATTTTTTATTGCCTTAAGCAATAAAAAAATGCCTTTATTTTTCACTAATCGCCCGGAAAATACAATATCGTATTTCTTTTCAAGATTTAAAGGGCTAAAAACATTTAAGTCAATATAAAATGCTGGAATATATTTTATCTTTTCTTTATCAACTCCATACTTAACTAAAAATTCCGAAACCTGCGTTTGATTTATGACTCTGATTGCTTTTGCGTTTTTAGTAAAATATTTAATAAAAATTTTGGTTAAAATTTTATAAAACCACTCTTTAAAATTCCCGGATTTCGGATAACCAGTGATGTGCATTATTTCTGAAACATATGGAAATGTTTGAAATGTGCGAGATGTTTGAAATATACGAGATGTGCGAAGTGAACGATATAATAATAAGCCGCCAATATCGTTATAAAAAGGAGGATAACTATGCACCGTAAACAAATCAAATTTTTGCTGTTTAAAAACTTCCGCTCCTTTTTTTAAAATAAACCAGAGCTGAAAAATTAATGATAGATTAGATGAATGAATAAATACATTACTAAATGGTTGGTTTGTTTGAGATGTTTGATCGCTTCGCTTGTTCGAAATGCGGGGACAAATAACATCAATTCGCTCCCAGTATTTTGAAAATTCTTCCAACATATAATAAAATGGGCCTTTTTTGCCTTGCGCCAAACTTCTATCTCCTGTAATCATTAATAATTTCATATAAGCATATTATCCGAATGACACGAATCTGTATCCGAATCAACGAATTCGTAAATTCGAATATTAATTTGTAGATTCGGATAATATTGTTATTGTTTCATTAATCATCTTTTCTAATGTAAATTTTTCTAATGTTTTATAACCATTTTCAATAATTTTTTTTCTCAATTCTTTGTCTGCGTGCAATCTGATAATCGCATTTTTTAATTGCTTTTCATTGTTATATTCCACCAACAATCCATTTTCTCCGTCTTGAATAATTTCCGGATTACCGCAGACATTGGTAGTAATAATTGGCAGACCGCAAGCCATTGCCTCCAAAAGTATGTGCGAAAACCCTTCGTATCCCGTATTTAAAACAAACATTTCACTCACCTTGAAGTTCGCCATCAACTGTTTATGCGGCATTTTATGTTCTATTTTTAATTCGAATTGGGGATTTTCTTTTAATAAATCTGGAAATATTTCTCGTAAAACATCAAAACCTTTCCATGGCTCCGCTCTACCTGCCGATATTATGACATCCGATGTCCCAATATTACTATAAATGTTTGACATCGGATGTCCCACATTTATTTCTTCGATACTTGGGCCGGTATTATAAATAACTTTTATTTTATTTTCGTCAATTCCCCATCCAATTACTATTTTTTTAAGATATTCACTGGGCACAATAATTGTTCGTGCTTTCTTACAAACAAACTTCTGAATCTTTCTTCTTAATTCCGTTTTCCAATCGTATTTTTTATTCTGAAATTCATCAATCAAATCAACTTTTAATTTTTGACTTTTAATTTTAAATTTAGCATTCTGATATTGCTCCCAAGCATAATCTCCGACAATTTTAACAACAAGTCTTTTGCGCAAGATTTTAGAAACCCACATCGCCGGCAATCCGGCTGATAACGGACCTTGTGCATAAATAACATCTGCGCCAATGGATAGTTTTAGCAAATTGAAAGCATATAGAACATATCGCACGAGGATATTATGCTTACGGAGAATACGGACAAGTTTGAATGATTGATCACTTCGTTTGTTGGATCGCTTCGTTTGTTGGATCACTTTGCTTGTATTAACATCTCCAACACTTCTAACATCTGACATTTCAAACATTTTTTTATCAGAATAACAAATAAGAGAAACTTCTATTCCGCGTTCAATAAATTGTCTCGCAATCAACTGTGAGTATGTTGCCGGTCCCCCCGAGTCCGGCGGATATATTCCCGATGCAATCACAATTTTCATAATGTATTATTCGAATGATACGAATCTATATCCGAATCAACAAATTGTTTACTTGAAACCAAAATTTAAATAATATAGAATAATAATATCCGCATATCAGCATTATATATATGTATTTTACGCACCCACAATTTAATAAACTGTCTCTAAAACCATTTTTCAGAAAATTTTCTGAAAAATTTTTGTTAGAAAAACTGAATAATATTTTCCCAAATTCTAATATTGTTTTTACTGATTCCGGGCGCTCAGCTTTTCAGCTTGCAATAGAATCTTTAAACCTGCAAAACACGGAAATGATTGTGCCGGCATACATCTGCGATATTTTTAGACCAATTCTTAAACATTATAACATTAAACCTATACACATTGACACGAATTTTACAACATTTCAAGCAGACACATCGGAGATTGAAACTCAAATTACACCAAATACTAAATCAATTTTAATCTGCCATACCTATGGTCTGCCGGTTGACATGGAAAATGTTTCCAAAATTGCCAGAAATTATAACCTGAAAATCATTGAGGATTGCGCGCACATTCTCCCTCACAGAATATACGGCGATTGTGCATTTTTTAGTTTTATGAAATTATTTCCTGTAACAAACGGCGGAATGCTTGTATCGAAAAATCCTATTAATATTAATCTTGAAAAATATGTTTCAACAATTTCTGAAAAAATTAAATTTTTAAGGTTGTTTCCAAAATTTGCTAATTTCTCTGAAAAATTCAGACCCGAAGAAAAACTTGCCGACAGACAACGAAAAATTCCCAAGAACATTTCAAGGCTTACATTAAAAATAATTGATTATTGTTTTGATAATTTTAATGAACAATTAAACAACAAAATTGAATTAGCAAAATATTTTCAAGCAAAATTGTCGAAAATTGACTTTAAAGTTCAAGAATCTGAAAATAATCATTTCACTTATTTATCGGCGCTTGTGCCTGAAAATATTGACCGCAACGAATTGTTTTATAAGCTTAAAGAACGCCATATTTTTTGTTCAAGAATCTGGCAAAACCCTCTTTTAAAACAACTTCCCAACACTTCTGTAATTACCGGCAGAATTATTAACCTTCCTTTACAAAATTGGTATACAAAACAAGATATTGATAATATTATTGAAAAAATTATAATGATAATGAACGAAATGTAAAAATGTTTGAAATATATGAGATGTTAAATGCGATATTTAATAAAATATTTACTTAAAAATTTAATTAGGAAATTCGGCAATAAGCTCCAAATAAATCTAATTAATCTTGATGAACGGAATGATTCTTCCGTTCTTTTTATTTCCCGGCCATCAGCAGATAAATTAATCTGATAAATCGGATATTTTGTCCCTCCCCATCCGCTTTTGAAAATTTCCAGCGCCGAGCCTTTAGGCGAGGCGCCTAAATCTAAAACAACATCTTTATTTATTAAACTTCTTATTTTTTCCCAAAGAATCAAATGTGCTATGCCAAAATTATGATATTTATAATCTGTAGCGCTAAGAAAATAGTGACTAATATTGTCATATCTTAAAAATAAAGCACCCCCTATAATTCTTCCCCCGTAAAAGACCGCTAATAGCTCGTTAGACGGATTTTGACATAAAAACTGGATAAATGACCACGTATAGGGAACTGTCTTTTTACGCCTCAAATTTACAACATATAAATTATAGAACTTTTTAATCTCTTTCAAGGTTTTGCATTCTCTAATCACCAATCCCCGGTCTTGCGCATGTCTAATTTCGTGCCTAAGAGTTTTGCGTAACGAATTCCATATTTCTTGTTCTGATGTATTTTTAAGATTCTCTATAAAAATGGTTGAAATGTCAGAAGCGTGCGAAATGTTTAAAATGTAAGGATGAAATTTAATTTTAATATTTTTTTTAAAGTATTCTTTGACATTTCTTTCAAATTGTTCCCAATCAAAACTCTCTTTAAGCAGCAATGGCCCGCCATATTCACAAAACGGTAAAGAAATCATTTTTTTGCCTATTTGCCCAAAAACCAATATTGCTTCCTTTCCGCCTTGACTCGCATCGGACGAGGCGGATCCATATAGATAATATTCAAAATGCAACCACTTAAATTTTTTTTCTAAAAATTCGTGAAATTCTAATTCATGAAAAAAAGTTTTAAATTGAACTTTGTCCAATAATTCTCTGCATTCCTCTTTTTCTATTCTTATAAATTTAGACATTGGAACTTGATTAGAATAATTAAATTAATTAGAATAATTGGTCATTTCTTCATATATTTGCTCGCCAGATCTGAACTCGTACCCAATTTCTTTTAAGAATTTAATCATTCCATCTAATTGTTTTAAAAAATCCTTTCCGCTGTTTTTAGAACTTTTGCCATCAAATTTTACACCATCCCAAGAATGCATGCTAAAACTAACAAAACTTGGTTTTTTAAGTTTAAATATGAATTTAAAAAATTTTACCCCCAATCTACGCAACCATGTTCCCACCATTGGAATACTGAACGACGCAGGACTTTCCGGCAATTCAATTAATGTATTATTTATCCCGAGCGCACCTGCCTGCCGGCAGGCAGGTGCGAGACACCTTCTTTTATAGTTTTTTTCGCTGGGAAAATAAGGAACAATAGGCGCCCTGCCAAGATAACCGGAATAAGCCATAATTGTCCATGGATATCGCGGAAAAACACTAGAATCATAAACAAAACCGTATCTTTCTAAAATTGGAAATTGTTGATTATCAATTATATTCCTTGGCGCTCTAAATCCTTTTGGCAAAACTCCAAAAATATTCTTGTAGAGATTAACAAAATTTTTAACCTGTCTTTCTCTTTCCATTAAATCAATTTTATTTAACTGATTATGAAAATAATTATGACAGCCAATTTCAAAATCTTTCGCCCATTTTTTAACTAAATCGGGAGCATACTCTAAAACTTCGCCAGTCACAAAAAGTGTTGCCGGAACATTATTTTTTCTAAAAATGTTTAAAATATTATCCAAATTATCAACCCCTTCAAAGGGCTGATTTTTTTGATTTTCATGCTTTTCAACATCAATTGAGAGAAAACAAATCTTCATATTGCTTTAACATTATTTGTAAATTAAATTTTTCTTCAACGGTTTTTCTGCCTGCTTTTGCCAATTTTTCCCGCAAACTTGGATTATCTAATAATTTTTTAATCGCTTCCACTATTGCTTCCGAACTTCGCGGCTTAATTAAAATTCCATTTTCGTTGTTTTGAATAACTTCCGGTATTACCCCGACTTTTGTAGCAATAATTGGCAATTCTGCTGTCATTGCCTCTAAAACCACCCACGGAAAACCTTCTTTTACTGATGGCAGGACGAAGACATCAAACGCCCTTAAGTATTTATAAGCATTTGGGACTCCGCTCAATATTACAAATCGAACATTTCTAACATCAAACATTTTTCCCTCTGCTTCCCTTAGATATTTCAATCCTTTAGCTGGATAATCGTGTGCAATTGTTCCAACAATTATATCATTGGAATTTAATACTTGATTGAAAATTGAAAATTGGGATTTGAAAATTATTTCCCTTGCTTCTTCTCTGCTCAAAAAATCCATTTCATCAACATTAATCCCATTATAAATTACTAAAATTTCTTTTTTGGGGTTAATACCTAATTTTATTGCTTGTTTACTATCTGATTCTGCATTGTTAACAATATAATCTTTCCATTTAGCGCTGATTTTTTCTATCCAAACATATAATTTCTTTTTCCATTTTAACCAAGGATCATTAAATGTCCAGCCACCGATTCTATAAATTACCTTCGGTAATTGCGCAGATACACGCGGATTATCTCCTTCGGAATACGCTGATTCGCACTGATACTCTGCATTGATCTGCGTATTCCCGACTTGTCGGGACTCAATCTGCGTGTTTCTGCGGCACAAGCGAGCTGCAAGCGAACCTATAAATCCTGCCTTGGAACTGCATAAAAATAAAATATCCGGATTTTCTTTTTTCAATAAATTTTTGATTTCAAACAATCCCAATAAATCAAAAAAGGGATTAATTGAACGCTTTAAGTATTTTGATCGCTCTGTTTTAACCCCTTGTTTATCTAATAAATTTAAAAGCCCATTTTCATCATCACCTTCCGTGCCAGCGCAAACAATAATGTCATATCTGTCTTTACCCAGATTATTTACTAACGTATGAATAAAACGCTGAGCTCCGCCAAACTCAGATTGAGTCACCAAAAAAAGTATTTTTTTCTTGGTATTCATTTAACCTAAGTTTAGCATGATTTTATACTAAAATCAACGCTGATAGGCGCAGATATATCAGTGTATGTCTGCGTATTTTGCGAAGCAAATTCAATATGTGTTAATCTGCGATTATTCCCAGCCAATGTTATCCGGACCACCATACGCACCCATATCGTTTCTGTAAATAACACCAGTTAATAATTTACCGTCATTATAATCCATGCTTGGATGTCCGGTATTGATGCAAGGCGAAATACTGTCTCCACTTCCCCAAATCAAATGATAATTTCTTTCACGAACATTTACAAATTTAGGGTCTAAAAACAATCCACCATCACCCGTTCCCGCTCCCCCATATAAATCTTGTCCGTTTTTCCAAAAATTACTATAGCTGTTATTAACCGTTCCGCCATTAAGATATATTCCTATACTCATTGCGCTGCCAAAATTAGACGAAATAATATTATTCAAGCTTTTAATCGCAGAATTTTCTACATAAATTCCCTGATTATTATCATCGATGGTATTATTGCGTATTTCGGAAACAAGAGAATACGATAAATTATTTTTAATAAAAATTCCACCTCCGCTTTTTGCGTCCGACGAACGATTATTGTAAATAATATTGTTTAGAATGGTTAACTCGCAATTATCTTCGGCATAAATTCCCCATAAGGAATTTTTTAAATATATATTTTTAATTGTTCCTTTTGTTTTGTCTGCGCCCTTACAGTAAATTGCTTTTTGATTTTCGCTTGTAATGGTAAATTTCTGAATTAGAAAATCATCAACTCCATTAATTATTATTGTTGGACCAATGCCCTGTCCATCAAGATTAACATAGCCTGCGGACTCGCCAATTAATTTTACTCCTTTATTGATAGTAATGTTTTCTTTATATGTCCCCTTAGACACGGATATTGTATCACCGCTTATAGAGGCATCTAAAGCAGATTGAATAGTAGTATAATCAGCCGGAACATAGAGAGTTGTTGGAGATGTGCGAGATGTTGGAGATGTTGGAATTGTGGGTGTTGTTGGAGATGTGGGAGATGTAGGAGATGTTGGAGATATTGGAATTGTTAGAAATGTTCCTTCGGTGTAATAATTATGTTCGAAAGAATTTATCTCATAAATTGCATTTATTTTATAGCCAAATCCGCTAAAATCATCTGCAGTTTTTATCCATCTTTTTTCACCCATATCTCCATTGGGATATAATTTATAAACTTTATCATCGCCAACAGAACGAACCAAATCAGAAACAATATATTCGTCCATTTCTGTTTGACTCACAATCTTGATATTTCCCCATTTTAAATGACCGTATTGATTAAAAATTTCCGGATTTAAAATAAGACGTTTGTATTTTTCAACTTGTCCTGAACCCGTCGAAGGAACCTGTCTAACAATATAAACATCGAAATTATCAGATGTTTTGATTAAATCACCGTCAATAATCGCAGTAATGGCATTTACTTGTATAATAGGAACTAGTAAAAATAATAACATTATTAGCAATAATTTTCTCATAATTTCCAATTTCCAATTTTCAATTTTCAATAAAATTCCAATAACTCAATTTTCAATTAGAAACCGAATTAATTTTAATAATAATATTATATCATAAATAAATGAAAAGCGCCTCACCGAAGTGAAGCGCTTTTCGAGTTCCTGAGCGCTATCTTACAAGGATAAATAGCTCAGGTCAAAATCAGTACGATTACGGAGCCGCTGTTCCTCTTAAGACAGTAAAGGTGATTGGCAATGGACCAACGTTCTTAATAAGAGATGGCATACCGAATCTTAATTCAGGATCTCCGCAATCGGCATAAGTGCCAACGCAAATTCCTTCTTCATTAGTGCCATCGTGCCAAACAATATCTCTTTCGCCGAATCCCATTGAACCTGTTGCGATAGTGTCTCCTGCATTAGCAAGACCAACATTATCATCATTTCTTAATTGCAAGTAGATGAATTCATCTGTCTTTAAGAAGTCAGTGTTTGCATCTGCTGCAGCTAAGTCAACATGGAATTCTTTGGTTGTTCCGGCTGGAATAGTAACATCTTTTTCTTCAAAGATGAAAGAAACACTAGTTACTGTTCCGTCCAAAATATTGTTATCACCATCTGCTACCAATCCTTCTCTAGAGGCGACAACATTTTCGTTCCAATCATACAGATAAAGATTAATGCTGGCATCGTCAGTGGTTGATGCAATAACATCAAATCTCAATGCTGCGCTAGCAATATCTTTTAGATCTTCTGCGGCACTACCCGAAATACCATCAAATATAACATCGTAACCAACTGCTGTAATGGTAAACCTTGCTAATTCGTTTGAAGCAGTGCTTGAAACCTTAGCGAATACCGGTTTTGAACGAGTTACAAAGTGAAGATTGTAATCCGTGCTTGCAGAATTATTGGTTGTGTATGATGTTAATAATGTTCCGGATTGTGCGCCATAAGCTTTAAGTGAGCTTGAGCTTCCGTCAATATCAAGCAACTTGAATGGAACTTTAGATTTAGCGCCTGAACCACCATTGTAATCAGCAATGCTGGCTAATACAGTTACATAAGCATTATCATCTTTAGGAACATAAATCCTGTTAGTTCCTGAAAAGTTAAATGCTAAACTTGCTGTGCTACCAAATCCTTGACCAGCGCTAAAGGTCCAAGCGCTTGTTCCCCATTGAGCTTCGGTCTGATATTTGATTTTAACAGCCGAGAAGTTATCTCTGTTTGCTGTATCTGGTTCTCCTGATTCTTGACCGTCGTTAAGAGCAACCGAGAATGTTTCAAGATACCATGCTTCGCTTGTACCAGTAAGTTTGAACTTGCTGATTTCATTATCGGCAGTACCCATCACAACCAAACTTTTGTCTGGTGTGTCTGAAGCGCCGTCAATTGCAAGTGAACCATAAGAAGCAACACCGTAGTTAACAGTAGCTGCTAATGGATTTTGAGCATTTCCTGTTGCGTCAACAGTATTGCCATCTTTATCAACAGCTGAAACATCGGAAGCGGCAGTGACAATGTCAAAACCAATCCATGTATCTGCTGTAGATGCGCTAGCAGGTGCAGCTGATGAAATGTCGTTCTTTACCAATAATGTTTTTGAAGTTCCAGCTGGAATTACCCAACTTAAACCAGTGAAATCAACATTTTCATAATCAGTCCCACTGGTAAATCCTTTTGCGGACGAACCCGGTACCATTGCGCCAGTGTCTTTATCATAGATATAGACAGTGCCAACAGTATCTTTAACATAATTAGTATCTTTTCCAGCAATAAGGGCTACACCAGTATTTTCAGTAGTATAACCAGTCAACTGAATTGAATTGACTGTTATATCAGACGCTGAACCAGCAGTAAAGACGAATCCGACTGCAGTAACTCCTGATTGACCCTTGATGTACACCTTTTCAGTTCCAGCAACATCATTACCTGATGGGCTTGCTGCTAATGAAATTGCTAAACTTGCTGCGGCAATTGTCATTTCGTCTCCGGCAATATCTCCTGATGGAGCAATTGAAGTGCCCGGAACAGCATCACTGGTTCCAGCATACTTCATATAATTTACATTGCCTGTAGCGCCAACCAGAGTAGCATAGCTGTAAAGCATAAACTTGATTTTTGAACCACTTGCTAAACTGTGTGCAGCATTGGCTGTTTTAACATCAGCAGTAACTTGATAAGTTTTAGTTGTACCAGCAGTTAAATCAATGGTATCTGTGAAATCTTCATAGGCGCCATTTTTTCCACCGGGACAATTAGCGCGAGTTCCGTCATTAAATGCTGTTCCATCTTTTGGACCAGCAACAATAACTCCACTATCTTTTTCTTTGACCTTAATATCTTCAAGACCAGCGCCTGCGCTTGTAACATCATCATAAGTGCCATCGCCATCAGCATCTTGACAATAAATTAATTCTGTTCTCTTGACTGTAATATCAGCAGCTGCTGACATTGTAAATTCAAGAAACACAGTATCAGATGTTGTTGTGCCGATGCTTGTAGCATTTGGTCCAACCTTGGCTAAAGTTAAATCGCCACCTTTACAAGTAACAGTAACAGCAGTAGATGTTGAAGTGAAATTTGTAATCGTAGCTGTCATACCATAACCATAGGTTGTGCCTTTTGCCAAAATATCGGTTGCTAATTCTTGATAAAGAATAATGGTTCTGTCTGGTTTTTGCGCTCCGATATCAGCATAGACATAAAATATCTCACTTTCACCTTTTGCAATATAGTAAGGTGCGTTGAAAACAAAGGAGACATAGCCATTTGAACCAATATTTGAAGCAGTTGCTACAACTGTTCCAGTTTGGTCTTTAAGTTTAAGATTGGTTACTAAAGCATTATCTGCTGTTCCACCATTGAAAAGCTGAATTCTTGAAATATTAGCTCCTTCAGTGGCAGTGGTAACTTTAAATTGGCTGATTTCTTGTTGCAATGCGCCAATAGTTACATTTCTTGCAGCAGCGCCTGATTTAGCAACTGTTAATGTTCCAGCAGCTGTGCCGCTGATTCCCATTGTATTACCTTTTATTGGGAATGAACCGCCAATAGTTCCATTAACTACAACATCTGAAACAGATTCAACAGTAAAGTAGTTAACATTACCGGCTGTTCCACTGATATCTGCCACTAATTCAAATGTAGCAGGAGCAGTAATTCCTAAATTAATAAAGGTAACTTTGCTTGTTGAGGTGGTGATTGATCTGCCGGCTGTTAAACGAACTCCATCTTTATAGATGTAAAGATTGTCAAAATCTTCGACAGAACCAGCTCCATCTCGTTTGAATGCAATTTGATTTAATGTTCCTGTGCCGGTCAAACTGTATTTGGCAAAGGTAACGCCTTGTGCGGTCATTGGAAGGGTTGCAGCAACTGGAGTATCAGACGCCAATGAAAGTGTCATGTTTCCAGATGTTGTTGTTCCGCACAAACTGCTAATGGTGCTGTAATTTCCAGCATCAACAGCATTGATTACATAGACTGAATCCCAGTCATAACCCTTGGAATTAAAGCAGGTTAAATCATCAACCCACTGTTTTGTTCCACTATCTCCATTTGGCGCCAATACATAAACTGGCTCTTCATTAATTGGTCTGACCAAAGCAGATGTTGTATAACCCTTAACAGTGTCGGCTGACAATTTTTTCAAATTGCTCCATTTCAAGTGTCCGTAACTGGTAAATACTTGCGGATTTAAGATTAAGCGTTTAAACGTCTTTGAGCCAACGATTTTAACGATAAAAACATCATACGGATAGTATGTGTTTCCATCAGCGTCAGCAAAAGTCGTTGTCGCGCTTACAATGTCGCCATCAACAACAGCCGCATGGGCAACTGGCACAAATGATGCACCAAGCCATGTAATTGTTGAGACAGCTAACGCGATTGATAATAATTTTTTCATTTTTATTTTTTTTAATTTGTTATTTTTTTCGACCTTTAGTTTCATAAGTAGCCATATTGTATAAACAAATGGCCAACGAATGACAAAATTATTTAATGATTATTTCTTCAACCGTAATTGAATCGGACTCTGTTTTTTCTTCTTGAACAGGAACAATTATATCATTTATTATTTCTGTTTTTGTTTCTTCAATCGGGTTTATAATTTTATCTGATTTTTCTTGAACTTTATTAACTTCAACCAATGCTTGATCAATTTCTGTTTCTATTTTTGTTCTTTCTTCAGGCATCATATAAGCCAATTGTTCACTTGTCTTAATCAAAGATTCTTTATAGGTAATGGTTTGTTTGTTGACTAATTTCGCAATCTCAACGGCTTTTTCAGAATTACTGATTTTTAATTTATTCATTTCGTTTTGCGCGACAATAAGTTGTTCGGTAAAATTTTTGACTGTTTGCTCAACATTATTTTTCTTTTCCGGATTACCCGCTATTTGCGCAATTTCATCAACCCTTTGTCCGGCAAACTTCATAGAAAGCTTAACCTTACTTTCTTCAGTTCCGGCAAAAGTCATTTGTGTGTCTTCAAATGTGGTTTTTAAACCGTATAAAAAATCTCCGGGCAAACTATTTTGCGCCACGCTAATCGCACCAACAGTTCCCAACGAACTTGTTAAAACAACAAGAAACATTGCCAACGCAAAAGCTGGTTTTAAAAATCTTGAAATATTAAAAACAGGAAAACCGAAAATAGTTTTCCTTTTTGTTTGAGGTACTTGAAATGTTTGAGATATTTGAGGTGTTTGAAATGTTTTTTGCATATACGCTATTTCAGATAGCAAAAAACTCCTTTGACTGTTAAGCAAAGAAGATGATGGGCGAACTTTCTTCAAATTTTTCAATTGTTTTACAATAAATTCATCCATAAGCATCCCCCTCCCACTCGCTCTGGTTTTATCGCTCTACTATATATGACGAATGAAAACCCGTTTTGTTACACTTATATTACACTTTTATTCCTCATCTGTCAAATGCTTTTTCAAAGATATTAATCCCCTATGAATAAGTACTCGCACCGCCCCTGCGGACTTATTCAAAATTTTAGCAATTTCCAATACCGGAAGTTCATCAATATAATATAAAATTAACACATCCTGATATTCTTCTTTTATACGCGTAATCGCTTTATGAATTTGATCTGCAATTTCTTTAGAAGTAATTTCATCTTTTACGGGTTCTTCGTTAAGAAAGATATGAAAATCATCTCCTATAAAAATATCTTGTGAACTCTTTTTTCTATAATAATCAGCAATCAAATTTCTTGCTACGCGATATAATAATGCCTGAAAACTTTCTTCAACTTTGTTTTCTTTATCAATTAAATATTCGTAAATTTTCAAAAATAATTCCGAAGATAAATCTTCTGCCAATGCCTGTGATTTTACTTTAATACGAATAAAACGAAAAAGCCTCGGAGCATATAAATCATAAAGTTGGCCGAATGCCTCTTTATCTCCCGAAGCAACTCGCAAAACCAATTGTTTCTCATCATCAATTATTGCACCCATATTACAGTTGTAATTATAGCAAAAAAAATATGGGTCGGCAACCCCGTAACAGCGATGGTGCCGACCCGAAAAATCAGAGAACGATTGTGCGGATTTTTTGAGTCCGCACCACCAAAAGAACATTGTTTTTCTCCACGACAATGTTCTCTTGGTCACGAATAAACTTTTCTGTTCTTTCAATGCCTCCGCGCATGCGGAGGATTTCTTCGCTGAACCAGAGACGGATGCTCTCTTCGGCAAAAGAGAGCCCCTGCCCCACCGATACTGAGCTCTTTATGGAGAGCTCCGCACCAACAATCAAAATTTTTCCCAACGATAATCGAACTTCTATTGGCGGAACGTGCCATCGCCGTATGGCATCTTTTGCCGTTTCAATGGTTTTAACTTTTCCGTTTCCCTCAACAAAGTTCATTAGATCCTCCTTCAACAAATTTAAAATACCTAAAAAAGTATTTTATTGACTTTATTATATCTTTTAAGTATTATTTTGTCAAATTTTTATAACAATTTTTTCTTTTTCCGCGTCAACCTTAATTTTATCTCCATTCTTGACTTTGCCATCAACAATCATTTTTGCCAATGGGTCCAAAACCAATTGCTGAATTTTTCTTTTCAATGGTCTTACGCCATAATCCGGATCAAATCCTTTTTCAGTCAAAAAATCCTTTGCCAAAGCCGAAACCGTAATTTTGATTTTCTTGCTTTTCAATCTCTCTTCAATAATATGTAATTGCAAATTAACAATTTTTCTCACTTCTTCTTTTCCTAAGCCATTAAAAATAATGATTTCGTCCAAACGATTTAAGAATTCCGGTCTGAATTGATTTTTTAATGAGTCCATAATTCGGGATTTTATTTCTTCCTGCTTTTGCTCTTTTTCTCTGCCTGAATGTGTAAATCCAAATTCCGCCATCTGTTGAAGCACTTCGCTTCCTACATTTGAAGTCAAAATAACAATTGTATTTTTAAAATTAACCAACCTGCCCTTGGCATCGGTAAGCCGGCCTCGGTCTAAAATCTGTAATAAAATATTAAAAACTTCAGGATGAGCTTTTTCAATTTCATCGAATAAAATCACACTGTACGGCCTGCGCCTGATAATCTCTGTTAACTGTCCGCCTTCTTCATAACCAACATATCCCGGAGGCGAACCAATAATTTTGGAAACAGTATGCTTTTCCATATATTCAGACATATCCAATCTTACAATTGCATCTTCAGTATTAAACATAAATTCAGCCAATGCCAATGCTAATTCGGTCTTTCCCACGCCCGTAGGTCCAAGAAACATAAACGAACCAATCGGTTTATTTTCTTCTGAAATACCCGCTCTACTGCGCCTGATTGCATTAGAAATAATAGATATTGCTTCATCTTGTCCCAATACTCTTTTTTTAAGTTCATCCTCCATATGCGACAACTTTGCGGTTTCCTCTTCAAGCATCTTAAATACCGGAATTCCTGTCCAGCGCGAAATAACTTTAGCCACATCTTCAGGTCCAACTTCTTCTTTTAAAATTGATCTTTTTTTCTGAATTTCCTGTAATTTTTTCTGTTGATTTTTAGTTTCTAATTCAATATGAGGAATTTTTCCATAACGCAATTCCGCAACTTTTTCCAAGTTACCATTTCTCTCCGAAATATCCGCTTCCTGTTTTAATTTTTCAATTTCTTTTTGATTATTTCTGATTTTTGAAATAATTTCTTTTTCTGTTTTCCACTGAATTTCCATTTCACTGCTTTGTTCTTTTAATTCAGCAATTTCTTTTTTAATCACTTTTAATTTATCTTTAGAATCTATATCTGTTTCCGATTTTAATGCCCTTGCTTCAATTTCTAATTTCATCTGTTTTCTTTTTGCTTGATCTAATTCTATCGGCATTGAATCTATTTCCATTCTTAAAGCAGACGCAGCTTCATCCATTAAATCAACCGCCTTGTCTGGCAAAAATCTGTCTGAAATATAACGCGAAGATAAATTCACAGCAGAAACAATTGCCGGATCGGTAATTCTTACTCCGTGATGGACCGCATATTTTTCTTTAATTCCACGGAGCATAGCAATCGCATCATCTATAGACGGCTCTTTAACATAAATCGGCTGAAATCTTCTTTCTAGCGCAGGATCTTTTTCAATATATTTCTGATATTCTTTTAAGGTGGTTGCGCCAATAGCGTGCAATTCTCCTCGTGCCAATGCTGGTTTTAACATATTTGAAGCATCAATTGCCCCCTCGGCCGCACCAGCGCCAACCAAAGTATGCAATTCATCAATAAACAAAAGAAATTTACCTTTGGCGCGGTTTATTTCACGCAAAACCGCTTTTAACCGACTTTCAAATTCTCCTCTGAATTTTGTGCCCGCAACCATTCCTCCTAAATCCAAAGCAATCAATTCTCTGTCTTTCAAATTTTCCGGAACATCGCCAGAAACAATTCTTTGCGCCAAACCTTCAACAATCGCAGTTTTTCCCGTGCCGGCTTCACCGATTAAAACCGGATTATTTTTTGTTCTCCTGGATAAAACTTGCATCAATCTGCGAATTTCATTGTCTCTACCGATTACCGGATCGAGCTTTTCTTGTTTTGCTAATTCGGTTAAATTACGCGTGTATTTTTCCAGTGCCTGATACTTTGCTTCCGGTTCCATGTCTGTAACCTGTTCGCCTCCGCGCAATTCTGCTAAAATCTTCAAAGCATTTTCATAATTTATACCGTTTTTATTTAAAACTTCTTTCACTTTTGAAGAAACTTGAAGCATGCCCAAAAGAAAATGTTCCGTTGAAACAAATTCATCTTTCAATTTATCTGCTTCTTTAAACGCTTGTTCCATGGTTCTGCCCAAATCCTGTGTCAAATATGCTTGAAAAATTCCCGGAGCAGGAACAGAAATATTCGGAAGTTGCATTAACCCCAAATCAATATCTTTTTCTAATTTTTCCAAATTAATTCCGATTTTTTGAAACAATGCCAAAACCAATGATTCTTCCTGAATCAATAAGGCTCTTAATAAATGCAACGCATCAACTTGCTGATGATTTTTTTCCGAAGCAATTCCATGCGCATCTTGCAATGCTTCCTGCGCTTTAGTTGTAAATTTGTCCATTCTCATAATATTATATATAAATTATAACATATGTTTCCATTATAGAAAATTAGCACTCCCATGTCAAGAGTGCTAATCAATTTAATTTTATAGATACTTGTTTTACACACATTCATGAACATTTATTGTATATACGCCCATATACGCTTACGAGCACACACCCTGCGCATGTCCACAGACGTTTACTCTATATATATGCCTACACACATGCGAACACACACCCTGCGCATGTCCACAGACGTTTACTCTATACAGACGTTTACTCTATACAGACGTTTACTCTATACAGAGCATATGCAATATATATAATATAATTATATGCAATATATATAATATGTGCCTATACACACTTTTTCACGATCGTGAAAAAGTGTGTATAACATAACAAAAAACAGGAAATAAAAAATAAAAAATAAAAATGTAGCAGAAAGAAATATAACAAAAAAAACACAGTAGAAAGAAATATAAGAAAATATAAAATAATCTTAATTACCCTAAACCAATTTTATTAACCAATAATAATTCTACCCAATTTTCCAATCTATATCTTTTAATCAATGCTTTAGTTTCTTGCAGTGTGTCGTATGGACAAACCCAAATACTTTTTTGAAAATTTTGATATCCCAAATATTTTAACTGACCCCGAAATAAATCTCTATTCCTCCGTTGATTCTCCGGAATATCGAATAATATCATTTGCCATTTGCCATCTTTTCTTTTTCTTTTGTCTAATGATTTTAACTTAATTTTTAAAATTTTTTCTAATCCTTTCGAAGTAATAGTTATAGCTATATTATCCTTAACTTTTAAAGTTTTCAAATATCCATGTTTTTTAAATCGATAAATTAGTTCTGTAAATTTTTTACGGCTTTGTTGTTTTTGATACTTTTTCTTGTTTTTATCAATCCATTCATCTCTAAAAATATTAAAATCTGAAAATGGTCGATTATAATACTGTGAAACAGCCCTGCTTGTTATTTCGCCCGTCTTGCTTAAAAATTCATACAAATCCCAAAGGAATTTTTCGGTACACGGCAATTTTAATAATGTTCGTAATTTCATAATATAAAATAAAACAAAATACAAAATGGACACTTTTTCACGATCGTGAAAAAGTGTGTATATTTATATATTTATGTTTATACATGTTTATATATTTATATATTATATTTACATATTCATACATATTTATTTATATATTCATTATTCATATATTCATAATTTATATATCATGTATTCATAATTTATATATTCATACATATTTATAATTTATAATTTATTCTATTATTTTATTTATAATTTCTGCTTATTGTTTGTTTTATTTCGCATTATTTTTTGCGTTTTCAATGCTTTGTTTAACCCTGTTAATAGGGATTGCAAATCCGATATTTTCGGCATTGGTTGCAACGGCGGTATTAATACCAATAACTTCTCCGTAAAGATTTAACAATGGTCCGCCGGAATTTCCTGAATTTATTGCTGCATCAGTTTGAATAACTTCGTCTAATTTCTCACTAAACCCTGCTCCTCCGGCGGTTATACTACGCATTAACCCCGAAACAATACCTGCGCTTACAGTATTTCTGAATTCTCCCAATGCATTGCCAATCGCAATTACTGTTTGTCCAACTTCAATTTTATCCGAATCTCCGAATTTCACAATTGAAAGATTATTTGCCTCTATTTTCAAAATTGCAACATCCTGCGCCAAATCACGCGTCAAAACTTTAGCAGAATATTTTTGCCCATCGTTAGTTAAAACCATATACTGCGCATTTTCATCAACCACCACGTGTTGATTAGTAATAATCAGGCCATCCGAAGAAACAATAAAACCACTGCCACCGCCAACCTCTTTCAATTCTTTCCCTTTTTCTACGATTCTAGGAATTAAAATATGAAACGGGCTATTCTCCCCAAAAGGATTATAATATTCTTGTCCCAAAATAGATACATACTTGCTCACAATAATGCTTACGACCGAAGATGAAACTTCTTTTACGACCTCGGGTACTGTTTTAATCTCCGGCAATATTTCTGTTTTAGATTGTTCAACAAATTCTATCTGTGTTTTCAGCCAAGAACCAAAAAAAATTCCGCCCAAAGAGCCGAAAATTAAACTAATAACAACCGATATTAAAATTACGACCAAAAATAATTTTGTAAAATTATCTCTCTCCATTTTTTAATATGTCAATTCAACAGCTCTTCTTATGTCGCCATAAAATCCTTTTGCGGTAATTGTCCTATAAAATGGAGCCGGACCATCTATTCCCTCTGCCCTAAAATAAACATTTGTCGAAATATGAACATAACTACAATTAACACCCTCATCCGGCCATCTGTCAGCATACATCTGACATTCAGCTCCAGAATCTGCGGCATAATAAGCGATTAATGTTTTTGAAATATCACGCGAAAGTTTTGTTTCTCCAAGCGCCAATTTTGATAATCCAAAAGCAATACTCATTAAAGCAGCAATAACAAGTATAGTAATCAACAACGATGAACCTTTTTTATTGTTTTGTTTCATAAATTTAGAAATCAAGAAATCGCTGACAAAGTGTGGCTTGAGTATTTATTTCAATTTCTTCTTCTGTTTGTCCACCCAATCCTTTCAATTTCATAGTAATCGTCACTCTTGGCTGGGCATTATCATTATCAACAACTCCCGAAATATAAAAACTTCCAGTTACGCTAATATCGCTAGAATTCATTATCACGTTATTTCGCGTAAGACCTCCTTTATCAAAAGTATAAACAACGCTAGTTTTATCAGAAGAACGAGTCATTCTTAGACTGTTTGAAATGCCATCAGTAACATTATCAATTATGCTCATTCTGGTTTCTTTGGTCATAAAATCCAATATAAATTTGGCGTTATCTTGAATATTCTGTATAGAAATCACTCTTTTTTGGGCCTTTATTGCCATAGAAAAAGAACTCATAATAATTACAATCACTATCGAAAATATTCCTATGGCAACAATAAATTCTATTAATGTTACGGCTTTTTTCATAATTTTAATCTTCTTTTAACCAATTATAAAGACGACTTTCGGCGGTCATTTGCAGATTTCTCCCTTTTTCTTGCCAAGAAACTTCTGCTACAACCTTAAATTGATTATCATCAACATCGGAAATTGTTATTTTTCTGTAAAATTTTGTAGGAATTCCGCTGTATCTATAAAAACCATCAACATCTATTCTTAACGGAGTATAGCTGTATGACAAAAGCGATGTGGAATTATATTGGACTCTATAATCTCCCGCGCTTAATCCGTCACGCCAATCAGCGGATGTTCTTTTATAATTCAACCAATTATTATCTCTAATGCTTCTGACAATTTCCAGTCCCTCTTGAGCAAGTCCGAACGCCGTGGTTTTCGATCCGTTTGTTACAATTCCAGAAATACTAAAAGAAATCAAAGAAATAATAGAAATCAAAGCAACTGTAATTATTGCTATAGATACAATAACCTCCATCAATGTAAATCCTTTATTTTCAAATTTGATTTTTTTCATTTGAATTTTATTCTATTTTTATTTCTCCGGTTTTGGTTACGGTTATTGTTTTACAATTTCTAACTTGAGCGCATGTTGTTCCGACTTTTCTAATTTTAATTACCGCAGAAGTTATTATCGAATTATTATTAATAGTCACAAATCCATCAGGAACAGAAAACACAATATTTAACACATTTCCCGATACCGGCGATAAAGAATAAATTTCTATACCGGGGTCTATGACAATCGTTTCTATAAACAAATCTGACGGTGGTTCTTGATAAGTATTATTGTTATTTTTATCGCCAAAATTTATATAATTATTTTTTGTACTCATAGAAAAATTAACCCCATAAGAATAACAAGGAACAGAAAGACAAGTACCGGTGCCAGAGCCAAATGTTTTTCCAGCCAATGCCATATCCTGCACAATACGAATATTTTGCGCAATCTCTTGCGCCGTACGCTGAATAAGATACATTTTTTCATTATTACGCCAATTAACAACTAAAATAGCAGACAACAATCCGACAATAAAAACCACAACCAATATCTCTATCAACGTGAACCCTCGCCTGCCGACAGACAGGCTTGCTTTTTTTATTTTCATAATAATTTTAAATACCAATTTAATAAAACATTTCCCCAGAATATAGAAATTGCCGTGCCTAAAATTAAGAAAGGACCAAAAGGAATTTCTGATTTCATGTTTTTCTTTTTAAACGCTACCAGGATTAAAGAAACAATCGCCCCGATTAAAAACGCTAAAACCAAACCAACAATTATCATTGGCATGCCTAAAATTAATCCCATTAAAACCCCGATTAAAATATCTCCCTTGCCCATCCATTTTTCTTTAGAAATCAAAACTAAAATCAGAAAAAACCCTCCAACAGAAAATCCAGCAATAATTGATGAAATAAAAATATAAAAATTATTCGTAATAAACCAAACAAAAATGTTAAACAAAAAAGCAAAAATTATGGCAGGATATATTATTTTATCTGCGACCAAATAATGTTTTAAATCATAAACAAAAATTATAATCAAAAAACAAGAAATAAGAAATAAAAAATAAGCATAAACCGTATATGGAAATTGCCAATTCTGTCCGAAAAAAATAAAAATCAATAAAAATATCAACCCCGTAGATAATTCCACCAACGCATATTGCCATGATATTTTTTTCTTACACTTTCTACATTTTCCCAATTGAATTATAAAACTTATAAGCGGTATAAGCTCATACCAATTCAGTTTTTTTTGGCAATAATTGCAATGAGAACGATTTTTTAATATTGTTTCGTTAGTTTTCAAACGGAAAATCACGACATTCAAAAAACTGCCGATTATAGTTCCTAAAATAAAAATTAATAAATGAAATAAAAACATTGTTTCAAAAATTAGCCCGACAAACTACTCTGCTCAAACATCACGAGCTTAAGCAGAGTCTGTTTGCAGGACTAACAATCTGTTTTACGGACCAACGCAATAAGCCGCTCCATCGCAAGCACAAGTATTAGATGTGCCATCTATATCATTATCTAATAAATCACTACTAGCATTTTCAAGTGTTGCTTTTAACGTGTAATCTGTTTTCGCCGGTGCTCCGTAAGCGTAAAAATAGGTAGCATCAGGCGCTGGATCTGCCGGAACTGACGGTAAAAAATCCGCAGTTACAAGCGTACCAATTGCGGTTGTAAATGTGGCGGCAGTACATGTTGCCGAAACAGGATATCCGCCTTGTTCACTGGCATACATTTCAAGCGCTAAAGCAACTTGCCTTAAATCGCTAACCCTGCGCGCATCTCTTGAGTTTCTTCTTGCTGTATTCAAAGAAACCAAAATTACAGTCGCTAAAATACCAATAATCGCAATAACAACTAAAAGCTCTATTAATGTAAAACCTTTCTTTTTTGTTTTCATATTTTTTTTTACAATTTTACGACCTTTTAAATTTTAATTATTAATTACTAATTATTAATTATTGATTATTAACTCCTACATTCCCGATGTGGCGCTATACATTGGCATTAAAATCGCAGCAACTAAAAACCCCACTCCACCGCCTAAAAACAGAATCATTATCGGCTCAATAAGCTGAGTCATATTTCCCACCATTCTATCAACATCTTGCTGATAAAACGAGGCAACTTTATCTAAAATATTATCAATTTGCGCTGTTTTTTCGCCCACGCCAACCATTTGTGTAACCAATGCCGGAATTTCTTTGGGGTGATTTTTAAACGCCCCACTAATTGTCTCCCCAATTCTAACTCTTTCTTTTGCTTCTAAAATTATATTTTCATAAACCTTATTGCCAACAACGTTTGCAGTAATATTCATTGCTTCTAAAATTGAAATTCCACCCTTTAAAAGTGTTTTTAAGTTTTCTGCAAAACGCGCCAAATATATTTTTTTGAAAAGCTCATTAAAAATTGGCATTTTAAGTTTTAAAAAATCAAAAAATAATCTTCCTTTTGGCGTGGCATGTATTTTTTTGAATGCCACCACCAAACCAACAATAATTATTGCAATTAACCAAAAAAAGTTTCTTAAGAAATCACTAAAAGCAATTAAAATCTTTGTGGTAAAAGGCAATTTAGCTCCCATTTCCTGCAACACGGATATCATTTGCGGAATCACAAATATTAACATTGCCGCCCCAACAATTATAAAAAGCGAAAAAATTACTATCGGATAAGTAAACGCACTTTTTATTTTACCAGTTAAATTATAATCCCTTTCAGCGTGATCGGCCAAATATTGTAAAACATCTTGTAATGCTCCTGTTGCCTCTCCCGCTCTCACAACATTAAAATAAAATGGCGTAAAAATTTTAGGATGCTTCTCCATTGCCGATGATAATGATTCTCCGCCCCGAATATCATTTCCAACATCAAACAATGCTTCTTTAAAAATCGGATTTTTAACTTGTTCCGCTAAAATTCGCAAAGAATCAACAGGAGAAACCTGCGCTTCAAACAAAACCGCCAATTGTCGATAAAAAAGCGTGAGCTCCTTAACTTTTACTTTTTGGAAAAGTTTAATTTGTCGGGAAAAAATAGATTTTTTAATTGTTTCTTCTAAAAAAATCACCGTCAAATTACGGTCATGAAGAATATTTATAGCCGATTCTTTGCTTCCGGCCTCTACTGTCCCTGTTTGAATTTCACCATTTTGTGTTTTTGCTTGATAATCGAATTGCATTTGCCTTGTTAAATCAAAATTTATATAAATCAAACTTTGACTTTATTTATTATATTTTTATTAATTTCGCCTTATTAAGTTTAAAATTATTCAACAAAACGAATTATCTTCCTAATAATAATTTTAAATCTGATTTGTTTAAAGAATAAATCTCGGCGCTTTCCATGGAAATCAAACCCCTGTGAACCAAGTTGGCCAACGATCTATTTAAAGAAACCATATTATTATCACTACTGGTTTCAATCACTAAATCTAATTGATAAACTTTATTTTCTCTGATTAAACTTCTTACGGCTGGAGTTGCCACCATTAATTCAAAAGCGGGAATTCTGCCTCCTCCCGGAATAGGAATCAATCTTTGTGAAAATACTCCCAAAAGCGATGATGCCAATTGCGCCCTGATTTGATTTTTCGAACCGATAGGAAAGCTATCAATAATGCGATCGATTGTCTGCGAAGCGCTGTTAGTGTGCATTGTTGCAAACACCAAATGTCCGGTTTCGGCTGCGGTTATTGCCGTAGAAATTGTTTCCAAATCTCTCATTTCTCCAACCATGATTACATCCGGGTCCTGTCTTAAAACAGATCTTAAAGCTCTGCGAAAACTTAAAGTGTCTTTTCCGACTTCACGTTGATCAATAAGACATTTATCTTGATCAAAAATATATTCAATCGGATCTTCAATGGTAATAATGTGTTTTGTCTGACTATGGTTCATCGAATCAATCAAAGCGGCCAAAGTAGTGCTTTTGCCTTGTCCAGACGGTCCGGTAACCAGAAAAAATCCTTGGGCCGATTTAACAAAAGTTTCCAAGATTTCCGGCAAATTTAATTCTTTCAAAGTTTTTATTTTCGGTGGGAAAATTCTTAATGCCACGGAAACAAAACCACGCTGGTGAAAAACATTAACTCTAAATCTAACCTTATCTTTATAATTATAAGAAAAATCGATTTCTTTTTTTGCTAAAAATTCTTCCTTGTGTTCCGAAGGAATAAGCACGCCAGCTAATCCTTCGGCAGTTTCAGCAGTAATAATCGAGTATTTGTTTAACGGAACCAACCTGCTATCGATTCTCAATGTCGGATATCTTCCCACGGAAATATGAATATCTGAAGCATTATGTTTTGCCGCTGTTTCCAATAATTCATCTATTTGTGATTGATAATCTTTCATAAATTATTTTTATTCTTCAACCTCGTTGCGCACTTCTTCTAGCCCGACTATTCCTCTTAACGCTTTCATAATTCCGTCTTGAAGCATTGAAGTAGCTCCTTGCCTTTTTGCTTCTTCTTTGATTTTTAATTCTGAAGGATCTTTAAGAATAATTTCTTCGAGTTGAGATGTCATTTCTACGATTTCAAAAACACCAACGCGTCCTTTTGTTCCCTTCGGACAATCTTTGGAAACTTGAGGTTCATATAAAATATAAGGCTTTTTAATGTTGTGTCGATTCAAAATTTCCGACCCTATTTCTTTAAGTTGTGATTCTATTAATTCTAAAATTTCTTCTGACGGCTTAACTTCTTTTTTACTTTCCGGACACAATCTTTGCACTAATCTTTGAGCAATTGCCAAAATCAAAGTTGAAGGAATCAGGTATTTATCCACACCCATATCAATAAGACGCGGGATAACGCCGATCGCATCGTTTGTATGAAGTGTTGCCAAAACCAAGTGTCCGGTCAATGCCGCGTGCACAGCAAGCATCGCTGTTTCACTATCACGGATTTCTCCTACCATAATTTTATCAGGATCCTGACGCAAAATAGAGCGCAAACCATTGGCAAAAGTATATCCGATTTCCGGTCTAACCTGCGATTGACTTACGCCGTCAATATAATATTCAATAGGATCTTCCAAGCTAACAATATTTACCCCTTCTTGATTTAAAATATGTAAAATACTGTAAAGTGTTGTTGTTTTTCCGGAACCGGTTGGTCCAGTAACTAAAATCATTCCATTCGGCTTTCCAATCGCTAAATTCAAAACATCAAGATTTCTTCCTTCAAGACCCAAATCCGACAAGCTTTTTAATCCAACGGTTGGATCTAAAATTCTCATTACTACTTTTTCCCCAGAATAAGTAGGAAGCGTAGAAACACGAAAATCAATTTTTTTGCCATCAATATCCGTAAAAAATCTTCCGTCTTGTGGTTTTCTGGTTTCATCTATTTTTAAGTTGGAAAGAATTTTTATTCTGGAAACAATTGCCGGATGAATTCGCAATGGCAGGGTTAAATTAACATGTAAAACCCCATCAACCCTATAACGCACTCTTGTTGTTTTTTCTCCGGGTTCAATATGAATATCCGATGCTCTTTGTTCAAGCGCGTGTTTGATAATAAGCGCCACCACTTTAGAAATTGGCGCCTCCTCCGCTATTTTTTCTATTTGTTCTTTTTCTGTTGCCGGAGATTTATGTTTTTCTTCAACTATTTCCTGCTTTAGCTTATCAAGAGCTTCTTTCACCTCACCTTTCAAGGTGGCATATTTCTTGAGAATATTTTGAAAATCAGTGATTCCAATAATAAAAATTTTGGGCGTTAAATTGTTTCTGTGCGCTAAAAACTTTAATGCTTCTTTCGCGTTCACATCATTTGGATTCAACATTCCTGCTTCCAATATTTTTTTCTTGCTGTCAATTGCTAAAGGAATAAAACGATAATGCTGAACAGTTTCAAGCGGAACAATTCTAAAAACCTCCGGCTCAATTTCAAAATCAGATAAATTTTTGTAGGGTATCTTTAAAAATTGACTTTTAAAAATACAAAGATCTTCTTCTTTAATTAAATTCTTCTCTGAAATCACTTCCTCCATTGTTTTATTCGTTCCTTTAATTTCCTTGTCTAATTCTTCTGCAGAAGAAGTGCTGATTATTTTTTTTTCTACTAAAAAATCTAAAAAACTTTTTTGTTTCGACATTGTTTTATTAATAAGGGATAAACGGATTTAACCTGCCGGTTTCTCCTTTTTTAACCGGTAAATCACCATTTAATTTTAAAAATAGCAAAATTGTCTGGTTGAAAAAATCTATATTTAAATCAACTTTTTTTAATTTTTCTTCCAGTGTTGTCGAGCTTAATTGTTTCTGGGTGGATTGTTTTTTTTCAACTTTAGTTTCAGTACTTTCTTCTCCCGGCAACGCGGTATTCGCATCTGGATTAACAATTGCTGTTTTGCTTTTTTTAGCAAAAACAGTAAAATATAAAAAAATTAATGTAACCAACACTACCGCCGCTAAAACAATTAATAATATTTTCTGCCTTTTTTTCTCTTCTAATGGTGTTCTTGCCGCCATAATAATAAGTATTAATTAGTTAAATAATATGTTTTTAAAACTACATTGAAATCAAAATTTGCATCGATTTCTTCTTTTGCCCGCGCATCAAAATCTATAGAATTAATATCTATTAATCGCAAATTGCTTTCCACAATCGAAAGAAAGCCCTTGAATGATTCATAATTTCCATTTAATTTCAAACCAATATTCATAATTCCGTAATCTGACATTTTGCCCTCTTCTTTTACCCCTTCGGTGATAGCAATATTATTTAAAATAATTCCACTGCCATGTGCGATTGCCTCTAATTGAATAATTAAATTCGGCTCATCCTGATTATCGGGTAAAATAAAATTCAATTGGTTAAAAACATTTTCATTGCCTGCATATTTTTCTGCCAACTTTTCCACGGTCTGAACAAATTCATTTTTTTTATCAAATAAATCCTGTTGAGTTTTTATGTCTTTTTTTATAACTAAAATATTCTGCACCGCAGGAATATCCAAAAAAATAACAATACCAATAAATCCTAACCCTAAAATCGCAATAATTATATTTTTAATCATTTTTTTCGGTTTTACTGGTTAAAATATCTTTTTTGAAAATTATTGAAAATCCGAATTCAATCCCACCTTCTTCGTTTGAATTAACATCTTTTAATGTAATTTTTTCCACTAACGAATCTTCTTTAAATCCAACCATTTGCCTTGCCAATGAAGTATAAGTTCTGGCACTACCGTTTAAATTAATCTCTAATTGTTCATTTAAAAACACAGACTTAAAATCAGAGAAATAAACTTCCGGCACTGCCAATTCCTGTATTTTTCCAAATAATTCCGACCAATAAAAATGTTTTTTAAATAAATCTTCTACAAGATTTAATTTTTGATCTGCATAATATATCGCAAGTTCTGATTCACTGTTTCTTTTTGCGTCAAGATTTACGATATCTTGTTTTATTTTATTCAACTCTCTTTGGGTTTTATTTTTATAAAATAAAAGCCCGCCGTAAACAAGCAAGCTTAAAATTAATAATATTAAAATAACCCCCCCTGTCTTGGAAAAAATATCTCTAAAATTAATTCTCCCTCCCTTATATTCTTTTGGAATTAAATTTATATCGGACATGTATTGTATTTACCGCGTGAAAACTTTCAGTTTTCACGCATGGCCGCGCCTACTGCTACGGAAAACTGCGGTCCAATTTCTTTTAATGTTTTTTCTAATTCCGGCGGATAAACAATCTTTGCCCACGGATCAGCGATTAATGTTTTTATTTTTAATTTTTGCTCAATATATTCTTTTAGTCCCTCCATTCGCGCCGAACCGCCGTTTAAAATTATTTTTTCTATTTTTCTGCCGGTTTTTGATTGATATTCACTCATCATTCTTTCGCTTTCATTAGTAATTTCATCAATCAAAGTAAGCAACGCCAATTGAATATTCTTTTTTTCTTCTCCGTTTTTTGATTCCGGATTATCAATTCCATGAATTAATTTAAAATCCTCTGCTCTTTTGAACGCCACCCCCAAACTTGATGCTAAAATTCTTGTCATCTCCGCTCCCGCAATATCAAGCCCATGACTCATTTGTATCATATTTTTATCTACTATGGTTAACGATGTCGTTCTTGCACCAATATCTAAGATGCAGGCCGAACTAGAATCTCCACTCATCAACGATCTGGCAAAACTAAAACTTTCCAATTCCAACGCGTTAATTTTTAAATTAAGTGCATCCGCAATTCTGATATATTTATTTATTACCTCTTTTGGCACCGCAATGAGTAATATTCTTTTTCCTTGTTTTGCGTTTTCAATTATTTTCCAATCAAGCTCTACTTCGGCAGAAGGAATGGGAATATATTTTCTCGCTTCAAATTCAACAGCTTGTGTTAATTCACTTTCCGTCATTATTGGCATTTCAATAACACTGGTAAAGCTGGAAAAAATTGGCACTGCCATTACGGCATTTTTTGTGTTTATCTTTGCTTTATTTAATGTTAATCCAACCATTTCCCGAGTTACCGCTTCAATGGTTTTTAAAGAAGTTGATTGAAAAGATTCATTTAATCTCTCCACATATCCCACAGTAGAAATTTCTCCGTAAGTTTCCAATTTGAATTTATCTCCTTCCTTTTTTAATTGTACCACTTTTATAGAAGAAGTTCCAATATCAATTCCTAAAAAAGATTTTGGTTTGTTTCCGAACAACGTCATATATAAATTATAACATAAAATTAATAAACCACAATCAAGCGCTAATCTGTTGGGCGAACTTCTTTCCAGATCGGAGGAGGAAAATTTACTTTAATACTTTTAGTCAGGGAGCAAGTAAAACCATCAGAATCCGTAACTTGCAATTTTGCGC
>Ga0265297_10002732_pt1 | contig 34572 bp, 33 predicted proteins | sample Munlanlwell13791_FD_192502 | JGI IMG/M metagenome (GOLD analysis project Ga0265297, IMG submission 192502) | Leachate microbial communities from a municipal landfill in Southern Ontario, Canada - Leachate well 137-91 | ecosystem: Engineered > Solid waste > Landfill > Unclassified | place... | reverse complement strand
CAATGTTTGCTCCTTTTACTTTTATAGAAAAGTGAAGATGAGGTCCTAAAGAATAACCAGTACTCCCTGAAAGACCGATTACTTCACCTCTTGTTACCTTATCCCCCTTGGCAACTTTAAATTCATTAAGATGCAGGTAAAGAGAATAAATTCCGAGGCCATGGTCAATGATTATCATCTTTCCGTAAACTGTTAATTCTTCGACAAAGCTGACTACACCATCGTTGACGGCATAAACCGGTGTGCCAACGGCGGCATCCAAATCCACTCCCAAATGCCGAAGGGAAACATCTCCTTTTTTTCTGATATTCCCGAAAGCTCCAACATTAATAACCGAATCTAACGGATACAAAAAAAATTTATCAAAATATGATTTCGGAGTATGTTTTTCAAGAACCTGCCAGATGAGGGCACCCTCTTTTGTAGAAATATTATCCACGATATTAGAAGGAGTATAACCTTTTTCTTCAAGCTCTTCAGTAAGAGCGAGTTCTGTTATTGGAAAATCTCTTTTTTTTACGGTAATTGTCTTTATTGTGTTCTCTTCATTGGAAATAGAAACGGATAGAGAATAATCTCCGGGCGTTTTCCCGGCATCAATCCCTACAATGCCTATCTGCTTCCCGTCGGTTCCTATCGGGAAAAAATCAAATAATTGCTTGTCAAATTCGCCTGTAATTTGTTCTTCAGGCGATAAATTTTCTATTATTACCACCAAAGTATCTCCTTGTTCTAACTGATTGTTAGAAACCAAAACCTCTAAAGGTTTTTGCAAAGTAGTGGTAACCATCGCTTCTTTTTGCGATAGGTCTTCCTGTTTTTTGCCGTCAGCTAAATAAATAATTCCCAGTAAAGCCACTGATAAAATTACGGCAATCGGAAATATTTTCTTTTTTGGAAATCTTGCCATAATCTTTATTTTTCAACTTGTCCTGAGCTTACTTGTAGTGAGTTTATCGAATCTATCGAAGGGCTTGACTGCTTGGCTGGATTTTTAAATCGGGGAATGCTTTTGGCAAAAAATATAATCGCCTGTTAATGAAGATTCTAAACATAAGGCGGATTCTATATGAACCCGCCTCATTTATTTTATTTCAAAAACTTTATTTTTAGAAGAAAAACCGCTTTTCAAAATAACTTGAGAAACAGGAACTTGAAAATATTCTGCTAATTTTCTTATTATTGCCTCATTTGCTTTTCCTTGCTTCGGTGGTTCTTTCACCCAAATAACAAAATAAGCTTCGCCCGCCTTTACCAAGACTTCGGCGGGCACGCTAACTTTTTCAATTTTTTCTTCTTTGGCTAGTGGTTTTGCTTTAACAAAAATTTTCATCTTCTTGCCCTCACCCCAAAATTTGGTAGTGATAGGTCAATTAATTCTTCAGGTTTTTGTTCTTTTGCATTATGGAAGTATTATGGAAGTCGGACTTCCATCCCTCAATTATTTTTTCTCTAAAACCAAAGAAAAAACTCCGGCGCCAAGACAAAGCAAGCCGATAATTAAAATCATTAATTGGTTAAAACAGCCGCCAAGAGAAAGAAATATGGCAAAAAGAACAGTTGCCAAACAAATGATAAAAGCAATCCAGCTGTCTATTTTTTTTAATTTTAAAAGCAAAACCGCTAAACCGCTAATGACAAAACTTAAAACGCAAAGCGCCGGATAGCCAAAACAACCCTTAAAAGCAAGATAAGAAATTATTATTACTCCAATAGAGACTAAGCCAGCTGTTAAATAAGAATAAAAATCTTTTTTCTTGGCTTTTATTTCCTTTGACAAGAAAAAGGCTTCAACGGCAATAACTGCTCCGAAGAGAAAAACCAGCCACCAGCTAACGCATTTTTCGCATAAAACACTGCTTACTCCAAGAACTGAGCCCAAAAGAGGATTGGTCAAATCAAATAAAGAAGCCAAAAGCGCGTTAAATCTTTGCTCGGGCGTGCTAACAGGATAAAAATTTAAACTTTGGCTTGCGCTTCCTTTAGGAGGTAAAGTTGTTGCTGCGGGAACAGTAGTGGTAGTAGTTTGTTCTGTTGCCGCTCCTGCGACTCTACCGGGTAAAGTTGTTGTGGTTGTTGTTCCCTCAGCTGGCGGCACAGTAGTAGTGGTGGCGGCGCTTCCTCCGGAAAAACCTCCACCGCCAAAATTAATAACCGCTAAACTGCCGCCATTTTCGCCATTATTCGTCTCGTCTCTTTCGCTAAAAACTATTTCAAAATCAAAAGTCAAATTCTGATTTTGGTACTCATTTCCGGCGTCTTTATCAAAATAAAGTTTAAATTCATAATTTCTTACAGCGCCGGCGTTTGTTCGAGCCAAACTTATTTGGTGATTAAATAAATCAGACAAAGTATAGGTATTGCCGTCTATGGTTAAAGTTAAAACTTTTGCCAAGTCATCAGCTGAAGGCGCGGGGCTGGTCCTTGTAGTTTTTAAAGTCAGATTTAAATCAAAACTTTCCCCGTTATCCACGCTCAAAATTTTCTTGTCAGCCATTCCCGGCAACTGGTTAATTAAATTAAATGGAAATCCATCATAATCAACAAAGATATTTTTATCGCCAAGCTTAATAGGAGCGGCATAAACAAAAGAAGGCAAAATAAAATTGCCTGCTATAAAAATGGCCAGTAAAGCGATAATCAAATAATTTTTCTTTATAATCTGTTTTCGCATACCTATGGTTTTTATTTTTCATTCATAATTCATAATTCATAATTCATAATTCATCATTCATCATTCATTTTATTTCATTATTTCATTGTGTTTCTCCTTCGCTTGTTTCTGCGCCGGAAACAGCGGCTTCGCTTCCGGAAGCTTCTGCTTCTCCCGGTGAGCTTACACCGGCAGAATCCTGACTCGCAGTTTCAGTCGCTCCGCTATCAACGTTATTTCCAGAATCATTGGAATTATTGGAGTTATTATTTTCTTCTGTAATGCCTATCTGCGGGTCAGGAACAATCGCTTCTTCCTGATTCCCATTATCAACAACAATTTCGCTTCCTGCTGGATTTTCTGCTGGATTTTCTGCTGGATTTTCCTGCGGCTGGGACTCTTCTTCTTCTTTTTGTTCAGTTATTATATTCTCATCGCCGCCATTTTCTGTTGTTTCTTGATTATCTGAAATCGGAATTTCAGCGCCCACGCCGCTTGGATTTTCATTGTTAATAGTTTCTTCGGTTGCGGCAACATTGGTCGTAGCATCGGCAGCCGCTTCTAACAATTGATTTTCCGGATTTTGACCGTCAATAACACTGCCTCCACTGGTTTCCGCAGAAACAATTTCATCAGTAGAAGAAGAATTTTCCAAATCAAGACTTGATTCTTCTGATTTTTCAAAAAGATTATTTTGACCTCCGGCTTCTTCTTGGCCTTCCTTGATTTCCGTTTCAATAATTTCTTCTTCAGCCGGTATTTCTTCAGTAAACAATAATTCCTCCCAATCTGTTTCCATTAAATCAACATTCATCGCGACTCCATCAGAAGTAAAAGTAATAACTTCCACTCCGCCAACTGAAGGATTGGTGCCGGGATTAGGATAAGCGTTAATAATCCAATCAGAAGCCGCATCATTATCGTAACCCTTTATTACTCTGGCTAAAGATTTTCCTTTCCCGGAAAGATAAACCGAAGGGTTAAGCTGGGAAATATCCAAACCATAGCTTATAGCGTCAACTGAATTATCTGAAGAATCTTTAAGGATTACCCTATCGTCATTATTATCCAAACCATTGCCAATTTTTCCTCCCGGGACAACGATTTTTATCGCTTCAGCTGGAAGAGTCCATTTAGACCAAGTAGAAGCGGCGCCAGTAATAACGGCAAATCCTTTAGCCGGAAGAGAAACTGAGCCGGGAATCGTTTTACAAGAACTGTTATCGCATATTTGCCAATCGCTTATATCAACTGCGTTGTCAGTCGGATTATAAATTTCCACCCATTCATTTTTCTTTTCATTGCCTTTGCCTGTACCAATATGATAATAAACTTCATTGATTACCAGATGAGAAGTAGTAATCTCAGGAACCTCAAAAGTAATTTCTAAAACAGGCCTCTTGGATTGATAATTGCTTTCTCGCGAATGGAATTTTCCTAAATAAGGATCTGAACTCTCGTCGCTGTCTTTTATCAACCAACCATAATTGGCATAAACCCCATTTACAAAATCCTGAACATCGTTTAAGACATTAAAAGAAAGCCATTTGGGATTATTGTTGCCTGTGCTTACTTTATCAGTACAACTACCAAAAACAGTTGGCTGATTTTCCCAATTAACTACATCTTCCAACCAAGATCCTGAAACCCTTATCGCTTCATAATTTCTCGGGTCATTAGGAGCATCTTTTAAATTCATCTTCAGCAAGGAAGAAAGAATCTTGGTGCCAGAAGGCAAGTGAAAATCAAATTTAACTAAAGCCCTCCTGTTTTTATTGTTTTTCTGGGATTTTACCCAAAGTTCAGCGGCATTGCCATAATTATTCTTTGGTTTGTCTTCGTTTATATAAGAATCAATAATCGGCGAATAACCGGAAAAAGTTTCTTCTTCCGGCGGCTCTTCTTCTCCAACCAAAGAAATCGTGTTATTTATTTCTTCAAAATCAGAAAACCCTTGGCTGGAGCTAGAAAAATCCACCTGCCAACCAAGAAAAACAAATTTAAATTGGCATTCGCTTTCTAAAAGTTCGCTTGTGTTGGTAGCGTCGCTTGATAAAGCAAGAGTAAAATTCCAAAGATTATCGGCGGTGGCAGAAAAAAGAATTGAAGATAAATTAAAATCTTTAAGTTTATCATTATACTTTTCTGCACCGTCTAATTCCGCTTTCAAATTCAAAGCGTTGCAAAATTCCTCGTCTCCGCCTGTTCGGACCGTTGAAACATTATATTGAAAATCCGAGCTCGCCTCTTCTTTTTTCACTTCAACCTGCCTGCTTGAAGATTCGCCGATTTTAATTGATTCAGGCGAAAATTCTCCTGCTGAAAAAAGATAAAAATCGAGTTTGGCAGTAGAAAAACTATTATTATCAACGCTTTCCCCGTCGCTAAAATAGGCAAAAGTGTCGCCGATTGCCAAAATGCCAGCCAGATTTAAACTGAAAATCAAGAAAAACGCTGTGGAATTTTTTAAGATTTTATTCATTTTTTTCTCCGTTATTGATGTTTTTTAGCTGTTGGAGTTTTTTATTTTTTGAAATATTCGTCATTTCGTTTTTAATATTTTTTATCTCATCAAAAATAATAATCGCGGCTGGCGCAAGAATGATGACCAAAAATCCTAAAGGGGTTCTCGAAAAATTAACCACATAGCCAAAATAAGGAATAGCAACAAAAACTTTGCCGATGATATCTTTTTTTTCTGTTGGCTTTAAATCAGGCCCGTTATTGGCATCGCCTTTAGTGATATAAACAATTCTTCCATCTTGCCTTTCTATACTAAAAATTCTATGGGTGGTTGACGGCAGAGTTTCGGTAATGGGACCAAAGGTAATGATATCTCCCACTTTATAATCGCTTAGGGGCTTAACCAGCACCACGCTGCCGGTTTTTATCGTCGGCTCCATAGACCCGGATTGAACCACCAAAAATTTTATATTGCCGGTAATGGGAAAAACAGAAATAACAAGCAGTAAGGCAGCTAAACTAATAAAGCCCAAAAAAACATAATAAACAATTTTTCCTGTTTTATTTATCTTTTCTTTTTCTATCATTTTCAGTAAATAAAAATAGTTAAATATTTTTTATTGCTAATTCTTCTCCCCCAATAATTTTTATTATCAGTGAGGGAGAATCAATTAACAATCAAAAATTCAAAAAAAAGTAATAGGGATTTAGGGAGTAACAGTTTCTCCGACAAAAACCTTAAATCTTATAAAAATCAATCAAAGCTGTCTCAAACAAGTAAGCATCGCCGTGCCAACCCCTCATTTTTCCTTCACCCCAATCATCTGATTTAAGAATTAACCAAACTTTAGCATTGGAAAAACTATTTAAGCTTTTTTCCTGTGTAAGCGCGCTTATGCTACCGTCTCCATCTGTTGTAAATTCGCCAATTACCTGTTTGTCAGCATTGTTATAAGGATTTGTACCGGCAAGCAAAACATAACCAGTGTTTGCGGCTAACCCTTGAGCTGTAAAATCATACTTAAAGGTTTGGTCTTTAACCTTATAAGTTAATTTGGCATATTTAGCTGGCAATTCGTTTTGGTCTATGTCAGCCGACTCATTACCGCTTTTGCTAACCAAAACAACGCTATTTTGCAATTGTTCAGCATAAACAACAACATCAAAAGTCATTGTGTCTCCCTGAGCCCAGTTGGCAACATCTTCGTCTAAATGGTAGCTTTGCTTAACTTCCATTTTCCCGTTAGCTGGAATCATACCCAAAATAACGCCTTTATCAGGGTTATAAATCGGGGTGGTACTTGTACCATAAACATCGCTTATGACTTTATTATCTCCGTCAACATAAATTGTCTGCCACCAAATAGGATCAGCTCCCTCGGGAGCATAAACCTTTACTGATAAATCATATTTAATGTAATCCTCTAAATTGTATTGAGGCTCATAAGGTCCTCTGCCATCGCTTGATGCATTAATATCACATTTGTTATTAATAGAATCCCAAACACCTTCTCCTTCAACGCATTCTGGTTCTGTAATAGGTTCATCCGCTGAATGATTGGAGTCATTATAAAGAGTAGTCACCTCAATCTTTTTCCAGATATTGGCGGGATTAGCGCCAGTGTTATTTATGGTAAATTCCATATACTCGGTTTGACTGGGCTTCATATCTTTAAATTCAAAATGCCCAATTTCTTCAGCTTTGCCATTATCAACATTGATATCAATACTGCCTGTGGAAAAAGTATTGCCTGTTATTTCTTCTGTGTCAGAAAACCAAGCACTGGTGCCGCCAACAACCACTGCGGAAACTATGCCGATGACAGCTAAGCTTAAAAGTATTTTTTTCATTTTTTTGTTTATTTATTATTTTTTTTGTTTTGCGACCTAATTTTTATCGACCTTTTGGGGATATTTTCGGCTTTTAATAAGCCATAGAAAGCAAAAAACTGCCCCGCAATTAAATCAAAAGGGCAGTTTTTGCAAACCCATTATTACTAAGCACCCCACCAATTTTTAGTAATTTAAACATAAAAATGTTTTAGGTCTATTCGCATACTATACAGCTTTTAAAAATTTGTCAAGTTTTCAGGAAGCCGGACTTCCCTTCCGCCAATTTGACAAAAATAATAATAAATAATATAATTAAAAAATTAATTAGCACTTTGAAAATTCAAAATCCTTATTTAAGGAAGAGGAGGTAAAAATGAATATTTTGGATTGGCGATGGTGGCTGGGATTGCGGCCAAAGTTTAAAAATAGTTATCACAATTATTCTATCGCAGTAGTGGTTCCTGCTTATAACGAAGAAGAAAACATCAAAGCAACTCTTGACAGCTTGATGGATCAAACCGTCATTAAAAAATGCAAGAGCTACAGAATAATCGTTGTTGATGATTTTTCTTCAGACCGGACAAATGAATTTGCCAGAAGCAAAGGAGTGGAGGTTATAAGGCCGGCTTTTAATCAGGGAACAAAAGCGGCGGCTCAAAATTACGCCCTGCCGATGATAAACGATGATTTAATCGTGACGGTTGACGCAGACACGAAACTTGACCCAAAAGCCATAGAAAATACTTTGTATTTTTTCAATGACCCGAAAACCGCTTCTGTGTGCGGAATGGTAATTCCCCAAAAAATAGAAACTATTTGGGAAAAAGGAAGGTTTATTGAATACTTATTCGGTATTACTGTTTTTAAAGGAGCGCAAAACAATGTTGGAGCGGTTTTGGTTTCTTCCGGCTGTTTTTCCGTTTTTAGGACCAAACTTTTAAAAACCATTGGAGGATTTGACGCCAAAACAATGGCAGAAGATATGTATGCCACATGGAAATTCCAATTGCTGGGTTATCATATTTATTTTGCCCCTGATGCCTACTGTTATCCTTTAGACCCGCCCAATATGAAAATTTACCTAAATCAGCTTGACCGCTGGTATAGGAGTTTTTTCCAGAACATTAAGGCGCATTCTTTAAAAAGAAACAAAAAATTGGCCATTTTTATTTACAGTTATTTAATTGACGGAATTTTCTCGCCGATTATGATAGCTCTTTTACTGATTTTTCTTGCAGGAAAATTACCTTTGAGCTTGCTTGTTCTCTTAGTTCTTTCTGAATTGATTGTCATTTTCCTTGTTTGCCTGCCAATGGGAATAAAACTAAAGATGTTTTCAAAAGTTTTAGTTTCTATCCCCTGTTATTACTTTGTCCGGCCGTTTAATGTTTATATCTTTCTCAGGTCATTCTGGAAAGAATGGATTATCAAAGAGCCTTTAGCCGTCTGGCATAAAGGCCATTAAAAAGGAGGTAATTTTTATGTACGCACCCGGAGGAATCTGTTCGTCTATTCTTCATGTTCTGTTAAAACACCCTATTCTATCAGTTGGGCTTGGTATTGTCTTGGCAGTGAATTTTCTCCTGCCTTTGGCAGACAAGTATGAAGAAGCGGAAATCATTGACTCCAGTTTTGAACTTAACCAAAAAATAAATGAACTGGAAAATGACCCGGCTTTGGCTGAAGCCTTGAAAAAAGAAATCGGTCCAATTAAGGAAAGTGAAGTCAATAAGATGGTCTTAAACCATTTTCTTGCTATTGAGAAAGTGGAAACCTCACAAGGGTTAGAAATAAAGGAAACTTCTTTTGGCTTTTCAAAAAAGGCATTGGAATATATTTTAGAAAAAATTCCTTGCCCGCTTATTAGGATTGACGAAATAATGAGCGACCCAAAAGAAAAAAGCAATTTTGCTTTCCTTTATTTTCTGGATTTGATATATAGATTCAAATCCCTTGACCTTGCTGTGATGGCTTTTCATTTTGGACCGGAAAAAACCCAAGAAGCTTTTGAAAACCAAGCCCCTCTTCCCAGCGACTTTACAAATTACCTAATGAAAGTAAAATCCGCGTTGTAAAAAACAATTTAAGCGGAAAGAGGCGATAAAATTATCGCCTCTTTTTTATTTATTATATGGGAGTCAAACTTCCATAACTTCTTTAAAAGAACTTCACCTTGACGCAATATTTAAAATATGCTATGGTGGAATCATTCTGATTCTTTAAAACAAAAGGAGCAGAAGCACTTTAAAAATTTTTAATTTTAAAAAGGAGGCCTTAAAGTGAATCAAAAACAGCGAGGCGAAATTGCTTTAAAATTGGTTCGGCATTTTATTTACGAAAACAAAACCAATGATGACATCAGAATTTTGGCAAATGCCGGCTTCAAAAAACTTGGGGAAATCGCAAAAGCCATCGGAGTATCCCTTGACGAACTAGATAGTTTTATCCTTGAATTTGAAATCCAAAAAAACCCAGAAATTACAAAAAGATATAAGAAATAAAAACAAGTTTTAAGATTTAATTAAAATTACCCGTTTATTCAAAAGAATAAACGGGTTTTTATTAAAAAGAAGGCAAGGCCTATATAAAGATATAAAGGTTTAAGAGTTTAAAGGTTCAAAAATAATAAAGGGGGCCTTGCCAATGCTAAGGTCGAATTCAGCAAACAATCAAGTGGGTGTCCGCATCCCTACCCCAAGGGGTAAAGAATATAGGACTCCCTTTAGAAATGATTTGACCTGAATCGTTCCTTAACCCAGCAAAGCCCAAGGTATTATATCAAAAAAAATCAAAAATTAAAACATCATATCCTCTTCAGCTCTTTTATATTCATAAATTTCCTCCGGAGAAAACCAAAAAATAATCTCATGCTCGGCTTCTTCCGGCGTTTCCGAAGCGTGAACGATGTTATGAATAGCTCTTTTCTCCCGATTAGCGGCATCCGGCGAATCAACGGAAAAATCGCCTCTGATGGTTCCCATTTCAGCATTAACCGGCAAAGTCGGACCAACAATTTTTCTTACCATATCTATGGCATGAATTCCCTGAACCACCATTTTAATAAGAGGGCCAGAAATCATATAATTAATCAACCACTTTCTTACCTCTAAACCTATCTTTTCCGGATCATTGGTCCCCATTTCCTTAATGGGGTCATAACCATATTTCTCGTAGCTGGCTAAAGTTTTTTCGCCGAGTCTTTTAATCCATTTTTCATCTTTGGGATAATGTTCGTCTATCTGATTTTCATTGGCCCTTACCATTTTTAAAGCAATGACTTTTAAACCTCTTTGCTCAAATCTATGAATAATCTCTCCGATTAGTCCCCTTTTTATGCCGTCGGGCTTAATTAAAACTAAAGTTTTTTCTTCTTTTGGATTCATAATTAAAATAATGTTAGGATATTCGTTAAAATACTTGAAAATTCATTGAAATACAAGGTATTTCAATGTATCAAATTAAAAAGATTGCCGCAACTTGTTTTAAACACCGAAGCTACGCTTCAATGTTTTTTGCCTCTACTTCCATAAAGGGCTGTCTATGGCCTTTTTTCTTTCTATAGCGAGTTTTTGGATGATAATGAAAAACAATAATTTTCTTTGACCTTCCTTCTTTTTTCACCAAAGCTTTGACTTTCACTCCTTCTAAATAAGGCTGACCTATTTTCACTTCGCCTTCATCATCAACTAAAAGCAGGACTTTATCAAAAATAATTTCCTCCCCTTCTTTGGCTTTTTTTATTTTCTCTATTCTTATTTTTTGTTGTGGAGAAATAAGATATTGTTTCCCCCCTGTCTCAATTACAGCAAGCATATATTTTAAGAATTTTTAATTTTAAATTTTAAAACAATATTTAAAAATTGTTAATGTATCTCAACCTATTTCAATGTATCTCTATGCATTTCTAAGTTTAAAAGGTTAAGACAAAAAAGGGTAAAGATATGATTTTTAATTTATCTGTTTAGAAAATAAACCTGAGAACTGATGATTAAAACAAGAAAAGCAATTCCTATATTAACAAAAAAGAATATTAAACTCAAGTTTCTTTCTTCTCTGCCAAAAAAACGGGAAAGCAAATAATTGATGCCTAGGAAAAATAAACCCAAAAACCAAGCTTCCCAAATCAAGGTTCTTCTGCCTAATAAATTCAAACCCAAATCATTAGACCGATAAACCACCGGAAAATCAGGAGCGGTTTTTTTAAAAACCTGCCAATTGAGGAAGAAAGAAAAGACAAAAATTGCTAAAAAAAAGACAGAAATTAACAATCTCTTTTTTTTTGAATCCGGGTTTTTTATTGACGATATCATTAAAGAAAGAATTTTTTTCATATAAAAACTGGCAAAAAAGCGCCGTCATCGGGATTTGAACCCGAGTTTCCACCGTGAGAAGGTGATGTCCTAAACCAAGCTAGACGATGACGGCATTTTGCCATTTTAGCATAAATATTTTTATAATCAAAGGGGCTAAACCTTAAGAAAATCGGTAATTCTGTCCATTTCCATAGCCCGAGACCCTTTTATTAAAACTAAATCGCCTTCTTTTATATTTTCTTTTAAAAGTTCTTTGGCTTCATTGTTGTTTCCAAACCAAAAAACCGTCTTCCGGGGATATTTGTTTCTTATTGCTTCTTTTGCCAATTTCATTGACTCTCCCACGCCAAAAAAAATATCAGCAACTTCAGCTGCTTTTTCCCCTATTTTTTTATGGGCTTCCTCTGAAGCCCTGCCCAATTCTTTCATATCGCCAAGAACCACTATTTTTCTTTTGGTCGGGATTTCCTTTATTAAATCCAAGACGGCATTAACAGAATCAGGACTGGCATTATAACTATCGTCTAGAAGCCAAGAATTTTTCACCCCCTTAATAAATTTAGTTCTGCCTTTAACTATCTGATAGTTTTCCATTCCTTCCACAATCTCAACCAAATTCATATTTAAAACCGCTCCTACGCAAGCGGCGGCGGCCAAAGCATAAGCCTGAGGTTTGCCAAAAATTCCTTCCAGCTTCACTGGCACAAAACTGCCTTTATATTCCAGCCGAAAAGTCATTCCAATTTTCTCTAAATTTTCAGAGTTTATTAATTTATAATTCGTAATTCTCATATCCGCTTTTTCGCCAAAACCATAAGTGATAACTGAAGCCAAAATTTTTTCTTGAAAATTTAAAACGTCGGGGTCGTCGGCATTTAAAACAGCTGTCCCTGAGGCGGGAAGCGATTGGGGCAAAAAACCAATTTCTTCTTTCAGCTCACCTAAATTCTTATAATTTTCCAGATGGACCGGCGGCTTGCCGATAGCTGTAATTACACCTATCCTTGGCTGAGCTAATCTGACAACTTTTTTAATTGCCGTTGGCGCGTCTTCCGACATTTCTAAAACCAAAATTTTTGGATAATGCCTGTCAAAAAAAATTATTTTTTTAAAAGCGTAAAAAAAATTAATTAACCACAAAGAGACGCTTCTTTTGGCGTCTTTCCCTCCAATAATGGATATGGCCAATCCCACTTCTGTGTTTAAATTTAATTCATTTTTACCAACCAAAAACTTATTTTTCAAAACGGCAAAAATAGCTTCTTTAGTTGAAGTTTTGCCGACACTGCCGGCAACGCCAATGACAATGGGCTTATATCGCCATAAAATTATTTTAGAAAAAAAGTTTAAAATTTTTTGAAGAATTTTTCTTTTCATTTCTTTGTAATTATTGCGTTTTCCCTTCTATCTCGTCTGGAGGAATATTGTAATAATTTATTAAAAATTGTTCCACTTCTTTAAAAGCAAAAGTTACGGTATAACCGGCGGCTTCGCCCTCTAAGGGTTTATCCATCTTTACCAAAATAAGAAATCTGGGATTAGTAACTGGAAAGAAAGCGACAAAAGTATGGAAAACATCCTCCGTATAACCTACCCCTCCTTTTTGATAAACATAGGAAGTTCCTGTTTTTCCTCCCATGCTATAACCTTTTATTTTTGCGTTGTTGCCAAAACCGTTTTCTATAACGCTTGCCAACATAGAAATTAATTTTGAAGAAGTTTCTTCGCTGATTACCTGCTGGGATTCCTCGGGGATATCAGAACGCAACTGAGTGGAAACTCCGGAGCTATCTATCAAACTTTCCACAACATAGGGAGTAACCGATTTGCCCTTATTGATTATTGTGGCATAGGCTTTAATAAGTTCCATAGGAGTAATGGCAATGCCTTCTCCGTAAGAAGCGGTTGTAAAATAGGTGGGATTGGCTTTTGGATATTCTAAATTAGACAAATCTCCGGCAATTTCTGAAGGTAAATCAATCCCAGTTACTTCGGCCAAACCAAATTTTTTAAAATAGCGGCGCAGGCCCTCGTTGCCAACCTGCTGAGAAACAAATATCGCGCCCGTATTTATTGATTGTTCCAAAACTTTTGTCATATTAACTTCTCCGTAAACCCGATTTTTATAGTTTCTTATAGTGTAACCGCCCACTTCATAATAACCTTTATCAACATAAGTGGTTTCTGGAGTAACCTTGCCGCTATCCAATCCGGCAGCCATTGTTATGGGCTTCATTACCGAACCCGGCTCATATCTGCCTTCTACCGCCAAATTCCTGAAAAGCGAATAATCTTTAACTTCATTAAATTCATTTAAATTAAATGTTGGCCAATTTGCCAAAGCTAAAATTTTCCCTGTCGTCGGTTCCATAACAATCATTGTTCCATCGGTAGCTTTTCTTTCTGTAATAAGAGTGCTTAAAGCTTTTTCTGCGGCAAATTGAATATTTTTATCTATGGTGGTAACCAAAGAAACCCCATCTACTTTCATTTTTTCCTGATAAAGGATCGAGCGGACTAACCTGCCTAAAGCGTCCTTAATCCCAACAAAAGTTCCGTCTTGACCGGAAAGGATATCATCGTAATAAGATTCTAAACCATATCTCCCTTTAACTTTTCCATCTTCGTTTTCAGCTAAAAAACCTATGACTTGCGAAGCAAAAGATTCCAAAGGATAGTAACGGTAGCTTTTTTCTTCAAAATAAACACCTTCCAACTTTTCTTCTTTTATCTGTTTTATCAACTCTTCATCCTCTATTTTTTTAAATAAGATTTCATAAGGGTCGTCCGGCTTATTTAATTTCCGGAAAATTTCTTCCTGAGGCAAAGGAAGAAATTTTGAAAGAATCAAACTTGCCGCTTGGGAATCTTTTATTTCTTTAGGAACGACAAAAATATCATAATATTTTTTATTTATGGCCAACGGAATTAAATTATCGTTTTTATCTTTACAATAAATCAAGCCTCTTTCCGGGGGCAAAACTTTTTCCGTATCGTGAATGGCGGCCGCTTGGGCGGCATATTGAGAATAATCTTTTACCTGAAGAGAAAAAAGGCGGCCGATTAAAACCAAAAAAATCCCGATAAAGAAAAAATTAATGAAAACAATCCTTTTAGAAAAAGATTGTTCCGTATTAGTTTTTCGGGCAAAAAATCTCCGTCTGTTTTTTATTTTCATATCTCAAGAGAAAAGCCGTTAAAAAGCTTTTGCTTGGATTAAATCAGAACTGTTTAAATTAAGATAAGAAATATTTTTTACCTCTGAGAAACCATTAGTTTCCGCCCAAGCCTTGATTTCATCAAAAGAAATAACTTTAGCCACTTTTTCCTGCAAAACGCTATTATCTTTTTCTATCTGGCTCAATTCTTGTTTTAGATTAAAAACTCTATAATCAAGGCTGATATTCCTGCCGTATAAAGAAAGCCAATAGCCACTAATGATCAGAAAGGGGGCTGCTACTATAAATAAAGTTTTTATGCGGCCAAAATTTTTTTCTGTCAACCTTGCCAAATGACGAAATTTGTTTTTTGCGCTTTTAGAATGAGAAAAATACCTTCTTGAAGAATCAAGAATTAGGGGTTTTCTTTTTTTAGCCGAATCGCAATTATAAATGATGGTCATATATTTTAATAATTTTAAATTTCCAATTTTAAATTTTAAAACAATATTTTAATTTTAAATTTTACCCCCTGACTGAAAAATTCATTGAAATACAAGGTATCTCAACATATCTCAATGAATTTCTATGTATCTCAATGTACCTCAAGGCATTTCAATTGTATCTCAATTATATTTCAGGGTATTTCTTGTTCGGTTTTTAAAGTATAAAAGTTTAAGGGATTAACTTTTTTCAGCGGCGCGAAGTTTGGCGGAATGAGCGCGGGGATTTGCTTTAATTTCTTCCTCTTGGGGAACAATCGGCTTTTTTGTTAAAATTTTAAGCTTTTTCTCTTTGGCTTTTTCCTTAAAAAAAATTTTTACTATCCTGTCTTCCAAAGAATGAAAAGAAATAATAACTATCCTTCCTTCCGGCTCAAGAATTTCCCAGCTCTGCCTTAATCCAGATTTCAAATTTTCTAATTCGTTATTCACCGCAATTCTTAAAGCCTGAAAGGTTCTGGCGGCGAAATGTTTTCTTCCTTTGTCATAATTTTTTGGCAAATTTTTTTTCAGAATTTCCAAAAGCTGGCCGGTGGTAATTATCCTTTCCTTTCTTCTCGCTTCTTTTATCGCCAAGGCAAGACGCTTTGAATATTTTTCTTCGCCGTACTCTCTAAAAATTTCTTCCAGTTCTCCGACCTCCCAAAAATTTATAATTTCGGCGGCCGTCAATTCCTGATTTTTATTAAAACGCATATCCAAGGGTTCGTCTTTTAGGTAAGAAAAACCCCTTTGAGAATCGTCTATCTGCCAAGAGCAAATTCCCAAATCAAATAAAATTCCAGCAACCGGTTTAAACTTATTGGCTTCAATAACTTTTTTTAAATTCGCATATGAATCATTTACTAAAATCAAGCGTTGAGAAAGCAAAAAATCTTTTTCAAAGAGTTCTGATGCTTCATCTTTCAGCTTACTATAAATTTCTTTATCAATTTCCAAAGAAAGAACTTTTCCCTCCAGACCATTCCTCCTTAAAATGGCAAAACTATGCCCTCCTTCCCCGGCTGTCGCGTCTATAAAATTTCTTTTCGGTTGAACATTCAGATAATTGATGGTTTCTTTTAAAAGAACTGGGATATGAGCCATATAATTTTTTTGTTAGACAATGAATTTCTATGGATTTCGCGAAGTATATTTTTATGAGCTTCTGAAATACATTGAAATACGGCAGAAAGATGGTAGAAATTAATTATTTTTATATGCCAAGGTCGCTCAATTTCTCAGCAATATCCCCTGAATCTCGTTCTGCCCTTTGTTTATAATTTTCCCAAACTTCTTCGTCCCAAATCTCCAAACGATTATAAACACCGGCTAAAACAATCCTTTTTTTTAAATTAGCGTATTTTTTCAAATAATCAGGAATAAGGATTCTTCCTTGATTGTCTAAAGAAACTTCCATTGCTCCTCCAAGCATTAAACGGGAAAAAGCTCGAGAATTGGCTTGGCTTAAAGGCAAAGCTTTTATTTTTTCGGCAATCTGCTGCCATTCTTCTAAGGGAAAAAGAAAAAGACAATTATCCAAACCCCGAGTTAAAACTGCCCCGTTAATTAAATATTTTCTCAGTTTTACCGGAGTCGCTGCCCTGCTTTTTATATCTATTGTGTGATGATATTCTCCGATGAACATATGGTAAAAAATCAAAAGTTAAAATTAAAAATAAGCCAATTAAATCTTTATCTCTTTTCCCCAAATTTTATAGTTATCCCCATACTTATCCACATTTCACCACTTTTAATCCATTTTACCTTTTATAATACCTAAAGTCAAGAAAAAAATAGGGATTTTGTAAAAAAGGCGGAGTGTTGTTTTTTCTTATAAAATGAAAGGAAAAAAAAGGGTTTAAAAATAAAATATATATTTTATCCCCATGTTATCCACACAGATAATTTTATGAGAAATTTGAGCTATTAAAATTCGGCATTTTTTATTGCGGTAAAAAAGATTTTTATCTATAATGGTAAAGAGAGAATAAAACTTCTATTATATAAATATATAAAAATAAAAAAAATGAAAGTAAATTTCGTTTTAGTTCTTAATTCCGGGTCTTCATCGGTAAAATACTCTTTATTTAAAAATGAAAAATGTTTAAGCAAAGGAATTAAAGAAAATATTGGTCTTCAGGGCGGCGAAAAAAACCATAAAATTGCTATCAAAAAAATTTTAGAAAAATTAATCAGCGATAAATTAATAAAAGATTTTTCGGAAATCAAAATTATTGGCCATCGGGTAGTTCACGGCGAAGAAATTTTTAAAAAAGCCGTCGTTCTTAATAAAAAAAATATAAAGAAATTAAAAGAAATTTCTTACCTGGCGCCATTGCATAATCCGGCTAACATCTTGGGTATAGAAATTTGTCAAAAGCTTTTACCTAAATCAAAAAATATCGCAGTTTTTGATACAGAATTTTATAATTCTCTCCCGGAATCCGCTTATCTTTATGCCATTCCTTATGATTTCTACCAAAAACACAAAATTAGAAAATATGGTTTTCATGGCATCTCTCATAAATATATTTGTCAGTTAGCTGAAAAAAATATTGGCAAAAAAATAAATCGTTTGATTACCTGCCATTTAGGAGCAGGCAGTTCCATTACCGCCATTAAAGAAGGCAAACCAATTGATACTTCTATGGGTTTTACCCCGCTGGAAGGATTGGTTATGGAATCACGTTCAGGAAACATTGACCCTTCTATTCCTCTATTTATGATTTCAAAGCTGGGATATAAAGCTACCAAAGTTTACGATATCCTTAATAAACAATCCGGTTTTTTAGGAATCTGCGGCTTGAAGGACTTTAGAAAAATTCTCAAAAAAGAAAATAGAAAAACAAGGTTATGTTATGAAATTTACCTCAAAAGCGTAGTTAAACATATCGGCAGTTATATTGCTCTTCTCGGCGGAATAGACGCCATTGTTTTTACTGGCGGCATTGGCGAGGGCTCGGCAATGTTCAGAAAAGATGTAGTCAGCTATTTTGAATTCTTGGGCGCCAAAATTGACGATAAAAAAAATAATCAACAAGAAAAAATCATTTCTACTCCTGATTCCCGAATAAAAATTTTAACCCTGCCAACCAACGAAGAACTGATGATTTATCGGGAGGTAATAAAATTAATAAATAAAAAACAAAATTAAAAAATGGAAATTATAAAAGAAATACAAAAATCCCTTATTAAAAAAAACACCTTTCCTAAAATTGTCTTTCCCGAAGGAGAAGAAGAAAGAATCATCAAGGCGGCAAAAAAAATAGCAGATGAAAACATCGCCCGACCAATTCTTTTAGGCAAGGAAGAAAAAATAAAAATACTCAGTCAAAAAGAAAATCTCGCTTCAGAGAAAATAGAAATTATTGATCCGGAAAAATCAGAGAAAAAAAATATTTTTGCAAAAGAATACTTAAAAAAAGAAAAAATTTCTCTGGAAACGGCAAAAAATATTTTTTCCCATCCTTTGTTTTTCGCAACAATGGCTGTAAATTTAGAAGAAGCCGACGGAATGATTGCTGGCGCAGTTTTTACTTCGGGAGAAGTAATTGCCGTTGCTTCAAAAATCGTTGGTTTAAAAGAAAATATTAAAACTCCTTCCAGCTTCTTTTTAATGGTAAATAAACATTTCTCCGGGGGTGAAAAAGGCAATTTAATTTTCGCTGATGCTTCAGTAAATATTAATCCAACGCCGGAGGAATTAGCTGACATCGCTATCACCACTGGTGAAACAGCGATTTCTTTGTTAAATTGGGAACCAAAAATTGCTTTACTTTCATTTTCTACTAAAGGGAGCGCTTCGCATCCTCTGACAGAAAAAGTGGTAAAAGCTTTGGAAATTGCCCAAAAAAAAGCGCCCCGCTTAGCCATTGACGGAGAGCTTCAAGCCGATGCTGCTTTAATTAAAGAAATCGCCAGAAAGAAAATGAAAGATTTGGGCAAGGTGGCCGGTCAAGCTAACATCCTTATTTTCCCTGATTTAAATGCCGCCAATATTGCTTATAAGTTAACAAGTATTATAGCTGACACTCAAGCTTTAGGACCAATTCTTCAAGGTTTTAAAAAACCGATAAGCGATCTTTCCCGGGGCGCCAAAACAGAAGAAATCTTCAATATCACTGTCATTTTAGCCCACTGGATTAATAAAATTAAAATCAAAAAAGATAATTTAAATAAAAAAGATTAATGATTTATGGCGTTGGGGTTGATGTTTTAGAAATAAAACGTTTAAAAAGAGTTTTAATTTTCAGCAAAAAGAAAAAAATTTTAAATTCTCTCTTTACTGAAAACGAGATAAATTACGCCAAAAATAAAAGGGGGCTAGAAAATCTAGCCACCACCTTTACTGCCAAGGAAGCATTGCTTAAAGCTTTAAAGCTTAATCTATATAAAAAAAATTATCTAAGAGAAATCGAGGTTAAAAGAAGCCAATCGGGCCAACCTCAAATTTTTCTTCTGGGAAGTTTGGCAAAAAAATTTTCTCAAAAAAAATTCAAAATCCTTCTTTCTCTAACTTCAACCCCAGAAACAGCCATTGCTTTTGTGGTGGTAGAAAAATCAGGTTGATTATTCTTAGTTTTTAAATAGTTTACTCTCAATATAAGCGATTGCCTGCCCTACAGTTTGATTGCCCTGCACTTCCTGCGAAGGGATTTTAATTTTAAATTCCCCTTCTAAAGCCGCTAGTAAAGCAATTATATCTATGGATTTGGCATGCAAATCACTGATAAAACTGGTTTCTTCCGAAATCTCGTTAACATTTTTACTAAAAATTTCACTAATTATCTTTTTTGTTTTTTCAGCTGCCAAGGCAAAATTATTTTGTTGATTATTGTTCGGTATAACCATATATTAACGTTAACGCTTACTTTCTAAAAACAACTATATTCATACCTAAAACATTTTTTATTTCCGCCCGAACAGGCGCTGGCAAAGATTCATTTTCCTTCCGGATTTCTTCGGCATTAGAGCATTTTACTCCTTCAATTTTAGTGAAGAAGCATGGACCCTCTTTCAATTTTACCAAGCCATAAGAAATCGGAGCCAAACTGGCAAATTTCTTAGCTGGTAAAATTGTGCTGGAGAACATAATCAACTGGGCTTCACCGCTTATCTCCACCCATTCCAAGTTTCTGCTCCGGCATTCGCGGCAAACAGTCAAAGGAGGAAAAGTATAGGCGCCGCAATCTTTGCATTTTGTTGCCATAATTTTTCCTTCGGCTAAATGGTCATACCATTTTTTAGCAATTGGCTCCATAATTTTATAATTTATTTTTACCATTTTGAAAAATGGTTACCGCCGTATGCATACCATAACCATGGTTGTGTTGAGCAGCTATTCTCGGCAAAGGATCAATTTGTCTTCCTTCAGCTTCTCCTCTCATTTGCTTGACAATTTCGTATGTTTCAAAGCCGGCTGAAGCCTCAAAAGCGTGACCAGCACCGTGACGACCGCCAGAAACATTTAAAGGTTTTTTGGCGTTAAACAAAAATTCGCCATTCAAAGCATACTTCCAGCTCTCTCCTTTGGGAATATAGCCGGCAACTTCCGGAAGAATTAATTGATAAATCTGCATGCAATCATGAACATAAAGATAATCAAGAACTTCTGGTTTTATGCCAGCCATTTTATAAGCTTCTTCAAAAGCAATTTTATCTTGAGGAAAATCTGTTGGGTCTTCTCCGTACCAAGGAAAATTGCTCGTTGTCCAGTGAAAACCGATAATATCAACGGGCGTTTTCCGTGAATATTTTTCCGGTTCAGAAGAAACAATTATTGCCGTAGCGCCGTCAGCAACATTCAGGGCGCTAAAAAGACGAGTAGGCCAAGCAAAAAAAGGATTTTTGACTGATTGCCAATAATCTTCAACGCTATTAAATCCTTCCCTCTTTGCCTCATCTTCCAAAGTCCCCTTTTCATAAAGAATAGCTTTGGGGTTAACAGCCGAATGTCTTCTTACTGACTGGTTCACAGCGCACATTGCCCGATCCATATCCTCAAAAGAAAGATTGTTTTTCTTCATATAACCAATGGTAGGAAAAGCGCCGTAAGCAGAAGCTACATCATAAAAATGGTGATAAGCATAAACATGATCCACTCCAAAGTCAGTCCATTCCCATAAAGTTGAAGCATCAATCGCTTCTCTTTCTAAAGGATTGATTCCTTTGGGCGCCGAAGAAGTAAACTCTCCAGCTACCACCAAAACATTTTTATGCTTGCCGGACATAACCATTTGCCAAGCAATTCCTAAACCCGTATTGGTTGTAGAGCAAGCCGTATCAAAATGAAAACCACCTTTAAATCTCAAACCAAGCCAATCGGCTAATGAAGTAGAATGACTATAAATTTGAGAAGTATGGCTTAACATATTCCCAACAATAAAACCATCTACTTCATCAGGAGAAATGCCGGCGTCATCCATTGCCTCAAAGGCCGCTTCGGCTAATATCTCTTGAAAGGTTTTGTTTTTTAACTCCGGTGTTTCTAAAACATTGCCGAATTTTGTAGCACCAACACCAATTATTGAAGCTCGTTTTGGCATATTTTTATTTTTTTATTTTTTCGACCTCGGGCTTAACCGACTAAACCCTTTCTTAATTAATTATAAATCAAATAAAAATTTAATCAAGCAAAACTAAATAAAAAGGCAGCTTTTTGAAAGCTGCCTTGGGGCTAATTTTTCTATGATGTTATTTTTATTTTTCCTGATATTGTTGGTAATTGTTTTCCCATACGGGAGTTGAAGTTTTTTTCCATTCTCTGGAATAACTATCCAAACCTAATGCCAAATTTCCATCAAGAATTTCCTCCGCTTCTTCACAAGTGGGATAAGCATTAAATTGCTTTACCAATTCTCTTAACTTTTCCGGATGGTCTATTATCATACAGGGCCGCAGTAAATTTGGTTTTTTTTCCGTGTCGTCTTTAAAAGGCTGCTGATTTTGGATAGCTTTAAAGAAAGGAGAGGTTAGAACTTCTTTTAGGGTTTTCCCTTTTATGTTGTCAACTGCAAAATGAGTGAAAACGCAAGGTTCTACGTCGCCGTTATTGTTAATATGGCAATATCTCCTTCCGCCTGCTATACAACCATTAGTTAAATGGCCGTCATTCCAAAAATCATAAACTGCAATTGGCTTTTCATTGCGCCACCTCAAAACAGCCTTTCTTCTTAAGTTTCTGTCTTCGGGACTAGGCATCAAATTCAAATCAGGGTCTCTGCCAATGGGAATATATTGGAAATACCAGCCAATTACTGCTCCCTTTTTAATCATTAAATCAATAAAAGAGTCGCTGATAATTGTCTTAGTATTTAAACTGGTATGAGTTACGGAAAAACCAAAAGGCACGCCTTGAGATTTTAAATTGTCCATTACCCCCATTACCTTTTCATAAATTCCCTTACCTCTTCTTTTATCAGTTTCTTCTTCACTGCCTTCAAGGCTGATTAAAGGAATGACATTACCCAAATCAACCAGTTTATTAATATAATCTTTGTCAAGCAAGGTCCCATTGGTATAGATATGGAAAGCGGCATCATTGTGCTTATTATAGATTTTCAGCAGGTCTTTGTTAAAGAAGGGCTCGCCGCCGGAAATAGTATAAAAATAAATCCCCATTTCTTTAGCTTCGGTAATTATCCTGTCAACGATTTCCAAAGAAAGATCGTTTTCTTTTTTATATTGATAAGCGTAACAACCCTGACAAAAAAGATTGCATCTCATCGTTGGACTGATAACTAAGACCGAAGGCGGCAAAAAACCCGTTTCCTGTTCAAAATCCTCCCTTAAGTTAACTCCTAAAAAAACTGAATTAACAAAAATATTTACCAATAATCTTCTGTAATTCGGATGCCATTCCCTGACTATCCTTTTGCTAAGTTCCACCCACGGATGACCTTCTTTAATGCCTTTAATTGCTTGATCTATAGTTTCCCGATACTTCTTGTTGCGCGTGAATCTTTTTACCCATACCAAGAGATTAATTAGTTCCTCGTTGGTAACCCGAGAAGAAAGATTGAGCAACTTGTTTAATCCCGCTTCAATAACTATGCTTTTAAAACTTTCCATCTTATTCATTCAATGTTCCTCCTTTTTAAATTTTTAAAGAACTTTTGTTGATTTTATATAATAACATATATTTACCATCTAATCAAATCAACCAAAGAAAAGCAACGGCTTTTCCTTGACTTTTTATTAAAAATGTTATAGAATATAAAAAGCTCATTAAAAACTATAAAATTAGAGGTGAGACCTATGTTAAGAAATTTTTTTATTGTTCTTGGCGTTGTTCTATGTTTAAACATAGCTTTTGCTCAAACTGAGGCTTTGCCAAACACCTTGAGTAATCCCTTAAATGACAGACCTCTTGTTATCATTAGAGTGGACGATTTCCAAGATGGCTGGCTGACAAACGCCCAAATAAACCTGCTGAGTTTTTTTATTAAGAACAATATCAAGGCAACCCTAAGTCTTATTCCGGCAAAACTAAAAGCTGATAGCGCCCTAATAAAAGAAATTAAAAAAGGAGTTGAAAAATCGCTTTTTGAAATCGCTGTTCATAGTTTTGACCACGAAAGATTGACCGAATTAAACTTTGAGGAGCAGCAAAAAATAATTAATTTAGCTCTTGAAAGTTTAGAAAACTTGGGATTTAGTTCTGAAGTTTTTGTTCCGCCGTATAGTGTTTATGATGACAATACCACAAAAGCTTTAGCTTCTCATAAAAACATAAAAATTATCAGTAGCGATGCTTATTATGAACCTCCGCCCTATCCTTTTAGAGAAGGAGATCCTTTGTTCCATTTGCCCTCAACGGTAGGAACGGCTGATTTAAAAGATTCTCTTTATTGGATAAATTTTTCTCCCGCCGATTTAATAAGAAAGATTAAAAAAAGCATAGAACTTTACGGTTTTGCTGTAATGATTTTTCACCCTCAACAATTTGTGGAATTTGATGAAAAAACAGAAAAATACATAGACCTCCCTTCTGCAGATTTTGAATTACTGCCATTAATAATTTCTGAAATTAAAAAAAATAATTGGCAGATAGGTTCTTTTGCAGAACTTAAATCAACATTAGAAAATAAATAAAAAAGCAGCCGCTTAAGCGGCTGCTTTTACTTTAAAAAATTATCTGTCTCGGTTGTATCCTCCACCTTGCCGATGGAAAGGACGATTTTCTAAAGGCCGGGCTTCATTGACGGTCAAAATTTTTCCGTCTAATTCTTTGCCATTAAGCATCTCAATCGCTTTTTGAGCTTCTTCGTCGCTTGCCATTTCTACAAAACCAAAACCCCTAGAACGGCCAGTAATCCTGTCGGTAATAATCGTGGCTGATTCTACGGTTCCGGCTTGAGCAAAATGGTTCTTTAAAGTGTCTTCATTGGTATCGTAAGAGATACCTCCAATGTATAACTTTTTAGCCATTTGATCTCTTTTATTTTTTTAACGACCCTCTCTTTTTTGTTTCTTCCCGCAAGAGACCGAAAAGGCCTTTTGACTAATGCTTTATTTCTGCCAAAAATAGTTGACATTAAAATAAAGAGGAAATTGAAAAAACGAGAGAACTTACTAACAAGGGTATTATAAACAAAAGCCAAATAAAAGTCAAATAACGACTCTCTCTTTTTTGTTTCTATTTAATGGCTTCTTTTAAAAGGTGAAGCAAATTATAAAACGAATTTTTAGTTTTGTTAAGAAATTGGTTTATTTTGCTTCCAGAAAAACCGACATTAATTGTTTCTTTGGTAGTGGTAGCAAAACCGCCGTTTTTTATTTCTTTTGGAGGCAGAATCATTACCACTCTTTCTCCTTCTTTCTTTAGACCAAACATCAGCCTTGCCTCCTGTTCTAAAAGTTCTTCCTGCCGACCCTGTTCCAAAAAAGCTTGAAGTCTTTGCTGATAATTTTTAAGATTTATCTTTTTTTGTTCCAAGCTTTTCGCCTCCTGAGTCAATAAACGATATCTTTGCCAATCATCTTTTATTCTAAAAGAGATAAAAAACGTTAAAATAACCAAAAAAACGACAAGAAGGGACTTTTTCATTTTTAATTCTTAATTTTTAATTTTTATTTTGAGAAAATTTTTAAAAAAACTTCTGTGGGAATTTGAATATCGGCCTTTTCTAATAGTTTCTTCTTTCCTTTTTTCTGTTTTGCCCAAAGTTTCATTTTTCTTGTCCTATCTCCTCCGTAAAGGTAGCCCGTGACATCTTTTCTCAAAGCCGGAACGTTTTCCCGACTGATAATCCTGCCAAAACCTTTAATTTGAATTGCCATCGCATAATTCTGGCGGGGCAAAAGGTCTTTTAATTTTTTAGCTAAACTTTTTGCCTCTTTTTCCACCTCGGCTTTAAAAACTATTTTTGATAAACTTTCAAAAACCTTCCCCGCTATCAAAACTTCTATTTTTTCTAATTCACTTTTTTTATAACCAAGAAACTCGTAATTTAAAGAAGCGTAGCCGGAAGAAACTGATTTTAATCTGTCATAGAAATCCTTAATTACTTCTGCCAAGGGCAATTGGCAGGAAATCATTAATCTTTCAGAAATTGTCAAAGTGTTAACTTCCTCTCCGCGGGAAGCATTAACTAACCCCAAAATCGCCGACAGGTATTGAGGCGGAGCAATAATTTCCATTTTTACCCATGGTTCTTCAGTGTAATCAATGTCTTCTTCTTTCGGCCATTCGCTCGGATTAGTAATGATTAAAAAGTTTTTATCTTTTTTTAACCAAACTTTGTAAGGCACCGTAGGATTGGTAATAACAAAATCCAAGTTGTATTCCTCTTTTAGTCTTTCTTGGATTATTTTCAGGTGAAGCATACCTAAAAATCCCAAACGGTAACCTCGGCCTAAAATTTCTGATTTTTCCGGGATAAAATTTAAAGCTGAATCGTTTAATTTTAGCTGAGACAAAGCATACTTAAAATTTTCAAAATCCTCGCCGCTCGCGAGGTAAAAACCGGCAAAAACCATTGATTTTGGCTCTTGATAACCCGGTAAAATAAAAGAAGATAAATTTTTCTTGTCTGAAAATTTTTTTTGAACTACCGTATCCCCTACCTTGACTAAATTCGGATCTTTTAACCCGGTTGCCAGCCAGCCGATTTCACCTGACTGAAGATAATCTGTTTCTTTCGGTTGAGGACTAAAATAACCTAAACTCATAATCTCGCTTTCTGTTTTAGCGGCGCAAAAAACAATCTTTTCCCCTTTTTTTATTCTTCCTTTAAAAGTTCTTATATAAGCAATTATTCCTTTATAGGGATCGTAATGGGAATCAAAAACTAAAGCTTGAAAAGGAGAAACTAAATCAATCTTTGGCTCAGGAATTTCTTTAACCGCTTTTTCTAAAAGTTCCTCAATGTTTTTTCCTGATTTTGCTGACACCAAAACTATTTCCTGAGAATTAATTTTAAGCAAATCAGCCAGCTCTTTTATTTTTGTCTCTAAATCGGAAACTTCCAAATCAATCTTATTTATAGCTCCGATAATTTTTAATCCTTGTTTTTTAGCTAATAAAAGATTGGAAAGGGTTTGGGCTTGAATTCCTTGAGTGGCATCCACCAATAAAATTGCTCCTTCTACTGCGGCTAAAGCCCGGGAAACTTCGTAGGTAAAATCAACATGCCCCGGAGTATCTATCAAATTCAGAATAAATTCCGAATTGGCAATTTCTAATTTCGGATTTCTCCTTTCCAAATTATTTAGTATTTCGGATTCGGGATTTAGGATTGGCGATGGTCGGTAAATCATTCGCACTGGATGCATTTTAATAGTAATGCCGTGCTTTTTTTCCAAATTCATAGCGTCTAAATACTGAGGAATCAGTTTATCTTTTGAAACCGTTCCTGTTATTTCCAAAAATCTGTCAGCTAAAGTAGATTTGCCGTGGTCAATATGGGCAATAATGACAAAATTTCTTATTTGCTTATTCTCTTTTTTTTCTTCCATAAAAAAACTTGCTTATGATAATTTTTTTTAAAAAATAAACTTCTTCAATTTTAAAAAATAGAGCCCCAAAAACAAAACTTAACATACTAAACGCAAAAGAAATAATGGTGGAAAAAATAAGATTAATAACATGCTGGAAAGGAAAAATCCGACTTAAAAGAATTAAAGAGCAGTGACCCAAAAAGCCGCTAATCAAAGACAAAAAAATAATTTTTGTTGTTTTTAGCCAAAAATGGTCTTTTAAATTAACCGCTAATTTTGGTTTAAGAAGAAAGTAAAGAAACAAAAAATTAAAAAGATTAGTTATGGAAACTCCGACAGCCAATCCCTTTACCCCTAAAGTTAAGCTCAAATGATAAGAAATTAATAAACCAAGCGAATAAGAAAAAGCGCTTGCCCAAAAAGGCCTCCAAGTATCTTTCTTGGCAAAAAAAACCCGCAAAAGGAACTGGCTGATGCCGGAAAAAACCATAGACAGGGAAAGAATGAATAAAACCTCCATTGTTGACAAGGTAGCTGACCAATTAAATCTGCCGTAACCCAAAAGGAGACGAACAATTGGCTCTCTAAAAACAATAAGCCAAACTGCCAAAGGCACAAGGAAAAAAAGAATTTGATTAAAAGTATCTTTATAAACTTCAAAAAAACCCGCTTTATCTTTTTGGGCATCAAGTTCAGAAAGCCGAGGAAAAGCCGCTAAGGCAAAGGAAAGAGCAAAAACATTTTGCGGCAAATTCTGCAGGTCGTTAGCAAAGTTAAAAATAGCCAAACTGCCTTCTTTTAACAAAGTAGCAACAGCTGTTATTCCCACTAAAAAAAGCTGATAACTAATGATACCTAAAAGTCTTGGGCCAATCATTTGAAAAATCTTTTTCATCCCCTCCGCTGTCTCTTTAAAAATTTTGAAACTAAAATTAGCCTGATAGCTGGTAGTTGCTAAAGAAGGGAGCTGAATAAAAAGATGACCTAAAGCGCCTAAAATCACTCCGTAAGCCAAACCCTTTAAGCCGAAAATAGGCACTAAATAAACAATGCCTACGATAATCCCTAAATTATAAATCAAAGGCGCAAGAGCGCTTATAAAAAACATTTTAAAAACTCTCAAGACTCCGCTCACCACCGAAGATATTCCTAAAATAACCGGCTGAATCATCATTAATCTTGTAAGCGAAACAGCTACGCTAATTTTTTCCGAGCTAAAGCCTACTAAAATCCTTGACAATAGAAAATTGGCAAAAATCGCTATAAGGAGCGCCGAAAAACCAACTACCAATCCGATGCTTACAATTATAGTATTGGTTAATTGCCAAGCTTTTTGATGGTCCTTGTTCCAATATTCAGTAAAAATCGGAATAAAAACCACCGAAATGGCGCCCATAATAAAAACATTATAGATTAAATCTGGCAGTCTAAAGGAAGCATAATAAATATCCAAACTGCCCGAAGCTCCAAAATGACTAGCTAAAAGAGCGTTTCTTAAAACTCCAAATAAACTTCCAATTAATGTTAAGCCGCTGGTTAAAATACCGGCTCCAAGAATTGTTTCAGATCTATGGTTTAAAATTTTTTTAAGAGGCAGTAAATTCATCTTTCTATATTGAAATTAATTTCTAAATCTTTCTCCAAGGGCAACCACTGGCCAAAAGAAAATAAAGTAGGGGCAATTTTAACGCCGGTTGGTAAAATTAATTGATAAAAAAATTTATTATTTTGACCGCTCTGTTTTTGAACTCTCAGTTCCCAACTATTAAGTTCATCAAAGCCAACAGGCCTTTCATAGATTAAATCAAAAGAGCTTCTGCCAAGTCTAACCCAAGTCCCTACAACTTTTTTTCCGCTTTCTTCATAGGTTTCTATTCCCTGCCCGGGAAATTTTTTAAGCGTTGCTTCAATAGAAAACACATCTTCGTCTTTTTTATAACCTAACTTTTCATAAGGCCAACTTTTGGAATTAAGGTTTTTAAGATATCCGCCCTTCGCTTCAATGATTTCCGCTTCTTGAGGCAAATAAATTTTCAAATAAAGTTCTTGGTCTTCTTCTTTTACCGCCTCTGGGGAAAGAGAAATTGATAAAGTAGTGGTGGCTTTTACGCCAGAAGAAATGTCAGTTATCAATTTCAGTCTTTTCTCCCGCCTATCCGCAGAAAAATCTTTATTGAGCAAACTAAATGCTACCCCCAAATAATCGCCTCGGCTTTCTTCCAATCTGCCTGTCCAATTAAAAGCGTCAAAATAATATTCCTCTCCATCTTCTTTATTATATAACTGAATATCCTTTTTATTGAAAGCGGACATTACAATTTCTGGAAAAGGTTGTAAAGCAGAAGCCGGCAAAGTTTTCATTTTTTCCTCTAAGGCTTTTAAGAAAAAAACAAAAAATTCCTGAGAAGGGGTGGCTGAAACTTGTTTAAAACTTTCTCTGGTTTTTTGGGCAAAAAGAGACAAAAAATTATTTTCATCAAGAATAAGATTATATTCTTTTACTTCTATTGGTCCTGTGATTTTAATTATTTCTCTCAAAAAATCAAGATTAACAAAAATAACTCCAGACAATTTTTCCTTTTCCCCGGTAGCGGAATAAAAAGCCATCGTCTTCTGGGCGGTAAGAGGAAAATCAAAAAACCAGTTAACGTCATGAAAAAACCATTTGTTGCTGATAGTTTGCAAAGGCAAAGGCGGAACAATGTTTTCCAAAAAGGCATCTTTTAAATCTAAAATACTGCCGCCTTCTAAACTAACCTTGCCTTGGTTTAAAGATAGAATCGCATAAGCTTCTATTAAGCCGCCCGAGGGCCTGGGAAGAGAAGGATCTTGAAAAACTACCAGGTAATTTTTATTTTGCTTAACGCCAAAGAATGACAACCAATTATCTAAATGATAATGCCAATCCTTAAAATAATTTATTCCATAGCGGTCAAAATAAGCTAAGCTTTTTTTAAAATTCTCCCAGAAAGACAAAGTTTCCTCCTGATTAAGCATCATTTTAAAAACCGAGCCATCGGCTATTTGCTCGCCGCTTTTAATAATAGTCAATAAATTGCTTTTTAATTCTGACTCTTTTTTAAATTGAGGCAAAAAATATAAATACTTGATTCTTGCTCCTAAAGATTGTTTGGTTAAAAGAATCTGAACATCTCTCTGCCATTTTTGCCAATCGGTTTTAAAATCTTGAAGGTTTCTCTGAAATTCAATTTTTGAAAATTGAAAACTTTCTAAAAAATTAATTGAATCTTTAATATTGCCCCGAGACTGATTAATTAAAAAAAATATTCCCAAACTCCCTCCTATTAAAAAAATAACTCCTCCCCGTAAAAGCAACTTTAAAAATAAAGCTTTTTTTGGTTTTTTTGCTTCGGTCATTGATTTCTTTTTTAGCCTTTCCTTATTGGTATTTTTTTTGTATTTTTGTATTTTACTATAGTTGCTTTAATTAAGCAAAAGATTGTTTGACCTCATTTCTTCTCTTTTCTTTTGCTTTTTCTTTTTGACTTATCAATATATTTATGCTATAATTATAACCAGAATTGAACTGGACAGCTGCTTCTTTAAAAATTTAATTTAAGAAGAGGAAAGTCCGAACGCCTGCCAATTTTTAGCTGAACCTAAGAGGTTTAACAAAATCGGCAAAAACAATGGTTAAAAGCCATCGTCCCGCCTTTTCCTATCCTATTATCAGAGGCAACTCCAAAATAGGTTTACTCCTTTATCGGTCTTTAAACAATTAAGAGAGTAAAAAGGGCGGGATAGAGGTGCGAACAGAGACGCTCTGTTCTGAAAGGAACAAAGCATCCCGCCCTTTTGATAAAATCAAAAGGGCGGGATGAGCTCCGACGGCAACGTCGGGGGTGAAACGGCTAAATCCTTGTTGGGCGCAAGGTTCGAGCCCCCCACTTGAAAGTTGCCGGCGTCTAAAACAATTTTACGCCGGAGGCGATGGCAATTTTCAAGTGGGGGGAGTGGCCGCTTAATCCTTTAGGCAACTAAACCGGAAAATCCGGCTGCGTCAGAAATTAATTTTCGGCGCAGGGAAAAGATAAATAGCTGTCGCTAAGAAAAATTTCTTAGTACAGAATTCGGCTTATAAGTTCAATTCTTTGATAAAAACCCCTGCCTTAAAGGCAGGGGTTTTTTAATAAATAATAGATGGCAATAAAAAATTAAAAATTAAAAAAGATTTAAGGCCTTGTTTTTTGTTTCCCGATCCAAAGCTTCGTTCACTAAAAAATCTGCCGCTTTATTTTTTTCTCTTGGGATATAACAAAACTTAATAAAAGGAAAATCAAATTTCAAATTCCAGATTTCCATAAAAAGCGGTTGAAGCTCGGGCTCTAAGATTTTATATTTCCCATTAAGTTGATTGACTACCAATTCAGAATCTAAGTTAACAATTATCTCGGTATTTTTTATTTTTTCTTTTCCCAATAAGTGTTTAGCTTTTTTTAAGGCAAAAATAATTGCCTGATACTCGGCCATATTATTTGTTTTTTCTCCGATAAATTCGGAATATTGCTTGCTACCGATAATAACACCTATAGCGGACGGGCCGGGATTGCCTCTTGATCCGCCGTCGGTAAAAATATAGAACTTATCTTTTTCTTCTTTTTTTTCTTTCAAAGTTTCTCTTATCATTTTTAGAAAGTTATTTTATTGCTTGAGATTTTATTGAGCTAATTTCTCCTGCCAAGGCAAAGAGCTGCCTTTTTTTAAATAAAAGCCAGCTGCCGCCCGGTGGCCTCCACCTCCGTATTTTTCAGCTATTTCAGCCACATTAAATTTACCGTCAGACCTTAAAGATATTTTGATAAATTTTCCATTCTCAAACCAAACTAAAGAAAAAGGAGGAAATTTTTTTACCAAAGTATTGCCTATTTCAGAAATAAAAACCGGCGAATTGACTGCTAAAATTTCTTTGCCTTCAAAAATTATTTTCTTGGCTTTCTCCGCAAGGTCTTTTATTATTTTTTCCTTATGAGCCAAAATGATTTGCCCTTCTTTGATAAAAACTTTTAATTTTTTTTTGTCCTCCATATCTTTTGCCAATCTATCCCATTCTTTAAAATCAAAGTTTTTTAACTCCAGATAAGCAACCAAAGCTTTGGTAAAAGGTCGTTTGAATTTCCAAAGGTCAAAATCTTCTATAAAAAGAAGGAGAGACGGGATTTTTTCTTTAGGAAAAAAATACTGCCAAGACAAAACAGCGCCAGAATGATTGATATCAATAACATTTTTTATCCCCTCTTGGTTCATAAATTTCACATCTTTTAAGACGCTTAAATGATGGTCTAAAACAGTAATTGACCTGTTGTTTCTCTTTAAGTCTTCGTAATCGTCTCTTCTTACAGAATAATCAAGAAAATAAATATCTTTATCTTTTATGCCTTTAGGAATACCTTTCTGGTAATTAATGCCAAAATATTCGGCTTGGTCCTTAAATTTTTTCCAAGCAACCCAAGCCGACCCAAAGCCATCTAAACAATTTTTATGATAAAAAATCAAAGTAGAAACCACAAATTTTTAAGATATTATTTATTAAGGGCTGAGATCCCGGGTAAAGATTTGCCAGCTAAATACGACAAAGCAGCCCCGCCGCCAGTAGAAAAAAACAAATGAGAACTTTCCAAGAAACGGCCTTTAAAACTAACCAAAGTTTCGCCTCCGCCAATAACCGTAAAAGCTTTTTTATTTTTTAAAATAGCTTTTATTATCCTTTCTGTCCCTTGGGAAAAATTTTTATTTTCTATTTTTCCCATTGGTCCGTTCCAAAAAATTGTTTTTGCTTTAAGGATAATTTTTTCGTAATAATTAATGGTATTTTCCCCAATATCAAAAATTATATCTTGCCTTCCCAAGTTGCCCAACTCTTTCGTTTTAACAATTTTCCCTTTTAACACTTTAAAATCACCCGGTAAGATTAATTCCGCTTTTTGAGAACCAATTTTTTTTGCCAAAGAGACGCTTTCTTTTTCGTATACCGATTTTCCAATCTCAAAATCCCACGCTTTTAAAATAGTGTTGGCTATAACTCCGCCAACTAAAACATAATCACTGATAAGCAAAAATTTTTTTAGAAGGGGCAGTTTATCTTTTACCTTTGCTCCTCCCATGATAACCACTAAAGGAGCTTTGGGGTTTTTTAACAACCGGTTTAAGTTTTTTATTTCTTCTTCAAATAAAAATCCCGGGTAAGAAGGCAAATATCTAGTAAGGGCAACCAAAGAAGCGCTTTTCCTGTGGGAAACCGAAAAAGCTTCGTTAATATAAAGGTCGCCGAGCTGAGATATTTTTTTGGCAAAACCGCTGTCATTTTTTTCTTCTCCTTTATAATAACGAATATTCTCCAGCAAACAAATTTCTCCTTTCTCTAATTTTTTTATTTTTTTTTCCAGTTTGTCGCCTATAGGCTCGGGGAAAAAATAAATTTTTTCTTTCAAGATTTTCCCCAAAATTCCGGCTATCGGCTTCAAACTAAATTTTTTCTTTTGTCGGGAACTCTTTGGCTGACCAAAATGAGAAATCAGAATTAGTCTCTTTATTTTTTTTTCTTTTAAATATTGAATCAAAGGCAAAGTCTTTCTTATTTTAAAATCTTCGCTTATTTCTCCTTTTTCATCAACCGGCACATTAAAATCAACCCTTACCAAAACGCTTTTTTGATATAAATCAGCTTCCCTCAGGGATTTAAAACTCATTTATTTTAATCGTTTAATTACTTTAATTCGTATTTTACCGTTAAACTAATAGCTATTTCCTCTGTCCCGGCTTCAATGGGCGCAGGAGCCGTAGATGAGACTACTTCTGCAGAATCAAGGGTTTTCATTTCCTGACGGTAAAGAGGGTAATTATTGCTACTTTCTGAGATATCTAAAATTCTTCCTAATTTTATAGAGGTTGATTGAGAAAACAACTTAGCCCGCTTTTCTATTTTCTTTATAGCTTCTATCCTTGCTTGATTTTTATATTCTTCAAGGTCTTCTATTTCAAAAGAGACTTGGGAAATGTCATTAATTCCAGCTTTGGTTAAACCTCCAACTATATCGCTAATTTTATCAAAATTTCTTATTTTAACTTCCACGCTTTGATTAAACAGATAGCCAATAATTTTCGGCGGACAGGAAATATAATGAGTTTTTTCTTTTTGGCACCAAGTATAATCATATTGAGGACTAAGGTTGTATTGAACGGTTTTGATGTCCTCGTCTTTTATTCCCTGACTTTTAACGAAATCAAGAGCTGTTTTCATTTTTTCATTGTTCTCTTTTTGAACTAATTCAGCTTTTTCGCCTTGGGTAACCACGGAAAAATTTATTGTGGCAATATCCGACTTTGCCAAAACCTTGCCTTCGGCAGAAAAAGAAATAGTTCTCTCGGGACTAACAATATTCTGGGCTTGACGATAAACAAAATAAGACCAACTGAAAATTCCAACAGTAACCACTATCAGAAAAACCGTTATGGTTTTGAATAAAAAGTTTTTTGTTTCTTTATCCATATTTTTTGTTTTTTAGTTTTTTAGTTTTTTCTTTTCAATTTTCTTTTAAAATTGAAATCAAACTTGTTTATTTGTATTTTTCTTTAAAAAATACAATCAAACTTGTTTATTTTTTTATTTTCAATTTTCTTTTAAAATTGAAATCAAAAATTGTTTATTTGTATTTTTCCCTAAAAATACAATCAAAAAATTCCTATTTTTTATTTCTAATTTTCTGAAA
>Ga0265297_10002731_pt1 | contig 34592 bp, 61 predicted proteins | sample Munlanlwell13791_FD_192502 | JGI IMG/M metagenome (GOLD analysis project Ga0265297, IMG submission 192502) | Leachate microbial communities from a municipal landfill in Southern Ontario, Canada - Leachate well 137-91 | ecosystem: Engineered > Solid waste > Landfill > Unclassified | place... | reverse complement strand
CTATTAAGACCTACCGATCCGAGAGCGGAACTCGCTATGACATCACGCCCATCGTTAGCGGTATGTATTACGCGCCTTATGGGCGCTGGAAGATCAAGACTGCGCCCACGAACCGTCACAGGGTTGTGCTTGCTGCTCGTGGTGAAAAGCCGGACGCCTCGGCTTATGGCTATAACGCGGTGTTTACTAGCGAAGACGACGGCGATACATGGGCCACGATTGTTGCGTCAGTCAGCGGAACTAATACCTACGTCCACGCAGCTATTTCCGGGGACGATCAGGACATGATCTATCTCTGGGGCGGGCAGGGGCGGGTGGGGGTGTCATTCGATTTCGGGACCACCATTGACGACCGACGCGGCAACATTAGCGGCATGTCGGGCGTCGGAACGATGATCGGCTTGTGCGGGGGTTAATGTGACAGACGACATTCAAACACTAGGCCAGGATTGGGTGAAGCGCAAGCTCAATGCCAGCCTCCGGCGCGGCAAGATCGGAATGCCGACCGGAGACGGGACATATACCATTGACGTGCCGGGGCGCGCGCATTGGGTCTATGTGAGAATTGGCGAGGAACAGAACGCGACGATCATCCAGGCGATCAACATGGGCACGTCGAATGAGCCTAACTTGCCTGTGTTCATCGACATCAACGCGGACGGCGATCCGTACATCATCGGCCCGGCGGGCGGGTTGGCGGCGTCCTATCTGGCAGACGCGCCTATGCAAGCCGCCGGGTTGCACTCGCACGCGATTGGCTACGGGATGGAAGACCCGGTTGAAGCGCGGCGCGTTATGCCAGGGCTTGTGACGGCCAATACCGGGCTGGAGGTGTATATCCAGCCTTGTCACTACCGCTGGAATGGGACAGATTACTACTTTGCGGGCGGGGCAGCCGATCTTACATCCAATATACCCTCAACAGCAAATACGTGGGCCTGGGTCAAGGTCGGGTTAAACCCAACCTCGAATGCGGTCATCACGCTGACGGGTACTGAGTACAGCGTGTTCACGGACCTGACGGTGACTGAGTTGAACGCCATCGGCTTTAGCAATTATCTTCCGTTGGCAGGCGTCAAATTGCGCAACGGGCAGACGGAGATCAACGACGAGCGCGACTTTTTGGATTGCCGTCTGTGGTGTTCCGGCGCGGGCGGCTCTGGCGGCTCTGACTCTGGTCTATTCGTGGGAGGCCCGGCGAACACGCTGACCCTTGCCAGCGGCGCGATCACGGTCTCCGGCTCATATCATATTGTTACGGGCGCATCGGGCGACACCGATCTAGACACTATCGCTGGCGGCAGCGCCGGGCAGTTGCTTGTGTTGGTCTACCATGTGTCAACCTATGGCGTCACGCTCAAACACGGTACGGGCAACATCAACACCAGCGACGGCTACGATGTCGCTATGGAGACGTACAAAGCCTATTTTCTGGTCTATGACAACTCCAAATGGTATCTACTAAATGCGCCTAACCGGCACATCTACGTCTCATCGGATACCAACACGGTCAAGACGCCGTTGACTATCAGCCATTCGACCACCGGATCGCCCGCTGCTGGTCATGGCGCGGCCCTGACTATCGGCGCGAATACTACCGCCAGCGGGACCATCTACACGGTATCGACCATCGGGCAACTTGTAGGAGAGTGGGTAGATGCGACAGGTGCGTTTGTCGGGCGGCTGAAACTAATGACCAACGATGCCTATGGCCCAGCCGAGGCGATCCGGGCTGAGGGCGACAGTGCGGGCGCGGCCAAACTTGGCTTCTTCGGCGTAGCTGCTGCGGCAAGACCCGCCGCCTACACGCAGACTTACTCAACCGCCTCGCGCACGGTCAACGCCTACACGACTGACGACGAAAGCGGCGCGTATACCGGAATCGACAACACCCAGGCTGGCACGGTTTACGCGCAATTGACCGATCTGAATGCGCTCCGCACGGCTTATGAAACCCTGCGCGCCAGCTATGACAATGCGCTCCAGGTACTCAACTCAGTTGTTGATGACTTGCAAGCGCTTGGGTTGCTCCAATGAAGCGTGTATCTATCCTGCTTATCCTGGCCGCGCTGGTCATTGTCCTGGAAATCCAACACACGCCGCGCCTGGGCGGGCAGTGGGGCGGCATCCCGTATCAGGTCATGGGCGGCGATGCGGCCTGGACTGTGGACGTGGCGACGGGTGAGCGCGGGCAGTCCGGTTGGACATCGTTTCGGCTGTACGGGGAAGGGGGCGAACTACTGGCGATTGTGAACCGCGCGGTTGACGCGCAGACGTGGCTTGAATTCGAGACGGCTGTACCGCGCCCGGATTGGTGGCTGCGGTTCGGCATTGTGGGCGCGGTGACAACCGCCGCGCCGGTTGAATAGGGTAGGGGGCTGCGCCAAGCGCGGTCTGCCGGGTTCGGTGTGTCTAGTCACGTGAGGAGAATGACGGGGGTTGAATGGACGAATTAAACGCATTTGAGAGAATTATCGGGACGCTGCTACAGACACCAGAATTTAAGTTGGTGTTGTTGATCTTTCTGGTCACAGCAGCCTCGCCTATCGCTGTTACATGGCTAACCCGCCGCAAAGGCGACAATACGGTTGTGCCTGGTCTGGTCAAGCTCATGTCGGACACCAACGACAAGATCGCGGATAACGTCGAACTGAGCAGGCAGGCAATTGAACACGGCAATCAGGTCATGGTGCAGATGGTGGAGGCTGTATCTGGATTCAACCAGCGCGCCGAAACGCACTTTCAGGAGACGCACCAGTACCTGAAGCCGATTGCCGACGGGGTGACGGGCGTCCGGGCCGACATGGAAGCGCTGGCCCAGGCTACCAACGAACAGCAGACGCGGATTATCGACAAGCTGGACACGCTGGAGGTCATGGTGACTGACACCGTGCGCCAGTTCGTGAACCAGATCGAAGAGCATGACAAGCGCGCCGGAGAACGCGCCCGGCAGTTGGCGGTGACAATGGAAACCCGGTTTGGCGAATTGCTGGCTGAACTGCGCGTTATTCGGGACAGCGTTGCACCCGCCCCGGAGGTAATTAAGGACAGCAAGACCAGTATCTAGCAGACCCATTCCCGCCCCCTAGCCGCCGCATGAGGCGGCAGCCCCCGGTCGTCTTGTGGGGCGGTCAGGGTGCGGGAGAGAGAGCAGTGAGCCATAGGAGGCTATGATGGAAAACGAGTTGATCTTTACTCTGGTGATGTTTGTTCTGGGCGCGGCCCTGATGGGCGCTCTGGCCTGGCTGACCACCCGCAACGCGAACGCCGCGCTGCTGGCCGTGCTGGACCGGATGCTTGCGGACAAGGCCGGACAGGACGCGGTTGAGTCTATGCTCAAGGACCTCGATCCCCAGGCCCGCGCCGCGCTGCTATCGGTGTTGGACTGGTTCGAGGGCATAGCCGATGGCACGCCAGCCGAACTGGACGACAAGTTGATCGAGTTGCTCAAGAAGGTCAGTGACGGGCTACCCAACGCCCGCGCCGCTTAAGAGTACCACCGGGCGCGCGTCCCGTCTGGTACGAGCCGATGATAGCCACGCGCGGCAGACCCATCGGCGGCTCTCTCCCATCGAACCGGGCCGCTGGCAACGGCGGCCCGGCAAGAGCGCGGTGAGGGCGCAACCTTACAGCACAGACCGATCCGGTTGAGGCGGGGGTGTCATGCCAGCGACACCCCCGCCGCGTGAGGCAACACGGGAGAGAACCTTGCGAGTTTACGCGGAGTTTGACTATGGCGAAAAGCGGGCGTTAGCGGGGCTATGGACTAGCCTAACAAGTGACCAACGCACAACCTACGCCCGACGGCTTGACACCACAACAGATCATATCGAGCGCCAGTCGCAAATGCTGCGCAAGTTGGAAGCCGAGCGCGCGGCGTATGAACAGCGCCTTATCCTGGCAGAATTTGGTGCGGTTGACGCGCCGGAATCGACCATTGATACACTGGCAACCGCGCCCGCATTAGAGACGGTGGCGCTCCCTGAGTACCCCGCCAGCCCATCCCCGGAATGGACAGACTACCTAGAAATCGACTGCGACAATGCGATCATCATAGCGGACGTAGAGTTGCCCGACTACGATGCGCAACTGATGCGCGCAGCCCATGCCGTAGCACAGAAGCACGATATTCGCACCCTGATTATCGGCGGCGACTATGCGGCGCTTGATAGTGTGAGCGCGTGGAAGCACGTCTATAAGGCGGGCGGTACGATGGGCCTCCGACAAGAATTGCGCTTTGCCGAACAGGTCGCAGACGTGGCCCTGACTTGGTTTGATGATGTGTATGCAATCATGGGTAATCACGAATGGCGGCTTGGTACGGCCACAGGCGGCGAACTAGAGCCGTATGACATTATCCGTACCAAGCACGGCGAGATTCAAGTCAGGCCGTATGACTACCTCTACCTAAACACATCGCAGGGCAGGGTGATGGTCGTGCATCCCAGCGGGTACAGCCGAATCCCGCTAAAAGTGCCACAGGCGATCCTTGCCACTGAGGAGCCGCGCTGCCACGTGCTGAGTACCCATACCCATCACAGCGCCAGCGGGTATGATGCCAGCGGCAAGTATGAACTGATGGAGATTGGCTGCCTGCGCGATCCGAAGCGCACCCAATACAAGACCCAACGGCGCACCACACATCCTCAGTGGGTACAGGGCTTCGCGGTCATCAAGGACGGCTATCGCCACAGGCTGACCAAGATCGGGACAGATTGGCGGATGTGGCTGGGCGACGATCTGTATGCTGAGGTGTTCGGCGCGACATTGGGGCGGGCTGCATGACCGACCTGAGCCTGAACATCCGCAGCCAGCACGTCAACACGAACACCGCCGCCGCCGCGCTCAAGACGCTGGGCAGCACGTGGGCGCTGGTCGAGAGCAACCCCGGCCAGGCGCGGGAACTGGCGGCGCAAGGCTGGCGCGTGGTGTACCGGGATTACTGGCCCGGCCCTGATGACAATTTGCATGACCGGGTGACGCCCTTGCAGTGGGTGGCGCATATGATGAGCCTGGACCTGCCGCCCGAAATCTACTGGTACTGCGTAAACGAACCTTCGCACGACTACGAACCGCTGCAAGCCTGGCTCCTGGACGCCATGCAGCTGGCGCGGTCGCAGGGGCGGCGCTTGGTCGTAGCTAACTTTTCGACGGGCTTGCCTGCCACCGAGGACTGGCGCGATCTGTTCGGCCCGCTGCTGGAAGCGCTGGCGGACGGGTGGCACGTGCTGGGCGCGCATGAGTATCTGGTGCAAGCCTATGAGGTATCAATACCCTGGCACGTGGGCAGATTCCAATTCGCGCTGGACGCCTGCAAGCAAGCGGGCATCAAGCCGCCGCGCATCATGATCACCGAGGCGGGTTTTGACCTGTCCGGCTCTTGGAAGTCAATGGGCCTGAGTGCGGAGGCGTTCGCCGCCGAGGTTGGGCGGGCCATGCGAGAGAAGTGGCGACCGGGCGGGATCGAGGCCGTGTTCATATTCTCGCTGGGCAGTTGGCAGAATGGGCAGGGCTGGGAGTTCGACGTCACCGACGCGCTGGGAGAATTAGCCAAGATAGGGCAGGAGGGTGAGCCGATGGACATGGACACACGCGAGCGGGGATTTGTGAAGCCCGCCGGGCAGTACGCCAACATTCGCGCCAGCGCCAACGGGCAGGACGTGGGCGATCTGGTCGGGTCGCACGCCACCCAGCGCACGGTGGAGACGGTCAGCGCCGCCGGGCTGGTCTGGCGACATTACGCGTTCGAGGATGGCACGGTCAGCGGGTGGATAGCAGACAGCGCGGTTGGCTGGGACGCGGTGGCGGTTGTGCCCGAACCCGAACCCACGCCCGACTCGGAGCCGACGCCCGAACCCGCGCCGCTGCCCGCCGATGCGCTGACTGAGGTCTACCGCCGCCTGATTGCGAACCTGGAGTTGTACCGGAACATGGCGCAGGAGATGGCGCGGCAAGCAAACGCGGCGGCCAGCCAGACCCAGGAACAGATCGACGATGCGCGGGCGGTATTGGACGCGCTGGTGCAACCATAGCGCTCTGTGTGGTATCGCCCCGCCTACACCCCTTGTAGGGGCATGGCGGGCATACTGGCGAACGTGGCAACAAAAAAGCCCCCGGTTGGGGGCTTGCGCTATTCGGGCAATTGGTCGTGCGGCGCGGCATTCCAAGCCGCCAGCGCCGTCTCAGCCTTGCCGACCCAGCAGCCGACCGCGTGGCCGTCCGTTGCGCCGCATTGCCAGCACACCGCGATCTGCCCTTCCAGGTGGTCGCCATGATAGTGGTAATACTCTCCCATGTTGTACAGCGCCTCCACCAGCGCGCGGGCCTCGTCGCGCTGGCGCTCAAGCCCGTCGTGCTCAACCGCGAGATGCAGGCACTTGTGCTCCCATTCGTTGGCCTCGGCGCGGGCCTCGCGGAGCGCAGTGAGCAGGGCGGTTGTCGTGGCTACGGCTTGCCATGCGTCAACGGTTAGCCTCTCCGTCGCATCCGGGTTGTCCAAGACCGCGCGCTCCAACGCGGCCATCCGCTCCTCAAGCTCCGCCAGCTCGGCGGCGGTCAGGTTAGTCGGCATGGTCGGCCTTCTTTGCCTTGCGAATCGCCTCATATTGGCGCTGGAACTCAGGAATACCACCGCGCCAGACTGTGTTATTCACAGAGAAGATGCACAGTTCGCCAGTTGCCTCATTGTAGGTGACATCAGCCACGCTTGACATGGCGCGCAACTGGTCACAGAGGCGGTAGACCTCGGCGTGATAGGCTTCCCAGGTCTCATAAGGCTCTGGCGGCTTCAGGTTGCCATCAGCGTCGAGCGAGATCCCAAGCGCGGCGTGCAGCGCGGGCAAATCCTCCGAGCTTGCGTGGAATGTGATTGAGATCGTGGGCGGAATGACGTTAGCCATGGTCGGCCTCCCGCGCGGGCGGGGCGGTGGACTCTCCGCCATTCGCATACAGCCCCGACTTTAACGGCCTCTCTCGTCGCCAGCGGTCCAGTTCGTTCAAAATCAGGCCCGCGCCTTCCCATTGCGGCGTGGATATCCAAACAACCTCGTGCGTCGCGTCCCAGCCGTGAATGCCAGCCAGATCAAACGGTTGCTTGACCATGCGGGCGTGACGCGGATCGACTCGGCGCTCCTTGCACCACGTCTCATAATGTGTGCCAGTTGCGGCGATTACGTATAGCATGGCTACTCCTCCTCAGCAGGCGCGGGCGGGGCGGCGGGGCGGGCTTGGTCGTATGTCACAAGTTCACCGAACGCCGCACAGCGCCCGCAAACCCAACCGCCATCCTCCAACATGCAGGCGCGGCGTTCACCACATCGCACGCAAACGCGACGTTCAACACGTGGAAATTTTGCTTTCTGTCTGACAATGAGCTTCATAGCCTACCCCTTTCTAACTTCCTAGAAACACGATTATAAGAAGTTATCCCATTTACCACTCTCAAGAGTGGTCTATTCTAAAGGCGATTTGTCGGAACTGCGCCACGGCGCTAAAACCATCCCAAGTGCAACGCGCCGGATAAACCATATGCTAGCGCGATCATTACCGCAACGCACAGGCAAATGACAAATGCGGACCTGAACAAAATAAACACAATCCAGATTGTACCTGCCACGATGAACACAACGCGCTCGCCAGTGGTAGGCTTGCGCCACGATGGAATATCGTACTTCCAGGGATTATTGGTGTATGTTGGCATCCCCCGCCTCCCTCCACTGACACCACGCAGCGCACGCGGCCTCTGCGAACGTGTTTGCGTTTGCGGCGTAGTGTGCATGGGCGTCCTCGATCACCACGCGGTCAGTGTACTCATAACACCCTGGCATCTGGATACCGTTGGGCGAGTGATAATGCGTCCACCGCACCCCCGCCAGCAACGCGATTGCCGCCGCCGGGTCGCCTGCGGGACTGGGCACGTCGCCGCTTTCCAGGGCCACGCGCCACGCCTCATCTTCATCGACGGCGCGCACGGGAATCACTAGGTCGCTGTTTGGCGGGATCATGTCATACCAATCGCCAAATTCGTCGCTTTCGGCGTAACGAACCCGCCAGCCCATTAGCTCCAGCGCCCTCCGGTTCAGGTCACTCATTGGCGGCGTCCTTTGTGGTGTTTTCGCAACAGGCCATCATAGCGATGCGCCCCACGCGGTCAATGTTGTCCGCTGACGCCTGGGCCAATTCCTCATTGGCGCTTTCGGCCTCATCAGCCCAGGATGCCATCAGTTCGTCCAGCACATGACGGGCGTTGGCCCGTTCGATGCGCAGCCTCGCGTTCTCCGCCTGCGCCGCGTCCAGGGCCGCCAGCAGCGCGGCTACCATGTCAACCGCGTCATACTGAAACGCGATCAATTCCCGCGACTCAGCGAGGCCGTCAGAGTTGTACAGCGCCTCATGTTCTACTGCACGATTCAGCCGCGCCCGGAGGGCCTCGATCTGTTCGGTCGTCAACTTGTCACTCATCGCTCTCCCCTTCCAGCGCGGTCAGGGCGTCGCGCAGGTTCATCAGCGCCTCAGCGCCCATCATATCAAGCGGATACCCGCCCGGCACAATGTTCTCATAGCCCGCCCCGCTCTGCTCGATCAACTGCATCAAATCGCCAGCCGCTTCGACCAGCGCCTCATACCGCGCCGACTTCGCCACCCACTTGCCTGCGCCATCGGTATCGCGCAGCGCGTCCTCTGCGGCCTGCACCGCGCAGCCCGCCCTGTGCCGGAACGGGTGCCTACTCACCGCGCCACACACGGCGCAGCTTACGTCCTCATTGCGCGGATTAACGTAGTTCACGCAGCCAGACTCCAGCAGGTCCGCCAACGCGTTGCGAAGCTCGTTTTCGCTCCACTCTGCGGCGTCGGCGCGTTCCCGCTGCTCATCAAGCGCCTGCCGGGTCTCGGTCAGCGCCGCCTCTGCCGCCAGCGCCCGCGCCTCGCTCTCCTGCGCGTGGCCTTGCATGAACTCGGCGTAGGCCGCGAGCCTGCTCTCGGCGGGATCGGCGCGGTTGACGGCGGGCTGGGCGTGTTCGGCGTACTGTGCGGTCAGGCGTTCCCGGTAGCTGTCCATCGAATGATCGCGCGACGCGGCGTCCTGGACCACCCGCCCGCTGCCACCGCACTTGTCGCACGTGACAAGGTACATGGTCGTGCCGTCCTGGGTCATGCGCCCAAGTTGCCCGCCACCGTGACAGTCTTGGCAGGGCGCGCTTGCTCTCTTGACGTTACCCCATATCACGCTGTCCTCCGTGCTTCCGTCGAAATGGTAGCGCACCCTGACGAACCCGCGTGGCTCGAAGCCGATCACGGTAGCATCGTCAACCTCATTGACAACGACGACATCCCCCACCGCAACCGGATATGTATTCGGGCTATGCGGGATCAATTCGTAGCGGTAAATGTCCTGCGGCGACAGTGGCGCATCATACGCCACGCAGCCATATGGATAGTCTTGATTCTCGATCTCGGCAAACCCAGGCGGGCACGTCCCGTACATGGCCGGACGGCTGCGCATCCCATAGATATAGCGGTTACTGTTATCCATCCCCCTGCCCTCCGGCGGACTTGCCGCCTAGCTCTGTGCCCCATGTCGCTGGCCGTATGTCTCCATCCATGCGCGCAACACGATCCGCGCCTCTGCCTTGCTGAGGCCGAACTCGTCCGCAACATACGGGCCAGCGCCGAACATGTTGGTGTCGCCAGAGTCGCGCAGTTCGTCAAGGTACTCGAACATGGCGGCGTGGCTTTCGCAGTACGACCCGTCCACGCAATCATCGACACAATCAGCAAACTTGCACTTGTCAACCATCGCCCCATCCTTCGCGCTAAACAAGTCGCTGGTGTCAATGGCTGTAAGCCCCATCTTTGCCAAGAAATCCGTAACTATCACGTCGTCTTGGCTAGGGTTATCTTGAAACAGGACGCCCGCAAGGTCACTGATGCCTACCCCGTTACCATCAGCGCATACGTGCAATTCTGTAGTCTCCACATATACGCCGCCCGGTTGCTTCCCTTCGATAAGCCCCTGCAATACCGATGGGGCGTCTCCGGTCAGGTAACGCGATGCATACAACGCCCCACAACGCCGACAACGATACTGAAAGTGTCCCGCCCGATATCCATCCATCCCCCTGCCTCCTGCGGCCACGCTGCCTAGTACAGCAATTCCGATTCGATCCAGTACATATAATCAACCGTGCTAGGCGACGGGTCCTCAATGGCCGCCAGCTGCTTCTGTTCGGCCACCCGCGCATGATATTGCTCAGCCGTGTACGGGTCGTACTCGAAGGCGTCCCCTGACTTCGTGTAATACCGCGCCAGATAGTCGGTGTAGCCGCCGTCATGATCGCCCACGTCATCCAGCATGTACAGGACCAGAAGCAAGCGCTGGGCGTTGCGTTCATAAACCGCGCGCTGTTCCTCGCACGCCTCGCGAATGTAGCGGTGCGCCGCCGAGCAGTTGACTTCAAGCGTTTCGGCGTTCTCGATAATCGCCCACGCGCTATCAAGCCGGGCCTGCGCCTTTTCCACGTCGCGCCACAGCCCGCCCAGGTGGTCGAAGATCGCCACAATCGCCTTCTGCCGTGTGTCCAATTCGCTGTATCGCATCGCGCCTGCTCCTTATATCGCCATCCCTGACAAGTAATTCATGGCCGCGCACACCGCCGCCAGCCCCATGCCCAGCCACGCCAGCCACCCGATCCCGCGCGCCTCCGCCTCCGGCGCGCCTTGCTCCTGCGCCATCTGGCGGCGCACTTCGGCGTAGGCTTTGATTGCGGCGCGTTCTCTGGTGGTCATGGCTCTCGCTCCTCACTCGCGATCCCGGCGTCCTGCTACGCTTGGCGTAGACTACCACATAGCGTGCCTTCCCAGCCCTCATCCCAAGGTGTGTCCATATCCAAATTGTCTACACCGTAGACATCAGGGCGAGACGTGAGCGCCAAAACCTCGATCCCAACAATGTAGATCGTGTCAGGTTTAGGCTCGGGCAACCAAGTGATCGTGCGCTCTTTGCGGATGACGGGCACACCGTCAACCTCACCAACGTTCACGATCTGCACAGTCACCTTAGAAATCCGCTTTCCGGGCAGAACATCGATCCGGCTACCATCAGCCCGAACTAGTTTGATGTGCTTGGGTGTCAAGTTGATAACCTTCATTGCTTTGCCTCCGCATCGGTGCCGCCTTCATTACATACAGTTTAGCATATGCTGTATGCAAAGTAAAGTTTTTACACAGTGATATTGTATCAATTCGTATATGTTATACAATACGTTCTCAACCTTGCGAGTGTTATCCTATAGCAAAGGAGTTCATATGCCTACACACATGGTTCGCCTCACTCAAGAAGCCCACACGTTTCTCTCGCTATATAAGAGGAAGCACCGCGCCGCCTCGCTGTCAGAGGTTATCATGGCGCTGGCTGAACTGACCGATCCTGATACGTTGGAGATCGCGCAAAAGATGACGGCGCTAGAGGAACAGGCCACGCAACCCGCCAATGGTAAGCGCCGCGCCAGCCCCGGCGCGTAGGCCAGGCGTCGGTTGCGGCCCGGACGAATCCGGTTGACTTAGCGCGGATTTCGCATATACTAGAGGAAGCGACGTATGATCAGCACCGTACACACCACGCCCATGCCCGACACCCTACGCCCGGTCGCAGCCCCCGGGCAACCAAAACTGCACCCAACCGCACACCGCCCCGCCCCGGCTACAAACGTCGCCGGACTGGCTACGCGCGTACACCGTGCGGCGCTGGTGTGTGGTATGCTGGTACTGACGCTGGCGAATTGAGGGACGTGCTATAATGGAAGGAGGCACAATGACCGTGAGAGCAGTAGAGAGGGCTGGCGCAAGGCCAGCGCCGGGGGCGAGGATGAGCGATAGATTGTGGGTAACGGTGAGTGAGGCTGCTGAGGCGACTGGCTACAGCCGGACGCACGTCCAGTTTCTAGCCCGCGAAAATGCCGATCTTCCCATTCACGAACAGAAAGTGCGCGTCGATAAGACCTCAGAACGCGGCTATCTGATTTACCTGCCTAGCCTGCGTGAATACATAGAGCACGGCGGGTACGGTCCGTATCCCAAAAAAGACTAACCAAACTAAAACTTTTTGCCTCTTGACATACTACAACGTTATGTTATACTGGTAGATAGTTGATAGTGACCTTTTCCAAATGAAACAGAAGCGCCGACGGCCCCCCCACTTCCCCAAGCGGATGACCGTCGGCACAGACCGAACCCGTCTTTTGACTTTGCTTTGCCAGCGTCTAAGACGGTGAGGCCGGGAAGTGCGGCGCTAATCATCATATGATCAAGCGTTCACCTCTCCCCTTACCAATAGTATAACGATTTTCTGGCAAGGGTCAAGATCGGAACGGTTTGTGAAAGTTTCTGCATAGGGTGGTCTGTAGCGAAACTCTAGGAGCCGCGAGTATGGAATACAGAGGCGGCGCGGGGTAACAGCCCACACCTGAACAGGGGTAGAGGCCGCAAGCGCGGTGGTCTAGTCAGCCACCAAGCGGCGCACCAGCCAAGAGCGTCGGGAGACGCCCACAGCCCCCAAGCGACGGATTTCCACCCGTCGCAGCGTAGGGTGACAGGCAATACGGGCATTAGAGGTGGCTACGTGCAACCCTTCCAGAGGCTAACGCCTCTGGTAAACGGATACAGGAGCGCGGTTGTAATGCTGGATTGACTGCCCGTGCCGAAGACCCAACGCCCTGTTTGTACCGATATTGACGGGGGTATTTTTGTGACACGAACCGAGAGACATTCAGCGCTTGAAACGTATATAAATCATCAGGCCAGCCAATACCATTCGCCCTCCTTTAGAGAACTACGGGGGCGCTTTGGCATTCCGGTTAGCACCTTACACTATGACATAAAATTCTTGGAGAGACATAACCGCGTGGCCCGCAACGCATACGGGGAGTTTGTGCCCTCATTCTGGCGTCCGTCCAAGTGGGCGGCAGTGTATGCGGTCGTAGGCGCGGGGCTGTAACGACAAAGCCGGGCGTGTTCTAGCACCCCGGCGCGGCCAGTCAATGGAGGACTGACATGGAAGATTATACCACAGAAGAATGGCGCGCAATACCGGGTTACGAAGGACTGTATGAGGTTAGCGATCAAGGTAATGTGCGCCGCATTGTTGAGAATAGCGCCCGGTTGCTTCGCCCATCAGTTAGCAATTCTGGTTATCAGACAGTCTCTTTATCTAAGCGCGGTAGACAGCGCAGCTACTTTGTTCATCAGCTAGTAACCCTTGCTTTTATCGGCCCTGAACCATTACCAGATATTCAGGTTCATCACATAAACAGCAACAGGGAAGATAACCGGGCGGTTAACCTGGAGTATCTGACTAGAGCCGAAAACATGTATCATACCATTGGCCCGCGCGGGTTTAAGCCGCAGAATAATCGCACACGACCATACAAGTTTACCGAAGACATGATCCGCGATATGAGAGAGACGTTTAAGATAGAAGGGCACAAAGCTATTCCATCTCTAGCTGTCAAGTATGACACATCGGCTAGTCACGTCTATGGAATTATTCGGCGTAAGCAGTACCGTTGGGTTACAGACTAGCCCCCATCGGCGTGCTGGAAGCCAGCGCGGTATCGAGGCCGCGCCGCCGAATTGGCCGTGCAGAGCCAATCTGCACAGTGAGACTCACTGTCTGGGTAGACCCTGTAGCTACAGGGGGGAGGCGCATATGACTCCCACCGGCCAAAATCCGGCGCGGGGCACTAGGCGACACTAGCGCTCAACGCTCTGCGGCGTCACAGCGGCGTATGCCCCCCACGATATCGGGGGCAACCAGGGCGCGAAAAGTTTAGATTGAGCGTAAGACCTCCGGGCGGCTCAAGACCCACTTGCAATAGTGGCGCGTCCACTCCCCCGCCTATCGCTACGGGGTATCGGGGGCTACGGCTTCCCGCGTCCAGGGCATGACGGTAAACCGCCCTAATTGTATCGCCCCCGCTGGCGCGTTCGTCATGTACGGCGCGCTGGCGGGATCGGGACTTGGCTGGGCGCGACGAATCGGGTTCACCCGACGCCCTACCCTGCCCCACCCGGCCCGCCGCTGTAGCAAGTCGGCCTCATGCCGTGTGTGCGGTTAGCGCACCCATATCAGCGGCGGGTCTTGGACTTATCGCAGGATAGGTCGTGTGCCTCGCCAGACGAGGTACTCTACGCCCGGAGGCTGGTTGCTCGCCAGCCTCCTTTATACTTCTGGCCGCCCCGGTTTATTCAGCCGGGGCTTTTTCATTTGGGAGGGCGCATGTGTCAGGTGGTCATCTTCACAAGTAACGGGGCTATCATGCGGCGCGACGGTTGGACAGACACGCCCATCCATGATTGGCCGAAGTACCGCGCCCTCGTGCGCGACTGGTTACATGAGCAGTTGCCGCCGCCGTACCCAGGGCGCTTGGAGTTGGCTCCGGAGATGGTAGCGTCGCTGGCGGCGTATCTTGGCAAGGACGCACCCGCGCTCCTGTCGGATACGCAGTAGCACCCGCCCCACCCCACTAGGCTAAACAGGGTACGCAATGCCTCCGGGCAACGCTGAACGACTGACAGGGTGAACATGGTCGCTCTGCGCGCTGAATGGCGCGTAAAGCCAGCACACGACCTGCCGCTGGCTGAACCCCTGTGAACGTAAGATGGATAGGGCAACAACGAGTCGGCCCGCTGGCGGCATAGCTACCAGCGGGCCTTGTGTGTCTAGCCACCGTGAGGCGGTGACTACTGAAAGGGTATCACATGATCGCCATCGAATCAATGTATCAAGCGCACCAATACCCCGGTTGCTACGCCTTCCTGGGCCATCGCCCGCTGCCCGCCGCGCCTACTGCCCCCGCCTGCTACCACTGCCGCGACAAGGGCACGGTGGCGGTTCGGCTTGCGGGTGGGCGATTCGATACCATGCCCTGCCCGCGCTGTGCGGCTGGCGAGGTGTGGGCCTACCGCCAATATTGCCATGACCGGGTAAGCATCCACCTGCCCGTGCGCGGGTATGCGCGCTGGCTGGCTGGCGAGTTGCGCGCGTCCCGGCGCTGGCAGGAACGGGTGATGAATTCGCTACTGCATGACTACGCCGATGCGCGCGCCGAGCAGCAGGCCGCGCAGGTTCTCTAGGAGGCGCTATGCCGCGATTTACCGTGATCGAACCGCCGCGCCGCCTGAAACCCGACGGCGCTTTCGTGCCCCGTGAGCGCGTGGTGTGCATGTACGACGACCTCTACGCGCGGGTCAGGGACATTGGCGGTGCTGCCCCGCCCGCCGCCGTGTTTGAAGTGGCGTATGCGGCGGCGCTGGGCAAGTGGACGGTTGACCGGGCGTTTGAGGAATTGTGCAAGGTAGCAAGGGAGAGAACAGCATGAGCTTCAATCCTAAAGACCACATGAGCGAGTTGAAGGGCAAGGCTTATTTGGAAGTGCGCTGGCGGCTTGTTTGGTTCAGAGATGAACACCCCAACGGCGCGATCCGAACCGAGGTCATTAGTACAACTCCGCTGTTGGTCAAGGCGACCGTGCTGGACGAAAACGGACGCTTCCTGAGTGACGGCCATGCCAGCGCCAAGCTGCCTAACAGCGGCACGGCGGTCTGGGCTGGGCGTGAATTTGAGAAGGCCGAGACGGCGGCAATAGGCCGCGCGCTTGGTCATGCGGGTTACGGTACACAGTTCGATGCTGAGGATGAAGGCGACTATCTTGCAGACAGCCCGGTTGAGCGCAAACCCAGCCCGCACATGAAGGACGAAGATAAGCGCCCCGTCAACGGCAAGCCTGCCTACGACAGCAAGGCCGCAATGGACGCGCTGGCGAAGCACTATGAAGGGCGCTGGACGCGGGATGAAGTACGCAAGGCGCTGGGCAAGCTCGATCCGGCTGGTATGGATACCGCCCAGGTGATCGAAGCTTTCAAGGCGAAGGTGGCCGAAGCAGACGCTAAGCGCATGGCAGAGGAATTGGGCGGCGAGATCGCTGTCCCAAAAGAATAGCCTGGACGGACGAACTCCTGGCCGCGCTAGTCTCAGGCGGCCTAGCCAACGCCCGTCCTCATGCCCAGCGGCGACTTGACAAACTCTATGCCGCCGGGTGTATCGACCCGCGCCAACCTGACGCCTTCATTCTCAAGACCGTCGAGCATTATCAGCGATTGCGCGGGCAGGGCTTTGCCAGCGATGACGCGCTGGCCGGGCTAAAAGCCTCTAGCGGGCAGGTAGACCCCGCCGCGCTGTGGCAGCAGGCGGGCGAGTTGGCGTACTGACACAAGGCCGGGATCGCCCCGGCCTTTTTCGTTGTGACTACGCGATACATTGACACATACGACACTTCGGGGGCTACCCATGACCGAGTACCAGTTGCAAGACATCGAAACCGACGCGATCCTCGCCGCCCGCCGGGCTGGCGCTGACTGGCCCGCCGCGCTCAAGGCCGGGCGTAACGCCCGCGCCGCCGCGAAAGCCCGCGCCCGTACCACCGAACCGCTGCCCGCCGCCGCCATTGTCGGCCCGCGCGTGGCTACTGTGGAGTTGGACGAATGAAGTGAGCCGGGCAGCCCGGCAGGAGGTTGACATGGCAAGCAAGCCCGCTGCGGTAACTCAGTTATCGCTTATCAAGTCCGTCCCGCCGCTGAAAGTCTCCGCTGACACGAAAGCGCCGCCGCTGCACTACCGCCGCCTGGTGGCCTGGACCGAGCTTCCAGAAACACAGCGCGATAGCACCGCCGATCTGTACCTGACGCCCTACGAATTGCGGTGCTTGGCGACGGACATTCGCGCCCAACTCAACCATTCCGAGTCCGAGCACCACGACCTGATCATGGCGGACAAAGACGCCGCGCGCTACCTGAAGCGGATCGCCTACCTGGAAGCCGAGAACATGACCCTGAATGACAAGCTGACCAGCGTGGCTCGCACTGACCGCATTCTAACGCGGCTTGCTGTCGTGATCGTGCTGGCGATCCTGCTGTCGTTCGTGCTGGCGGCGCTGCTATGACCACCCTCCGCCGAATGCCAACATGGGAGGACGTGTTGGAGTGGTATCGCTTCGTGGCCCGCGAGTACACCTGGGACGCCGAATGGAACTGCTACGCCAATGACGTGCGCGCCAACCCGCGCACAGGTGAGCGCGTCGTATTCGTGTACGACGCGCCACTGACCGCAGTGGTCGACAACCGCCCACACGAGGCGGCATAAGGAGAGAGACATGATCCGCTTCCTGCGTTCCCTGTTCGGTTGGGCGGCGCTGCTTGCCGCCCCACAGTATCCCACGTTCGACCCGACCACCCCACCCGGCTTCAACCCGCGCGCCACGTGCTACCCGCCGCCTGCCGAGTGCGGGTCGCTGCAACCTGGCCACGCGGACATGATCGATAATGACCCGCTGCCGATGGTGTGGCGCGAGGGCGAACGATGACCCACCCTGACCGCGTGGTTGTCACGCCCATCGCAATCTGCACCGAGGCCGGGCCTGAATGGGCGCGGCGCGTGGTTGACTTCCTCCGGGCGCGCGGCTGGGACGCCGTGCTGGGCGACGAGACGGACTTGCCCGACTCGGAGGAATTCGCGCGCGATTGGTACGAGGCGTGCGACAAAATGTGGCGAGGGCGCTTATGACCGCCACATGGCAGTCCGCCACCGAGACCGTTGTCACGTATGCTCCTGGCGCGGGCGGGCGCTGGGACGTGACGGTTGCCACGCCGGGCGCAGTCGCCACCGTGACGCTGGCCGGGATCGAGCGCGCCGACCTGGACGCCGTGCTGGCGTGGTACAGGCGGCGCGGGGCAACGGTGGAGGGCGAAACTCACGAGGAGAATGAACCATGACAATGACAGTGAATCCGTATGACCTGCACAACGACCTGGAAAGCGTGCGGGTTGCGCTTGCCATGTGGCAGGCTGACATCGATAACGAGCTGGAAGACCCGGCGGAGGGCAGCGAGGGCTACTGGAAACAGCAGCGCTTGCTCACCACGTTCGCCCTGACCGCAATCGAGCGCTGGCAGAGCGCGACGCTGGCGGTGATCGACGCGGAGGGCAAGGAATGACCGCCCGCTTCCACGTGGGCGACCGCGTGTACCTGCCCGCTGGCTGCGGCGTTAACCCAACCCGCGCCTACGTCGTTCTGGACGTGGTGTTCCGCTGCGCATTCGACGGCAGCGCGGGCTACGAATACGCGCTGGACGACCACCCGAACCACCGCTGGGGCGAGGCCATGCTGCGCCCGACGGAGGACGCGGTGGCGTGGGAGCAGCCGCGCTTGCTGTGAGCGCCCTGCCCTACACGCTGCCCATGTTCGCATGACGCCAAAGTCGGGGTTGACAACGAGAACGCGCGTGCTATAATTATAGGGACTTCTGGGGAGAAGTGGCGCGGCTTTTTTCGTGCCTAGCAGCATTAGCTTACCGACAACGTCCCGGCCATATTCGTGCAAGCTGCGTATTCTCCCCAGAAGCGTAAGCGCGCGAATGTTGCCGGGACGTTGTCGTATTCTGGGGAGAAACATGCCTATCACAAGCAACATGGGGCAGTCAAAATGTACGCCCCAAAAACACGAGGACTACCGCCACTTGATAAAAGTCCATATGACCATCACAAAGGTCATCATGGGCAAGCATCGATCATGGGCGGCGTCGGAGTACATGCACTTCGATATAAACCCAGGCAATGGGCAGGCTGGCAGTCCGTTAATCACAACCGGAATTGCCAGTTCAATCGGGCTGCCCTACCGTGCGATATTCATCGAACTTGACGAACAGAACGCCGCCGATCTAAAAGAACGCATGGCAACCAATCCACAGGTTGTCGTGGAACAGGGCGATCATAACGAGGTCTTACCCCGGTATATAACCAATCCGCTAGTGAAAGATAGAAGCGGGCGCTTGCGCGGCGTATACGGCTCTCTGTTCTCAGACGGGAATGGAACCTTGCCGCCCTGGGAGCTATTGACCCGGTTTAGTGAAGCATACCCAAAGATAGACCTAATCATCTATCTGGCGGCAACCACTGAGAAGCGGGCGCGCACCTCGGCTAAAGCACAACGGGACATTGACCTGCCTTATCTCAATGAGCGCATCGAATCCATTGGTAAAACGAATTGGATTGTGCGAGAGTCTCAGGATAAGCACGGCTGGACATTCCTTGTCGGCACAAACTGGGACGCCTTCCCTTACTTCAAAAAGCGTGAACTTCCATTCTGGCCTATCGCATCCGAACAGGGCCAAAACATTCTTCATCGGCTGACTTACACCAATGAAGAACGCCAACACGAAGGACAGATCGCGCTCCCTTTCGGTAAACCGCCCTACCGCACTTACGAGGAATACCTGAACCACCCTATCTATCAGGGTATCAGGGCACAAGCAATTGCGCGGGCGGGCGGTATCTGCGAACGTTGTAAAGAGCGACCCGTGACGGAAGTACATCACGTCCAATATCCGCCCTGGGGAACCTTCGAGAAAGACGCCAGCGGCTTGCTGGCAATCTGCCATTCATGCCACTGTGAACTACACGACAAGGAGAACTGATGGAAGGCCCGGATTTGCAAGCCCAGGTCAAGCGCGTGAATAAACTTCTCGCGTTGGCGCACAAAACCAACACGAGACGAGACAAGTTAGATCGCAAGTTAGGAATGGCTGCCCCGCCCGATTGCCCGCTAAAATTGCATCTTAGAACGGTTGAGCAGGCGCTTATGGCGGGCATTACCATCGAAGATTGGGAAGTAATCGCTGAGGGTATTGACATGCTTATTCAGGCCATCGGGAGAGTACCAGATGACGACGATGCGCACTAAGGAATTACGCCCGCACTCAGAAAACGAAAAGCTCTACGGCTCAACCGTCGTGGATGCTGAATTCGTGGATAGCGTGGCCCGGCTTGGCATCTTGACACCGCTGCTAGTGACCCACGACAAGCGCATCATTAGCGGGCATCGTCGCTGGATGGCAGCACAGAAGATCGGGCTTGCTGAGGTTCCGGTGACGGTGTTTCCGTCTGACAATGAGCTAGACATCCAAGAGGCTATTGTCGAGAGCAACCGCCAGCGCCAGAAGACCAATGAGCAGATGGGCCGGGAAGCTAAATTGCTCTTTGAGGTAGAGGGAAAGCGGGCCGAACATAGAAAACTGTCTCAGCTTAACAATGTAAAAAATACTCTCGATCCGGTACGTGTACCGGATCGAGAGCCGGACTTCGGCGACGCCCGCGACAAAGTCGGAGAGTTGCTTGGCTTCAGTGGGAAACACGTTGAAAGAGCAAAGAAGATTGTAGAAGCGATTGACGACCTGGAAGCCAGCGGCAAGAAGCACGATGCTGAGGTATTGCGGGTGACGCTCAATAACAGCGTCAACAAGGCTTACGATACCGCCAGAGAACGCGGGTATATCGCTCCCGAATCAAGAACCACCGTCAAAGCCGAGCCGAAACTGCCCGACTTTATCACGCTTGACCAGTGGCAGGCGCTTGACGACGCGGGACAATTCACCGCGCTGTCTGCACACGGCTCCGGCCTCAAGATGAACAAGCAAGAGACAGACAATATCGAATGGGCGCTGTGGTCATGGAATCCGGTGACAGGTTGCCTGCACAACTGCGACTACTGCTACGCCCGCGATATTGCGAATCGGTTCTACCCCCAGGGCTTCGCCCCGTCCATTGTTCCGGCTCGCCTGAGCGCCCCGGCCAATACAGCCGTGCCAGCCGAGGCCGCGCACAACATCGGCTATAAAAACGTGTTTACCTGCTCAATGGCTGACCTGTTCGGTAAGTGGGTTCCTTCCGAGTGGATAGAGGCCGTGTTGGACGTGGTGCGCAACGCTCCACAATGGAACTTCCTTTTCTTGACTAAGTTCCCGATCCGCATGGCTGAATTCGACTTTCCTCCCAACGCCTGGGTTGGGACATCGGTTGACCGTCAGTACGCAGTTGACCGAGCCGAAAAGGCTTTTCGCAAGATCACGGCGGGTATCAAGTTCCTGAGCTGTGAGCCAATGCTAGAACGGCTGACCTTCACCTCATTGGATATGTTTGATTGGGTGATCATCGGCGGCTCTAGCAAGAGTACACAGACCCCGGAATTCCGCCCGCCGCGTGAATGGGTGAATGACCTGCAAGCGCAAGCCCGCGCCGCCGGGTGCAAGATATACGAGAAGACGAATCTACTAGAGCGCATTCGGGAGTATCCGGGCGCATAGACGGGGCAACATGAATAATCCAATCACAGATAAGGAAGTTCTTCACGTCATGGTTGACGGCGGCGAAAAGCTATGCGACTACGCGATCAATCAGTGGAGTAGCGGAAAGTATGAACTTCCGTATGCCGCCACACAAGAAAATATCGCCCGGTGGTATTCGATCAAGTCTCGGATTTCAACGCTTGGTCTTGAACTGAAAGCATTGCTAGACGACGAGAAATAAGCTACACTAACCACATGACGCGCCGCCGTTGACTGGCTGGCTACCAGGACGGCGCGTGACGATAAGGGCACAGGACACCGGCACGCTTCACCATTGGCAAACACAGCAACTTGTGTTATCCTACGTGTAGCCACCGCCGCAGTTGGGAACAAGCACTGTCCTGTGCCCCCAACGGCGGCATTTTTTATTTCCGCATAAAGGCACAGGACATGCACGACACCCCCGCCGTATTCCCCAACCCGCACGCCAGCGCGGGAAAGACCGATCCGAGAGTGAGGCCAGAACATGAGCAGCATAATCCCCAACAGTACCCCTACGCCGAACTTTTACTACGACCAACTAGAGCACCTATTGACGCCGGATGAATGGAAGGTGCTTACCTACGCTGTCCGGCGTATATTCGGATTCGAGAAGAACCGCGACTCAACCTACGCCACAATCAGCCTGTCCACATTCGAGAATGGCGTCACCTACCAGAACAAAGAGACGGGCGAGGTTATCCGCCTATCCTACGGCTGCGGCATGAGCCGCCCGCGCATTAGTGCCTGCCTCACCGCTATCGTGAAGTTCGGCATTATGCGCCGGGGCCGCAACACGAAGGATGGGCGTGTGTGGCGCTTGGAGACGGACGAAACCAAGATCGACTTCGACGGGCTGTGGGCGCGGTTCAATGCGCAGCAGGAAACGGCAGCTCAGCGCGTGGCAAAAGCGGCCCAGGCCAGCGCAGACAAGCGGCGCAAGCAAGAGCCTAGTACGACCGGCGTACTAGGTGAAGAGGTACGACAGTCGTACCCCCAGGAGTACGACAGTCCTACCACTACCGGTAAGGCAGTCGTACCCACTGAAAGCAATCTGAAAGCAACAGGAAAGCAAGACTCGCCGGAGGAAAAAACACCTCCGGCGGCACTCGTTGAAGAATCAACACCACAGCCCCCCACCCTCTTTACTGTGGTTCTGAAAGCGAACTACGGGATCGACTACGTTCCCAAGATGAAGTTGGATAAAAAGCTAGCCAAGTTTGTTCAGAGCGTGGTTAATGTCCTGGCGGCCAGTTGTGTTCAGCCGCCTATCACGCCTGAGGAATTACAGCGGTTCGTTGCGGATACTCCGGCGCAATTCTTGCCGCGCGATCCGGCGGGTTGGTTGTCGGGCGTCAACCGTTGGCGGAAAGAACACCCTTCCGCGTCCAACGGTCATAGTTCCGCCCAGCCGATCCGCGTAATCACGTCCAACGGCGCGGCCAGCGGCGCGGAGATTAGCGCCGCGCTTGAAGCCACACGGAGGCAGTTATGTCAACCAGTGAGCGCGTAGCCCCGCTCGATCTTGCGCCACACAGTATCGAGGCAGAGGAAGCGGTACTTGGCTCCATACTCCAGTTGCACACGGGTGAGCGCGTCTTTCATGACGTGACGGCGCTGCTGAAGCCAACCGACTTTTTCAACGTGCGCCATTCGTGGATATATGAGGCGGCGGTACGGGTGGCGGCGCGGTGTGAGTATGTGGACGTTCGCACGCTGGCGGAGGAACTTCTGCGGGTTGACCGCCTAAACGACATTGGCGGCGAGGCATACCTGAACTACTTGCCGGGCGTTGTACCCACCGCGCTACATGCGCGGGCCTATGCGCAGATCGTGGCAGACTACGCCGACCGTCGGGCGTTGCTTGGCGCGGCGGGACAGATTGCCATGCTGGCCCACGACTTGAAGCAGGATATCGAAGCGGTCAAGGGTGGCGCGGCTGACGCGATCATGGTGGCAAGTGGGCGGCGATCTGAGATTCACTTCAAGGAAGCTTACGACACGACTGAGGCGATCAAGGCCGAGCTAACCAACGGCGTCCAGACGGGCATCCGATTCGGCTTTCGTGACCTGGATAAGCATTTTCGTAAGGGACTGGTGCGCGGGCAGTATGTCATTGTTGCCGGGCGTCCTGGTATGGGCAAGAGCGCATTCGCGCTGGCTATCGCCGCCAGCGCCGCCAGTGGCAAGACAACGCCGGACGAAACGCCAGCGCGGGTGCTTTACCTGACGTATGAGATGACCGATGAGGATAACCAGATACGACTTATCAGTCAGCGTATGGGCATTGAGATCAATGAGGTATACAACCTGACGCCCGCTGACCCGCGCTGGAAGCGCTTCGAGGAAGTTTGCGCAGAGGTTGGCGAGTTGAGCATTGTCTATGAGGAAGAGTCAGACAATATCGAGGCCCTGGAAAGCGTGATCCGGGACTTTATCGACCAGTACGGCGGGATCGACCTGATTATTCTTGATCGCGTAGAACTGGTACTGGTAGGCAATGCGCCCGCCGGGACCGAGAACGCGCTGCTGACGACTGTGAGCAGTCGCGTGCTTCGTATAGCCAAGCGGTACGCGCCGGTGATTGCGATTGCACAGCTTAACCGCGATGTGGAGAAGCGGGCCGACAAGCGGCCAATGCTGAGTGACTTGCGGATGTCGGGTAGTCTGGAGCAAGACGCGCTGGTCGTGCTGATGATGTATCGGCCTGCGTACTACGATGAAAGCGCGGATAAGAATGACGCAGAGGTCATTATCCGCAAGAATCGACAGGGCAGCATTGGCACGGTGAAGCTGTTTTTCCGACCTGAATTGACGGCGTTCAATGATATCGCGTGGGAACATGATAAACCGAATTGACGTGCGGCGCTGGATACGGGATTACAGCAGGCAGGGCGCGCTTGAAGCGCTGGTTGTGCGGGATATGGCGGCGCTGGTGGATGAGCCATTCGGGCGGCTGTATATCGAGGCCAATAGCCACGATGGAATCCGCAGCCTTGCCGCCGTCAACCTGCTTATCATGATGCATGGCGACGAGGGTATTGCGGCGATGCTAGACCTGGCACGACTAGATGGATGGGGCGGCCTACACGCCCGGCAGGCACTTGAGGCGCTGGAAGATGGAAATGAGAGAGGGCTGGCGGCATGAATAACAACACAGACCCATATGAGAGCGCGATGCGCTTGGCGCGGCTTATGCGCTTTGAGTTGAACGGCGATGAGATACGTACCTTTTACAAGTGCGCGAATGGTGAATGGAAGCGCCCTCATTCGCAGCTTGAGCGGGCGATTTTAGCCATAATGGTTTCGCGCGGCGTCGATGTCAAAAGCATGGCGCTGATTGTGAGCGCGGGCGGCGCACCGTGACCGCCCTGCCACCCGTCAGCGGAGACACGCGGCCCAGGCTGTGGCCCGCCCGCTGGCGGTTGTACCTGCGCCGCCCGGTGAACGTGTGGCGCTGGACGCGGCGAGAGGACTGGCGGCCCCGGATCACGAATACCTGGGTGCGCCGTCTGGACAGGTTGACGGCCTGGCTGGGCCGGGACGCCGAGATCGCCGCGCTGGACCGGCTGGCGGCGCGGCTGCGGCGTTGCGAGATCGAGCACGCGGCGGCGCTGGTTGACCCGGAGAAGCGCAGAGGTCGCAAGGCCGCGCGGGAAGCGGAGGCGGCGGCCAGGGACGCGCTGGCGGCGGACTGGCGTGAGACGTGGGAACGGTGGGCGCGGGAGGCCGCGCCTTTTTGATTCGGGAGGCTTTATGACAACCTATGCAATTGATCGGGACATGTATCCGCGCCTGATTGCCGCCGCTGTACGGATGCGCGACCGGGCCGACCTGCGCTGGTATCGCGTGGAGGCGGAGGACCAGATCGCGGCGGCGCAACGCCGGAAAGACGCGGCGGGCGAGGCGTATTGGCGGGACGTGGCGCTCCAGGCGGCGCGCGGCATGGCGGCGCTTGTGCCGCAAGAGGTGGTGCTAGTGGACGAGGGAGAGGTGATGGCATGACCGACGAACAGAATAAGCGGCTGGACATGGCCCGCGCAGAGGCGGGACGCTTTTTTGATACGGGCGACGTAACCGCGTTGCGCGATCTGGCGTTGGACCTGTATCGCGATGCGGGGGACGCGCCCTGGAACGCGACGCTAGACGGTTATTGTACCGCGTTGGTTGATGAGGCTGACATGATTCTGGACAGCGTGCGCTTCCTGGAAGCCGAGTGGCGCATGACCAACGGCGAGGCGGTGGCGCATGGTTGACACTGTGACACTGACCGACGCCGAACGGGACGCGACGCTGACCCGCGTGTTCGCAGGCAACCGGGGCGGCGGGGAGCCGGACGAGCGCCCTGCCCCGGTGGAAGCGGCGCGGGTGTTTGAGCGGGCGGAGACGGCGCACGACCTGGAAGCCGACGAGCTGCCAGAGTGGTTGACCGGGCTGGCGTTCCGCGATGAGAACGACGCGCTACAGGAGATCGTCAACCTGACAGAAGCCGAGCGCGGCGCGATATGGAACCAAGCCGATCTCTGCGCTTGGCTGTTCTACCGCGCGCCCGGTCGCAAGGCCCGCGCCGCCGTGTTGGGGCGTATGGCTGAACACCTGGGAGTCAGCAAGCGCACGGTGCGCCGCCGCGCTTCGCTGGGTATCACGTTCCCGCCGGGCGTAAGAAGCCCAGAGCGACCGGAGCGGCTTTATCTGGAAGCGTTGCGGGCGGCGGACCCGCTGGCGGCGATTGAGGCGGCGCTGGCGTTCGGGTGGTCAGTGGCGCAACTTAGGGAGCATATTGGCGGCGTGGAAAGCCCGCTGGAAAAGCGCGCGCTCTTGGACGAAACCTATGAGGGCGGAGCGCCGGACATGGAGCAGGTGCTAGAGCTGGTGCAGGCGGTGTTGGCGGACGCGCGTGGGCTGGAAGGGCTGGTGAGCCTGCGGGTGGTCATTCGCGCCGAAGTGCTGAACACGGAGGCAGCAGCATGATCTTCCAGGCGACTTGGCGGCAGGTGTTGGACGGGAGCAAGACGCAGACGCGGCGGATCGTAGGGACAGATCATCATTTCCTGAGCGCGCCACTTTACTCTAACCCAGCGGTATATGTATATCACGGCAAATACTCACGTTCTAGAACCTTATGGAGAGTGGGCAGTACTTACGCGGTTCAGTCCGGGTGCGGCAGATCGGCTGTATGGTATTCGTCGGATGGATCAACCATAGATATTCCATCGGTTGATTGTATGTGGTCGGAACTGACCGCACATGGTTTTCGTGAAGCCCGCATCCGTATCACGCGCATCCGGCAGGAACGGGTGCAGGATATCAGCGAGGCGGACGCGATTGCCGAGGGTAGCCAGTTTGGTCAGAACGCCTACGGCGATATCGTGACGCCAGTCGAAGCCCTCGCCGCCCTGTGGGACACGCTGCACGACAAGCGCGGCGAACGGTGGGCGGATAACCCGGCGGTGTGGGTGCTGGAATTCGAGCTAGTGGAGGCGGCGTGACTCGCATCTGGCTATCCGGCGAACCGCGACCCGCTCCGCGCCCGCGCAACGCCAGGAACGGCCATTCGTATAACCCGCGCTGGTACATGGATATGAAAGCGGGCTGGGCACAGGAGGCGGCGCTACAGTTGATTGGAGCGCCGCTTTTCATGGGCGGCGAACGGTTGGTTGTGCGGCTGGACTTCTACCGCAAAGACTTCACCCTTGCGGATTGGGACAACCTCGCAAAAGCCGCGACCGACCCGCTAAACGGACTCTTATGGACGGACGACGCCCAAATCGACGAGGCGCACGTTCGGGTTCGGCGCGGCGTTGGCAAGGCGCGGGCGGGCGTATGGGTCAGTGTGGACGTTCGGCGGCGGCAACGTGCGCCGGGCTTGCGCAGGACGTTGGAGCTAGGGCGTGCGCGCCGCCTCATGCGCGCTGGGAGAGTGTGATGTACCAGTATACGGTTTTAGTAGGAAATGTCGGGCGCGATCCTGAGATGCGCTATACGCAGGGCGGCACGGCGGTCTGTGATTTCAGCGTGGCTGTCAGTCGCCAGTGGACGGATCAGCAATCCGGCGAACAGCGCGAAAAGACGACATGGTTCCGCGTATCCGCCTGGAACAAACTGGCGGAGACTTGCAACCAGTATGTCAAAAAAGGGATGCGCGTGCTGGTGACTGGCGAGGTGGAAGCCAGCGCGTGGATTGCGCAGGACGGCACGGCGAAGGGCACACTGGAACTGACCGCGCGGGATGTGAAGTTTCTCAGCCGCAAAGAGGACGGCGACAACCTGCGCGACAGCAACGGCGATCCCGTTCCGAACGAGTTGCATTCGATACCGTTCTAACCCCCCTACCCTGCTACGTGAGCAAGCCCGCCCTGACCCGGCGGGCTTTTTTGATCGGAGGAGCCATGCACTGGTGGGCGATACGCCACGCATCACTTGAAGACATTCCGACGATCAAACGCATTGCTTACCAGTACCGCCAGGAACTAGGCTTTGTCAACCGCACCGCGCTGGGCGAGGCAGTCTCTCGCCGCGAGTTGTACGTGTGCGAGTTGCCAGACGGTGCGCTGGCTGGTTTTGTCCACTGGCACGCCCGGCGCGACGGCTGGCATACGATTTACGAGATCGCGGTGGACAAGGCGCGCGCCGGGCGCGGGATTGGTCGAGCGTTGCTGTATGCGGTGCCCACGCCGATACGCCTCAAGTGTACGGTGGACAATGAGGCGGGCAACCTCTTCTATGCGGGCGCGGGCATGGTACTGGCGGGCACGGAGCCAGGACGGAAGCGGGCGCTGAATGTGTGGGAGTTGCCGATCTTGTCGATTTTAGTCAAGGGCAATAATCGCCAAATGCCAGAGGTAGCAAGGGCGTCTGGCATGGCATACGGGACTCGCCACATCGAAGCGCCGCGCGACTGGCCGCTGATGGTCGATATCCACTGGCGCGACTATGACTGGCAAGACTACATGCACAAGATCGCGGAATGGCGGCCCGTGATGGCGATGGTCCCTGACTATGAATACCCAAGCCAGCGCCGCCAGCTATACCAGCAGATACGCGACCTGAAAGCGGCTGGCGTGCTGAGGATCATGGTTTGCCCGAAGTTTTCCGGGGCGGTAGCGCATATTCCATCCTGGTGCATCGTGGCGGTATCAGTTCCGTCCAGCTATGCGGGGTTCGTTCCGGCGTTCTCCGAGTTATCTGGGCGGCGCGTGCATCTACTAGGCGGATCGCCGCATAAACAGATTAAGACAATTATCGAGTTTGTTGGTGCTGGTATTCAGATTGTCAGCACAGACGGAAACGCCCACACCAACGCGGCTAAGTATGGTGAATGGTGGGACGGCGCGCGGTGGCAGAACGTAGGTATGGGCAAGGTTGTTCCGTATTACGAAGTTTGCGCACAGTCTGGCGGCAACATCCGCCGAACACTACAACGCGCGGTTACTGGCGCAAGTCAGCCGCCGCTTTTTTAGGAGGATCAATGACCGAGACAACCAGCGCGCCTGCCGCGCTGCAACCGGACGACACGGAGGCGGACGCCACCTACACCGCATTGATGGATGAGGGCGCTGCGTTCTGGCAGACCGACAAGCCGACGCCTTACATCGGCCACGCGCCGCAGATGGATGCAGGCGCACCCGCCCGCGCGGGTTTCTGGCTGAACGAGAAGGTGATGCATGACGCCAGCCGGACGTTCGGCGTGATCGTCGGGCGGGCCGTGCGCGGGGAATGGTGGGTTGAACTGGACCTGACCGGGCGCGGCGTCGAGCGCTTGCTGATTGACGCGCGCGAATTGACGCTCGCCACGCCGGAACTGGAAGCCGTGATCGCGGCGGAACGCGCCCGGCGAGAGGCGGCGATGAACGAGAGCAAAGCTCGCTGGGAGGCAGCGACCGGGCGCAGATGGGGCGCGCATGACCCAACGCGATTGGCCCAGCGCACCCGGACGAACCAGCCCGCCGACTTGAGCGTGCGCCGATGCACGACCTGCCAGCGCGTGCAGCCGATTGACCAGTTCAGATTTAAGACGAAGGCGCACGATATCCGGTCCTACACATGCCGAGAGTGTACGAACCTGGCGCGGCGCGAAGAACGGGCGCGCAAGAACCCGGCGCTGTTCGTCAATCCGGGGTACTAAAGAAGTGGCAAGCGTGGCGGGAATGGCCCGTCTTGCCTCTACAGGGGGTCGCCACGCCTCGCAAGCGCGATAGTGGCTATAACCGGGCAATGATTGAACAGGAGGCACGATGGCAACGATGGAAGTCAGGAAGTGCCCGCAGTGGAAGTCAGCCGTGATCCACGCGGTCATTGCGGCGGATGAAGGCGACGTACTGATTGTGGACGACCGGGAGATGGAGGCGGAGGCCAACCGCGTCCGGCACGGCAAGCGGCTGCGCGTGATCGTGCGCGTGGCTGAGGCAGAGGATCGACCGAGTTAGTGGCGCAACTAGCGCCGGAGGTGACGGGGGTGACTGGTGAACATGGACACGACAACGGCGGACGCTGCCTGTATTGCGGCGGCGGTGGATGGAAGCACGGGCGCGTCTGCCCTTGCTGTCACGGAAGCGGGGAACGCAACGCCGCCCAGGACGCCTGGGTTGACGGCGCAGGACTGCCCGACCCGGAGCATGACCGGGATGGAGACTACGATCCTATGGATGCAAATAGGGAAAGCAACGATCTGCCTGCGCGCGCACGGTGACGTGATGGGCGAGGAAGCGGGTTACGTGGTATCCGGGCTTGACCGGCTTACCGCAGAGGGCACGAGCTTCGTGATCCTGTGGCCCGCGCCAACCCACCGGGTCAGCGACCTGCTCAAGGTCGCCTCGCAGGAGGGCGCGATTGACGCCATGTACGCGCGGCTGACGGGCAGCGCCACCGAGCTTGTGCCGGGCGTGGGCGTTGAGATGCTTACGGAGGTCAAGAGCGCCTAGCCCTGCCCGCGTAGGCCGCAGGGGGAGCGCCTCGGAGGGCCGGGGCGCTTTGTGTTTCGCACCGTCTGGCATATGATAGGAGGTGCAATGAAGAAGAAGGCCCGTTGTGCGCGGGCCGGGCGCGCGGGTGAGCCGACGCGCTTGAATCCGATTATACGTCAAAGAGAAAGGGTGAGCAACGTGTCAGGATTACGCAACCTGTGGCACAGAATCAGAGAGGAGCCGTTTATCGCCAGCACGGGCGCGGCGGCTTTCGTTCATTCAACATGGTCACTTTCCGTTATCTTTAGCGGTTCTCCGCCAGAGCTAACGGATTGGCGGTCATTCATTCAGGCGGCGTTTATCGTTGTGCCAGCCGCGCTGATTGCGTTTTCCGTTGACGTGGGCCAGATTGCGACTAGCTCAGAAATACGGAACGGAAACACCGCCAAGTCAAAGTACATAACGTTTGCGGTGCTGGCGCTGACTACGTACTACCTCCAATGGCTCTATCTGGCGCACCATCTTCCTTCACTTGCGTTAGGCCAGGGCATTAGATCAGAGTGGGCTTCCGTAGTCACTATCGTTAGGGATGCGTCGATTTGGGTTCTGCCTGCGTTACTTCCGATGGCTACCGTTCTCTACACAACCAGCCATACTAGAGACGGGCGCAAGCCTGACGAAGCCGTTACGCAACCCCCGAAGATTTCAATCGAAACGGCCGTTGAGACGCCAACGATTGAGCCTAAGCGTGTGCCGGAGCTTGAGCCGGTTATCGTAATGGACGCGGAGGGAAAAGCGCTGAAACCCGCAAGATTGAACGCGGGGCTAACCCCGGTGATAGGGGTAACGCTGGCGGGGAAGACAAGCCAGAACGGAAACGGTCACAGCAACGGAAACGGAACGCGCAAATAAAGACCATCAAGCAACGGTATTGCGCCGCGCCTGACTGCAATAATCCGCTGCCTGATAACGCAACAAAGCGCCGAATCTTCTGTTCCGACGCTTGCCGGGTGCGTACTCACAACCTGCAAAAAGAGGCGGTTCCGTAGTATCCAGCCTTGCAAAACGAAACGGTAAATGGTACAATAAAGCATCGAAATAAAACGTCGCCGGAGGTGTTGTGAGCACCATCACGGCGACTAGCGTAACCCTGATAGCGCAGGGCCAGCTACCTCCTATGATACCACAAGGCGGCGGCCCATAACAGGGTCGCCGTTTTCTGTTTCAGGAGGCTACAATGGAGTTGTTTTCCGCGTTTTATTTATGCGTTGGGCTGGTCTGTGCTGTTTGGATTTGCACCTATGCCCGGAGTAGTTACCTTAGATTTACAGAATCGCGCGTTGCCCTAAAGCAGCAGGTTGGCGATCTTGAGATGGAATTGTTGATGGCACGGTCTGCTGCCATATGGACCGTAAGGAATGCGTGTCGTGAACTAACGCCAATTGCGCCGCACACTAGGCCAATGAGGCAGCGGCGGCATACAACCGGCGCTGGATATGTGTACATTGTTCAAGACAAGACAGTGACTAAGTATTGCAAGATCGGGAGGACGCGCAATCCAGAGAGGCGGTTGCGTGATTTTGAAGTCAAGTTGCCGTTTGAACTTGAATTGTTATTGCTTATTCCAACAGACGATGCGAACGGGGTGGAAACCAGATTGCACCGCCAGTATGCAAAAAAGCGCGTTGGCGGCGAGTGGTTCGCCCTAACGCCCGCCGACATCGACGCAATCAAGCACGAGTATCCTAGCTAGCCGGGCCACGCCCGCGCTGCCTGAGTGGGGATAACCCGGCCCAGCCGGAGGAGAGTGTGTGATGATACGGAAGATTCCTGATATCGAGTATTCATTCCCGGTATCGCTGCAATTTGGCACGGTTACCCATGCCGCCACTCTGACGCTGAACGGTTCTGCGTGGTGGCACAATTATGCCGACCATGATGCGGGCGAGCCTGAAGATGAACGCCCCTGGCATGTCACCCTGCATTTGCGGTTAGACGGATTGCCGCTTGTATCGTGGGGTGGTAGCCCGGACAAAAAGAGCATTGGGGTACTAGTAGACTATGCAACAGCCGATGAAGCGGAAACGGCGCGCAACCGGGCATTTCTCAAGGTGCTAGCCGCGCTTTTCAGGGCGGGCTATATCACGGCTGCGCAGTTGGAAGAGGCGATCATGGGTGCGGACGGTGGTATCCGGGCCGGAGGCGGGTGACGATGCCGATTGAATGGCGTAACACAAGGCCGGGCGATGACTTCTTTCACTTTGGCGGCGAAAGATACGGGCGCGTTGCTGACGAGATTGCTGCGAGAATGGAAAGGGCGCGGATGACTGACGCTGAGGGCGCGATTGCGCTGGCGGCGCTGCACGAAGAGATAGCCAACATGAAGCGCCTGCTGAGAGAGTTAAAGACGGAAGTAAGGGCGCTTGGCGCGGTCGCTGACGCGGCCAAGCTGGTTTGTAATCAGCACGTCCACCGCCTATCATGGACCGAGCAGGACGAATGTGACGAGTGCGGGCGGCGCACGCTAGACGCGGCGGGACCGCATACAGAGGATTGCACGATTGGCGTGTTACATAGGACGCTGAATGCGTTGGACGATCTACCGTAAGTATCGAACTATCGCACGACGAGAGCGCGGCTAACCCCGCGCCTTTTGATTCTCGGAGGTGGCAATGGACGACACGCGCGCGCTGGTCTGCGTGCTGGCGCTGTGGCTGGCACTGGACTGCCTGCTCGGCCCGCTGATTGGGCGCTGGTTACGGAGGGCATCGGGCGATGATTGACGTGATAGGCGACGGGTTGCTGTGGGTGACGCGGGTCGCATATGACACGGGTGGGTGGTCACTGGTGGCGGCGATGGCAACGGGTGGCTGGCTGTTGATCATGGCGTGCTTAGTGGCGCTGGCGACGGGGGGCGCGGATGAGCTATGACGTGCGCCTGCCTGCGGTGCGCGGGATGCTGGCAGCGGTGGGCGACACGGGCGCGCACTTGCCGCACCTGGAGGCGGGCGGGCAGACGTGGGTGTTGCGGTATGCGAACGAGGCCGAGGCGCGCCGGGCAGAACAGCGCGCCGCGCGGCATATGAACGGGGGCGGGATGGATAAGGTCGAAATCAAGTTGATCGACTGGCGCACGGTCGGCGGGATCACGTGGCGCGCGCACGTCTGCAACGGCGATATCCGCTGGCGGCGCTGGCGGCATTGGTGGCTGGAGGCGGTGGCGTGCGCGCCGGGCGAGGTGTGCGCGGTGGTGTATGAGAGGCCGGTGTATCCCTGGCACATGGAGGGCGTATGACGGCGGAAACCCAGGCTGCCAGCGATGCGGTGTTGGACGCGCTGGCGGAGTACCTCGTGCTATTGCGGGCGGTGCAGGCGGACGTGACCGCGCTGGCGGAACGGCTGGACCGGATCGAGGCCGCGCTGACGACCACGCCCGCGCCTAAGCCGGAGGCGGAACCGCCACAGTGGACGGAGTTGGACTCGTATCTGGCGGGCGTGGTGCGCGCGATCTATGCCGACCAGGGCCACGCGCCCGTGTCTACCCAAGCGGTGGCGATCCGCACGGGCTTTGTGCCTGGCTACACGGTGCGCCTGCTCGGAGACGCGGCGGCGCATGGCGCGATCTACGCCGTGCCGGGCAGGGGGAAGCGCAGGAGTGGCAAGTGGCTCCCTTTCGCGCCTAGTGCGTGAGATAAGTCATAACTCTAGTGATAAATGGAACTAAGTGTTGACGCCAGTCGTATACAATGGAATTCATAGCCATTGTATGCGGCTGGCGCTTTTTTGCGTTTAGCAGGCAGCATGGCTTTCGCGCACACCGCCGCTGTAAACACGCGACTTGCGCACCGGGGCATCCCGGCTGGCGGGCAGGTGGCGCGCACCCTCACTGGCTGGCGCAATTGCGGCGGTGACGCTGCTCTCCGGGGGCTAGCAGGGTGGGGCGCACTTATGGCGAGTGTCGTATATGACACTGTAGCGGAGGCGGCATGGGGCTGAGACGGCGGCGATGGCTGGCGGTGAGCGGGGGCGAACAGCCTTCCGTCTCCATGACCTGCACCACGACGGGCGCGGGCGAGACGCTCACGCTGCAACAGATTCGCCCGGTTGACCGGGTTGCGACCGTCTATTGGGGCGATGGCACAACCAGCACAATTGCCATTGGCAACACGGGCACAACCACGCACGTCTATGCAACGGCGGGAACCTACGATGTGCGCATTGCAGGACCGCGCGAGTACCACACGATTGATCTGCGTGACACGAAACTTAAATGGTACAGCCTGGGCGGCGCGACGTACAATGTCAGCAATACGTTTTATCTATCAGGACTAGCCGGGGGTGTAATTAACACCGCCGACATGGCGGGCTGGACGCTCAGTTATCAGTTCTACGTCTACAACCTGCCGCTGGTGACAGGCGTCTGGAACACCGCCGACATGGCGGGCTGGACGCTCAGTTATCAGTTCGTCGTCTACAACCT
>Ga0265297_10002730_pt1 | contig 34599 bp, 33 predicted proteins | sample Munlanlwell13791_FD_192502 | JGI IMG/M metagenome (GOLD analysis project Ga0265297, IMG submission 192502) | Leachate microbial communities from a municipal landfill in Southern Ontario, Canada - Leachate well 137-91 | ecosystem: Engineered > Solid waste > Landfill > Unclassified | place... | reverse complement strand
GGGGATTTCGATGTGCTGGCCAGCAGTGAAAAGAGAGGGAAGCTGAGCATCGGGACATTGTCCAGCGATGATTATGTTTTTCTTTTAGAAGCGCTAGAAACAGTCGGGCAGACGAATATTCTGTCCAATCCGAGCATTGTGTCCTTGAATAATAAGGAAGCAAAAATATTGGTTGGTTCAACCCAACCTTACGTCACAACGACAACAACCACGCCGGGATCGGGGCCCACCACGACCGCGGAAAGCGTCAACTTCATTGAAGTCGGAGTGAAATTATTTGTTACTCCGACGATCCATCACGATGATTTCATCACGATGAAGATCCGGCCGGAGGTGAGCTCCGTGACCAGCAATTTAACCACGAGCAACAATAATACGATACCCATTGTCGAGACTTCTGAGGCCGAGACGACTGTCGCGGTCAAGGATGGGGTAACGATAGTTATCGGCGGATTGATTAAAGAGGAGAAGGTTGACTCGATTAAAAAGATTCCCCTCCTGGGGGATCTTCCCTTGTTGGGTTTGGCTTTCCGGAGTCAGAGCAAGCTCGTGAGGAAAACAGAGCTGGTGATCTTCTTGACCCCCAAGATCGTATCTGGCGATGTTGCTGAGCCGAGACGATTGGAATTTATTCAAAAGCAAAGCAAATAAAATTCTTTAAACGTAACGAATAAAAGCGGAGTGAGTGAATGGCCGGATTTCTGGCGCGCTTGAGGAGGAAAATTCTTTCTCCCTTTAAGAAGGGTGATCCCGACGGTTTGGATCGTATCAGCATCGACGACAAGATCGCTTTGGGTGTTTTTATGTGGGATGTGGCCCGGGTGGACAAGAAATTTTCTTCTGAGGAGAAGGAAAAGATAGGCGAGATATTAAAGTCGGTTACGAATATTTCCCAGGAAGACATGGCGATCATCTTGCGCGCGATTGAGATCGCCGCCATGGAGAAAATTGATTTACATAAATTCACTCGGGAGGTCAGCAATAATTTGCCTTATCCGGCCAAGGTCAACATCATCGAGAATCTGTTTCGCGTAGCCTATGTTGACCACAAGCTCACCCATGAGGAAGAGGAAATAATATGTAAGATTTCGAAAATGTTAAGCCTTGATCGAAAGGATTTCTTGAGCGCAAAAATAAAGATAAGAAATGAATCCGGGCGCGAGAATCTTCAGCTGTGAAGTTTAGCGGTTTTGTTCTCTAAAGGGGGTTTAGCTCAGGTTATTAACCATTTAAGGAGGGGCGGGGCATGGGCAGAATAGGGATAGCGGAGATACTGCTTATTCTTTTAGTTGTTGTCCTCTTGTTTGGCGTCAAGAAACTTCCGGAGATCGGGAGCGCGATCGGCAAGGCCATTAAAGAGTTTAAGAAAGCGAGCCGAGAGGTTGAAGAAGGGATCAGCGAAAAAACTCGAGAAGACAAGAATGACCGCCAGGCCTAATCGAATTTCATTCTTGAATCATCTTGAGGAGCTGAAGTCAAGGATCATCAAGTGCGTTATTTCCGTCGTTGCGGCTTCGTTTGTGTTTTATGGCTTTGTTGACGAGGTTTTTCTTTATCTTGTCCAGCCGGTTGGGTATCTGGTTTTTAATTCGCCGGCCGAAGCTTTCGTGGCCCATGTTTCTTTGGCGGTGTGGGGCGGATTTTTGTTGGCCTTACCGGTCGTCCTTTATCAGATATGGAGGTTTGTCGCCGTAGGTTTAACCAACAAAGAACAGAAATACATCCTAATCTTTTTTCCGGCTTCTTTGGTGTTTTTTTTCTGCGGGGCCCTTTTCGCTCATGTTGTCATGATTCCTCTCTCCCTTCGGTTTCTTCTGAGTTTTTCTTCCGGCAGGATTGTCCCGATGATAACGGTGAGCCAATATATTGCGTTTGTCGGCTCTTTTATTCTTGCCTTTGGCCTTGTCTTTGAATTGCCGTTGTTCTTTTTCTTTTTGGCCAAGATGGGCATGGTCAATTCGCCGGCACTTTCTCGGAAAAGGCGGCATGCCGTCGTTGTTATTTTATTCGTGAGCGCTCTTTTAACGCCCCCGGATATCTTCAGCCAAATTTTGATGGCGGTGCCTTTAATGGTCCTTTATGAAATAGGAATCATTGTCGTAAGATTCGCTTCCCGGGAAGCGAAGGATGGCCGGGGAAGCGCTTGACCTGTTGTGATTTTTCGGGAGGTCATGATGCAATTGGCTGTTGCAAATCTTTGATTATTATTATAGGATATACTCTCATTTAATTATTAAACCAGACGGATAGCCGCTTTATGATAAATTCCTCTCGGAATAAAGATAGACCGCAGGTCCTTTTATTATACCCCAAGACCGGGATGGATTTTGGTTCGACCATCGCTCCTCCGCATGCCCTTTTGGCGGTTGCCGCGCCTTTGCTCAAGGCTGGATATGGCGTCAAGATTCTTGATCAACGGACCCAGGTTGTCAACCCATCGACTATTGAGGATTCGTTGTCCTCCGAGACGATCTGTGTCGGTATATCGACGATGACTGGCACGCAAATTCATTATGCTTTGATTTTAGCGCAAATGGTGCGGGAGCTGACCAAGGGCAACGTCCCGATTGTCTGGGGAGGATGCCATCCCTCGGTTGTCCCCGAGCAGACCTTGGAGAATGATAAGGTTGATGTTGTCGTCATCGGTGAGGGCGACCAAACTTTCCTCGAAATAGTCGAGGCGTTCGAGCATCGGCGCAGTTTAAAGAATATTTCTGGTATTGTCTTTAGAGACGGGGGAAAGGTGGTCAAGACCCCGCCTCGACCGTTACTCAATGTGGAGGAGCTTTTGCCGACTCCCTGGGAACTGATCGATGTCGAAAGATATATTCATCGGGACATGTATCTGAAGGAGAGTTCGCGCGTTTTGGATATTGGGCAGACAAGCCGGGGTTGTCCGTTTAATTGCGGTTTTTGCAGCAGTGCCGAGATCCGCGGGAGAAGATGGCGCGCCATGTCCGCGGAGAAAAGCCTGGATATGATCACCGAACAGGTGAAACGTTTTCATCTCAATGGGATTTGGCTGAGGGATGATGAGTTCTACATAGACAGAAAGAGGGCGACGACCATTTGTGAGGGCATCATCCGGAGAAATCTCAACATCTCTTTTTATACCTCCGGGACGAGGGTTGATGTTTTTTCGAAGGCGTCGGATTATGATATCGATGTCCTGAAGCGGGCCGGAGCCTATACCCTGAAGTTTGGCGCCGAGTCGGGATGTCAGCGGACATTGAATACGATGCAAAAAGGCATTATGGTTGAACAGACCCTTGCGGCGAATCAACGATGCAAGAAGCACGGCATTATTCCCGCTTTTAGTTTAATGATTGGTTATCCAACCGAGAAATTTGAAGAGATTGACCAGACCATTGATCTCGCTTTTCGTTTGAAGAGGGAGAACCCCGCCGCTCAGTTGGAGACAATGGCCATTTATACTCCGCTTCCCGGCACGCCGGATTTTAAGTTGTCTTTGGAGCATGGATTGAAGCCTCCGGGTTCTTTGGAGGAATGGGCTGATTGGATATTCGACGATTATGATCTGGAGGGGCATCGAAGCCCTTGGTATGACCGGAAAGGGCGCGTTTACTTAGGCAATATTTCTTATATGAGTATTTTGGCTCATGCCCTGCATAATGTTATGGGAAGCTTAAGCAACAAGACTTTGCGGTTTCTTGCGCAAGGCGTGGCGAGATTCGTCAGCTATTATTATTCACAACGTCTAAAAAATAAAATGTATAAATTCGCTCCGGACTTAACCGTGATCCGGCTTTTGCGCCACGAACTTTTCTATAAGAGCGACTTTACTATTTCTTAGAATTTGATAATTTCAGGTTACTGCGAATGAAAAAAATTTTGATAATGGCGCTGATCGCCCTGGGTTCGCTGGTGATGATGCTGATGGCCGGCTCATTATTGTTGGTGGTCTATCTGGTAAAACTTTTCCGTAAGGTTGAATTTCGGGATCGTTTTCACGATTCTCGTCGCCATCCCTTGAATTCCCCGTCCGCGTTACGAGGTTGACTTGCGTTTTGTGTCTTTATTTTTTCGGCGCGGGGGAATGATGCGCGGGGCCCGGAGGATTAATATTTCTTTTGAGAATTTTTAATAATTTAGTGTTGAATTATCTTATCCTGTGAGTATAATGAACCCGTAACATAATTCAAGGAGGGATTATGAAGATCAATGATGTCCGAGAGTTGCTGAAAGACAAGAGAGTCATTGAGGAAATAAACAAGCATCTTTGGATTGAAAGTCAAAAGGCGGGTTATAGTATCGGTATCGAACGGGCTACGGATGAATGGTTGCGTCTCTATGCCCAAGGATGGATGAAATATCATTTGACGGATAAGCAGGATGTTCAGAAAGATAAGGGCGGCCCCGGAGCGGATAAGGAAAAAAGGAAACAAACAAAGAAATAGTTTTTCAAGCGGTAAATTCTTTTTAAATGGGCGGTGAACCCTTCCGTTAGTCCCAAAAGACTGCGCTAGATCTTCTTCGATGCCTTTATGATCCTTGCCTTACGCAGGAAACTCTCCCAGTTCAACAAAACCACAATGATAAAAAATGATATCGCGCTGAAAAAGATCCCGACATAAAAGGACATCGGGTGAAAGACAAACCTGACCTGGTGACGTCCGGCATTCAAGAAAACGGAACGAATAAGATAATCGGCGATATAGATCCGGGATGGTTTTCCATTAATCCAAACCTTCCAGTCCGGATGGTAGGTGTCGCTTAAGATCAGGAATCCCGGGGTCTCGATATCGGCTTCGATCACGACTTCGTTAGGGGTATACTTGGTGATCTTTGCCGACGAGTTGTCACGGACAGGGGTCGCCTGCAGGATGGCCATAATCGAGGGATCAAGCTTATGATCAATCACGACAAAATCGCGCAAATGCAATTGCATGCTCCTTAAAATGTCAAAAGTTTTTTCTTTATCTGTTGAAAATACGACCCGATGAGTGACGAAGACTCTGGGGAAGGCTGTATCGCGTTTGTAGACGTTCACTTCGTTGGAGTAGACAGGCTGAGTCCGATTTTCGTTATGCCGTTCGTAATTGACAATGATCTTGGCCATCATGTCATCATGCGGAGCGACAAGATGTTGAACGTTCAATAAGTCCATGAAGGGCGTTCCGTAGCTCATGGGAATCGCGCGTAGCGCCGGAGGGCGTAAGTCATTTTTAAAAATATTTCGATTCACCAGATTGTGGATAAAATGAACGAACCTTTTGGGCAGAAGGTCCAAGAAAATCCCAAAGTCATCCACCGCATACCCCGTTGCCGTATTCGGATAAAACTCCCAAAAGATCCCATAGGAACGGCCCCGCTCCGGAAGATTTCTCAGGTATTCAATATAAGGGACCTTGGGAAATGAATCGTAACGCTTGGGGCGTTCATGCTGGATATAAAGAAATAATTCCAGGGCGATTACAAAAATTAACAAGGCGGAAAATATTTTCTTGCTGAACCATTCTTTTTTCCGGATAAAGAGTAAGAGCTGAAAAGCGGTTAATATCCCCAAGGCCAGGAGACTGGCCTGAAGAGAAATTTTGAAATGCGCGTAGAACCGATAGATAAAAAGATGGTATCCGATAATTAACAAAAGAGGCGCGCTGAAGAGGAGGGCTTTCTTAAAATGATGTTTATTGTCTAGGATGGCCCGGACGCCCATCCCGGCCAATATGGCCAGGCTTAACGCGAAAAGGTGAAGGATGTGGGGAGAATAACGGCACAAATTGAATATCGGCAGGTATCCGATCCAATTGATATAAAATAAACCGTAAGCCTTGCTGATGAAAAGGAAAGCGACAGTAGCGAAAAAGTAATTCAGGCCTTTCTTATGATTGTTGAATAATCCCAGAAAAGCCAGCCCCAAAGGAATAATGCCGATATAACCTCCCCACCAACCCGAAAAGACGAATTGATAAGTCAGATTTTCTTTCTGGAAGAAATAAGGGAGAGCGATGGTTAATATCCTTTTCCTGTTCTCTTCGTGCAATAATCCTATCCCCGGCGGATGTCCTTTCCAGAACTCGGTTAAAACGTTCCGCAAGAAAGGAAAAAGAACCATGGACGATAAACAGATCCCCAGGGCGTAGGCGAAGAGGGCATAGAAGAAGACTTTCCTACAGTTGACCGTCCGCCGCAAGGAAAAGAAGCGATAGCCGAGGAACAAGACCCCATAAAGATTGACGAGAAAAATATGCTCAGGATGCCCCGCAAAAAAAGTCAACCCGATGATGCCCGCCAGGCAAGCGATGTCTTTCAATCTTGTCTTTCTGATGATGCGATCGATAAAGATAAACAATAGCGGGGTCAGGATATCCACATTCACCGTCCAGTATTGAAAGAGCACCATGGGGCCGCTCAACATAAAGATGATCGCGGCGCTCAGGGACGGGATCTTCTTAAATCCCATCTGACGCATGAACCAGAAGGTGAAGAGTCCGGCGAGAATGAACCGGGCCATGATCAAGATATCCCAGGCATATAACTGGGGGAAAATAAAGAGAATGAAGTTCAACGGAAAGAAAAGCCCGACTTGAATGATCCCGATCAGGGGATAGCCGCATGCCTGATGAGGATTCCAGAGAGGCAAAATACCCTTTTTAAGATTTTGTTTGATGAACTCATAGAGGGGTTCTTCCAAAACGGGGGTATCGGTCCCGTTGACCGGTATGAATCCGGGTTTATTTTTTTCTTGTCCGTAAATACCGTAATGCATGGATTGGGCATTGCATGTTCCGACTTTAAATGTTTTTCCAAGAAAGAAGATATCGTGGAAACATACACCCAAGATGAAGACCAGAAGTCCAAGAACGAAAAAATTTTCCTTAAAGGTTTTTCTGTGCATAGGCCATATTATAGGTTCTGGAAAGTAAAAAATCCAAGGATAGTTTTCAATATTGTTTGCCGCGTGGGCTGGCCACAGACAGGCGGGGATAAAGGTTATTTTTCGAGGGGCTAGTGAACCTAAGGAACGCGCGAGGGGAATGGGCGTCCAGCGTTGGATGAATTATTTTGCGGATAGGCAACGGTGGCGGGAGAGGATATCGTCCTCGCAAAAAGTAAAGCCCCCTGCAAATGAACGGAGGGGGCTTTACTTAAATATAAAAAAAGTTATTTCTTTTTGGCTACCTTTTTCTTCTTTTTAACGACCATTTTTTTGTTCTCCTTTCTTTAAGGGATTTCAAACATTAATTTTATATTAACACAAACAAACTGATATGCGAAAGTTATTTTGTTTTTTATTTATGTTTTTAGTTTTTGTTCTCCTTGGTTGACGTTTTTTGTATGATAAAATGGATAACATAAAGAATCCCTCCGGATGGAGGGCGCCTTTGGCGTCATAAGCGATGAAAGGAATTCATTAAAAATCTGACCATGAGTTCGTTATATATTCACATGCCTTTTTGCGGGAACAAATGTTTTTATTGCTCATTTATTATAGCTGTCGGGCAACAACAGCGCGTCCCCGCTTATCTTGATTGCCTCAGCCGGGAGGCCCAGCAATGTGCGGGAAGGGAAGTGGAGACGGTTTATGTGGGCGGCGGGACGCCGACGATCTTAAACAATGATGATCTCAGGAGGCTGATGGGTATTATAAAAGAAAACTTTCATTTTCGAAGCGATGCTGAGGTCTCGATTGAAGCTAACCCGGAAACAATTGATTACGAAAAGGCCGGGGCATTATTTGATCTGGGTTTTAATCGCGTTAGCTTGGGCATCCAATCATTGAACGATCGATATCTGCAAAAATTGGGAAGGAGACACGACCGGGCAACGGCCATTTCGGCCTATGCGAGTTTAAGGAAGGCGGGCTTTAAAAACATCAACCTTGATCTGATGTATGGTTTCCCGGGTCAGAAAGAAAGCGAGATCAGAGAAGATGTCCGAATGATTGCGGGGTTAAGGAGCGAGCATTTGTCTTTGTATTCGCTTAACGTTGAGGAGAATAGCCGTTTTTTTGTCCGGGGAGTGAGGTTGCCGGCGATTTCTCATCAAGCAAAATTTTATGTGATGGTCGCAAAGGAGTTGGCGAAGGCCGGTTTTCGGCAATATGAAATTAGTAATTTTTCCCAAAACGCGCTGGAATCTAGGCATAATATATGTTATTGGATAGGGGGAAATTATCTCGGCCTGGGACTTGGCGCGCATTCGCATTTTGACGGCCGGCGATCTTGGAACATTAGCCGCCTGCCGGAGTATATCCGGAGGGTCCAGGGAGGCCTCCCGTCGGAAGAAGGGCGCGAGGTGTTGACGGCAGAACAAAGGTTTTTGGAATCTCTGGTTTTCGGTTTGCGAATGAATCAAGGAGTTTCTCTGGAAGCCCTTGAAAAAAAATATTCCATCCTTTTAGATGACCCGCGTAAGGTAATCATTGATGAATGTGTTCGCCAGGGGTTGCTTGAGCGCGGTGCAGGATGGATAAAGACGAGCATGAAAGGGAAGCTCGTCCTTGATGAGATCTCGGCGCGGCTCATTTAACGGCAAGGGAGAGGCAGCATGACTTTTAAATTTTCATTCATGGGACAGAATATCCGCAAAATATCGTCTGGTCATTTTCCCGCGGGCATCCGGCATATTATTTTAATAATATTCATCGGCCTGGTCATTTATTCGAATTCGTTCCGAGGAGAATTTGTCTCAGACGATGCTCATCAGATCTGGAACAACGCCGCGATCCGGAACTTCAGGAACATTGAGGATATCTGGCGGGCTTTCAATACCCGGTTTATCGCCGGGTTAAGTTTTGCCATTAATTATGAGATAAGCAAACTCGAGACCTGGAGCTATCATGTCTTTAATACCATCATCCATATTATTAACTCAATCCTGGTTTATTTTCTTGTCCGGCAGATATTCTCCTCGCCTTATTTTCGGAATAAGGCTATCGGGTTTGATATCCGTTCTTTTGCCTTCTTTTCGTCTTTGATCTTTCTTTGCCACCCGGTTCAGACCCAGGCCGTCGCGTATATCTCTCAGCGTTTCATGTCCCTGGCCAGCATGTTTTATTTACTCACTTTAGTTTTTTACGTCCAGGCCAGACTGAGCGGGAAGCTGATCTATCGGTTCTCTGCGTTTGTTTTTATGATATTAGGGGCCTTCACCAAGGAGATGATTATTACGGTTCCACTTATGCTCTCACTTTTCGAGATTTTCTTTCTCAATTTCACCGGGGAGAAGATCAAAGATAAAATAAAAAAACTGGCTCCGTTCTTTTTGGTCTTCATAATCTTGCCGTTAATCTTTCTTCAGGACAGCTCTCAATCCGTTTGGGGGCTAAAGGGTCAGATTATTTCGCGGACGTTCAACTGGAACTATTTTTTCACGGAAATCAATGTGCTCAGGACCTATCTGCGGCTCATGTTCCTGCCGGTGAATCTTAACCATGATTATTCTTATCCGATCGCGCAAGGTTTTTGGAACATCCCGACGGTTTTTTCTTCCGTCCTGCTTGTTTCTTTGTTCGCCTCGGCGATCTTTCTGTATAAAAGAAACAGGTTGTTCAGTTTTTGCGTTCTGTGGTTCTTTATCGCGACATCGGTTGAGGTGTGCGTGGTGAGCTTTGTTAACAAAGGCGTTATTTATGAACATTGGATCTACTTGGCGATGGCGGCTTTTTCGATATTGATCGGGCAAGTCATCTATCAGGTGTGTAAGGACAAAAAAGCGAGGATTGCTGTCTTTCTTCTCGTTCTGGCGATCTTGAGCGTGATGACTTACCAGAGGAATAAGGTTTGGCAGACTCATATCGGGTTTTGGCAGGATGTCCTCAAGAAATCCCCCTATAGCGCGGGGGCGTATAATAATTTGGGGTCAGCCTATTTTAGCCAAAACAACATTCAGGAGGCCAAGAGATATTTGGCCGTAAGTATTCTGTTGGACCCGACGGATTTATTCGCGTATAACAATTTGGGCTTAATTGAACTTGCTCAGGGCTCAATCGATGAGGCCATGAAATATTTTTACTTGGCCTTAGAAATGGATGCAGGTTTTGGCGTTACGTATAACAACCTGGGTGTCGCTTTGCTTCGGAAAGGTGATGCGGACCAGGCGAAAGAGTCTTTTCTCCGGGCCCTGGAGCTGAATCCATTGTTGCTGGAGCCGCGATATAATTTAATTGAAATTTATTCGACGCAGGGCAATATTGCGCAGGCCATTGAATTAAGCGAGGAGTGCTTGCGGATAGACCCGGGCAATGAACGGATCCTTTATGGGTTGATTACTTTTTATTTTGCGGAACACCAGAAAGACAAGGCCTTGCAGACCGGAAAGAAATTCTTAAAAAGGGGAATGACCCTTGAGCGGTTGACGGGCGCGGCCGGCCTCTTCGCGCAAAACAATTTTACCAATATGGCGTTCGCGTTTTATGACCGGGCTCTGCTAGCAGACCCCGGGAATAAAAATGTGTACCTGGAGCTGGGGAAGCTATACGGCAATCTGGGAGAATTCGAAAACGCTATTGCAATTTGGCAAGAGGGGAAGCGTCTGGCCCCGGGAGAGCCGCAGTTTGACGAGCTGATGTCCCAGGCCGAGGAATTGAAAGGCCGCTGAAGGCCGCTGGATTTTTTATAATCTGAAAGGAAGTTTTATTTCGTAGAGCTCAGAAATTCTCTGACAGGGCTGGAAAAGAGAAAGCAGGGATTGGCTGATAAGGTTTCGGTAGGTATCGTTAATATTCAATTTTTTTAGAATTTTTTGCGCTTCGTCTAGCCTCTTGCTGATCTCTTCCAGGCTGTAGCGCAGGCTTCCCGCGTTAAGAAAAATTTTCCTCACGGCCACTAAGTCCTGATAATTCTTCCGGGTCTTTGAGAAGTATTTTAAAAAAATCCTTCTTTTTTGCGGACGGAGTTGGTGATAGGCATGGCAGACCAGGAGAGTCTTTTTGGATTCGGCCAGGTCGCTCAAGATAGATTTCCCGATGTTCTTTTGGGTGTCAAAGATCCCCAGGATATCATCTTGGATCTGGAATGCCTGGCCTAACTTAATGCCAAAAGTGGACAACATTTTAATATCCCGATCGCGGGCGCCAGCCAGGATGGCCCCGATGACCAAAGGGCAATCAAACGTGTAGCGGGCGGTCTTGAGCGTATAATTCAGGAAGACCGATTTCTCGGTGATCTTATCTATTTTCTCGGCGCCATTGAGCGTGTCGACAAATTCTCCCATGGCCGTGAAGGTCGCCGTCTGGATAAAATATTTTAAGGCCCTTTCTTTACGGCAGGCGGATTCTTTTATGGACAGGAAAGCGTCAATGGCCAGCGCGTAGACAATATCTCCGGCCACGATGCTGAGATCGTAGCCTAATTTTTCCCGTTCTTTGGTCTTGGCTGCCTTGGCTAATAATCTATGGAGAGTGGGTTTTCCTCGCCGCAAATCGGAGCGGTCGATGATGTCGTCATGTATCAGCATGAAGCTGTGGAGAAGCTCCATACATATCGAAGCGCTGTAAAGAGATGCGGGGAAAGAGTCCTTTCTTCGTGAATACCCTTTATAACTCAGGATGAGAAGGATCGGGCGTATTCTTTTGCCTTCACGCAGAACGAATTCTTTTATGCTGGCATATAGAATAGGATGGATCAGGTTTAAACGATATTCGTGCCGGATCCTCTCTAGGAATTTTTCCAGATGAAGGTCAATTTGTCGTTTGATCGTGTTAATCATTGCGGTTATCGTATCATATTCGCTAGGGATATTCAATCTCCCAGTCGCATAATGGGATTGATTTTGTTTGACCAGTGCTACCAAAACACCTACAATATCATTTAAAATAGAAAGAGAAAAGAAGGATGCTCTTATTTTAAAATTAAGGAGAGTCGGTTATGATAAAGCGAACGATTTCGGTGTCATTCTTTATTTCGATTTTTGTCCTGGGGGCCTCTCTTTGCTCGGCGGAGGTCTTGCATCTTAAGAATGGGAAAAAGATTGAAGGGCAGCTCATCGAGCGACAGAAAAATTATGTGAAGATCATGGTCAAAGGGGTCCCCTTTATGTATTTCACCGATGAGATACAAAAGATTGACTCGGATAAGCAGCCCCAGCCCCAGGAAGAATCTCTTGCGGCCTTGAGAGATAAGCCCTTTCGCGCCTTGGAGGCCATTCCGGCTGGTAAGCGAGAATTGATCAGCCGGTTCCTTCAGCTCAACGGTTCTAAAGAAAGCATGAATTTTATTTTTTCTGATATCCTCTCCAGAGTCCCTGCGGATAAAGTTGACCACTACAAGGACTTATTCCGGGTCGATGAGATCCTGGAAGGGATCATGCCGGTATATGATAAATATTATACTGAGGACGAACTTCGCGAATTGGTGAAGTTTTATGGCAGCCCGGTGGGGAAGAAGCTGATCGAAGTTAATTCTTCTCTTTTGCGGGAAACGATGGATATTACGCTTTTGTATTTTCAGCAACTCATCCCGGCTACCAAAAAGAAAAAATAGTTCCCCGTTTTTCCCCGTCACTTAAATACATCTAATAGTATTATTCTTTTACACGATAGATTTCCGGGTAATTTCTTTGTTTTTATAAAATGGGGCAAAGGTAATCCTAAAATAAGGATTGCGGCGGTGGTATTGTTGATAATGAATGCCGGGATTTGCACAAAGTCTAAGGCAAGACGTCAGGGATAAATACTCTTATGGATGTAAGAGTAAGCTCGTATATTGATATGCCGCAATGAGTTATGGATGGCTTATGAAAACTCCTTACGTTTTTGGGAAATCGATTTTTTATTTTTGATTGACCACAAAATTTTTATTTGATATATTATTCCCATTCATAAATAATAATGCGGTAAATAAGGAGCCGATATGATTGAACGTTACACTTTGTCCAAGATGGGAAGAGTCTGGTCGGATGAGCATAAATTTGAGATTATGCTCCAAATTGAAATTCTTTCCTGCGAAGCCATGTCCAAATTAGGCATGGTCCCCAAGAAGGCCCTGGAGAAGATCAAAAAGAGCGCTAAATTCAACATTGAAGAGATCCGAAAACTGGAAGAAAAGACTAAGCATGATATCGTCGCTTTTATCAATAACGTCGGCCAATATATCGGCGCTGAGGCCCGCTATTTTCATATGGGATTGACCTCCTCGGATCTGTTGGATACATCTCTTTCCGTGCAATGCGTTGAGGCCAGTGATATTCTGATAGCCGATCTTAAAAAATTCCTGGCGGTCCTTAAAACCAAAGCAAAAAAATATAAAGATACGACTTGTATCGCCCGGACACACGGAGTCCATGCCGAACCGACGACTTTCGGCTTAAAACTGGCTGTCTGGTATGATGAGACAAGGCGCAACCTGGAGAGATTGGAGCAGGCCCGCGAAAGCATGCGCATCGGCAAACTTTCGGGCGCCGTGGGGACGTATGCCAATATCGATCCTTCGGTGGAAGAATTCGTTTGCGAAAAGCTTAATTTGAAGCCGGCGAACATAGCGACTCAAATCATACAGCGAGATCATCACTGTCATTTCGTTACGACTCTGGCGCTGATCGGATCGTCGCTGAATAAGTTCGCCACCGAAATAAGATTGTTGCAGAAAACGGAAGTCTTGGAAGTTGAGGAGCCCTTTTTTAAAGGACAAATCGGCTCTTCGGCCATGCCGCATAAGCGGAATCCGGTTACCTGCGAGAGGATCTCCGGGTTATCCCGTTTGTTGCGCTCTTATGCCCAGGCTGCCTTTGAAAATATTTGTTTGTGGCACGAAAGGGATATCAGCCATTCTTCGGTCGAGCGGGTTATTTTGCCGGATAGTACGATTATTCTGAACTATATGCTCCATAAACTGATCCCGATCGTGGACGGATTGCTCGTTTATCCCAAGAACATGGTAGCTAGTCTAACCAAGACCCGCGGGTTAATTTATTCGCAGAGGGTCTTGTTGGAGCTGATGAAAAAGGGATTGACCCGAGAAGAAGCGTATTCCATTATTCAATATTGCGCTATGCAGGTTTGGCAAGAGACCTCTGATTTCAAGGATGTCCTTTATCGTGACCGAAAAGTCCGGAAATACCTTAAGCCGAGTGAGATCGACTCCTGTTTTGATATCAAATATTACACCCGGTATCGGGATTTAATATTTAAGAAAGTGGGGCTCTAATTATGGAGAAACTCAAGAAGATATACGAAGGCAAGGCCAAAATTCTCTACGAAACGGAGTCCCCGGATCGCCTCATCCAATATTTTAAGGATGACGCTACCGCTTTTAATGCCAAGAAGAAGGGGACGATTCATGAGAAGGGGGTCATGAACAACAAGATTTCGACCAAGATCTTTGAGTTTTTGGCTTCTGAAGGAATTCCCACTCATTATGAAAAGACCTTAAGTGACCGGGATATGTTAGTCAAGCGGGTGGAGATTGTTCCTGTTGAAGTTATTATCCGAAATCGGGCGGCAGGCTCTTTGTCAAGGATCCTGGGGTTAGCGGAGGGGACTTCCTTGGCTAATCCAGTGCTTGAGTTTTGTTATAAAAAAGATGAGTTGAATGACCCGATGATTAATGAGAGCCATATTCTTGCTTTGCGGCTGGCTACTGATCCGGAGATTCAATCCATTAAGAAATATGCTTTAAAAATTAATGAGCTGATGCAGCGGTTTTTTGCCAAGCTGAATTTGGAGTTGATCGACTTTAAATTAGAATTTGGGCGTTTTAAAGGGACAATTATTTTGGCGGACGAAATCTCTCCGGATACGTGCCGGCTTTGGGACGCGACAACCGGGAAGAAATTAGATAAAGACCGGTTCCGGCTTGATCTCGGGAACATCGAAGAGGCCTACCAGGAGATCCTGAGCCGAGTCGGCGGATAGTTTTTGAGTTCTCAATGTATGTGCCCGGCGGGAAGAAGGGGTGTTTCTTCCCGGAGATATTCTGCCAGCGTTCAGAAAGCCCACAATAATCCCAACATTCATCCATAAAAAAATGATTTGGCGAATAGAGATAAAGGACAGGGAAGGTGTTTTTGATGCTTTAGGGGAAGGCATACAAAAAGATATTATTGATTTAGGAATCAGGTCCGTCTCGAAAGTTAAGGTCAGTCATATCTATACGATAGAAGGGGCGGTCTCGGAGAGCCAAATTAAGACGGTCTGCGAAGAGTTGTTAGTTAACAAGATTACTCAAGTTTATTCCTTCTCCTCTGCCGAATCTTTAGCCGGCCTTCCAGGTCGGCAAGATAATCAAGACATTCAGATCGTTGAAATCGCTTATAATCCGGGGGTGATGGATCCGGTTGAAGAATCGACCATTAAAGGGATCAGGGATTTAGGCATTAAACAGATTGATTCTGTCCGCACCTCAAAGAAATATTTTCTGCACGGTCAGCTCTCCGGCAAAGACTGCGACACGATCATCAATAAAGTCCTTTCCAATAAACTTATCCAGCATGTTGTTAGAGACTCCCAAGGGAAAGTCAAGACAGCCCCGCCTTTAACCAGAAAACCTGTGGATGTCCGAACCATTGATCTCCTCGGGTTGGATGATCAGCGGCTGTTGAGATTAAGCCAGGACGGTCAGTTGTTCCTTAATTTGAATGAAATGAAGGCAATCCAGAGATATTTTAAGCGCATAAAAAGGAATCCGACGGATTGCGAGCTTGAAACAATCGCGCAAACCTGGAGCGAACATTGTTATCATAAAACTTTTCGCGGGAATATCCGTTATTCTTATACCGAAAAGGGCAAGAAAAAGACAAAGATTATTCGCAATCTATTGAAATCGACCATTGCCCGGGTGACCAAGACCTTGAATAAGCCGTGGTGCGTATCGGTCTTCCACGACAATGCCGGTATCATCAAATTTGATTCTGATTCTCACGTTTGTTTTAAGGTGGAAACCCATAATCATCCTTCCGCCTTGGAACCTTTTGGCGGCGCGAATACGGGAGTCGGCGGGGTTATCCGAGATACTCTGGGGACCGGGCTGGGCGCTAAACCTATTTGTAACACGGATGTGTTTTGTTTTGCCTCTCCTAATTTCCCTTATGATAAACTTCCTGCCGGGACACTGCATCCTAAGCGTATTATGAAAGGTGTGGTCAGCGGGGTGAGAGATTATGGCAACAAGATGGGCATTCCGACGGTTAATGGGGCCATTTTATTTGATGATCGATTTGTCGGCAATCCGCTTGTCTATTGCGGGAACGTGGGGTTGATCCCGAAAGATAGGGTAAAAAAGAAAGTCTCCCGGGGGGACCTCATTGTGTTGCTCGGAGGACGCACCGGGCGCGATGGGATACATGGGGCGACTTTTTCTTCGGGAGAATTGACCGATGAATCGGAAGTCGTTTCTTCCGGAGCGGTCCAGATCGGTAATCCTATTCAGGAAAAGAAGGTGCTTGATGTCCTGATGCGGGCCAGGGACCAGAACCTTTATACGGCCATCACGGATTGCGGAGCCGGGGGATTGTCCAGCGCTGTCGGTGAAATGGGAAGTTCCGTAGGGGCCGATGTTGATTTGGAAAAGGTTCCGCTGAAATACCGGGGGCTGAATTATACCGAAATCTGGATCTCCGAATCTCAGGAGCGGATGGTGATCTCCGTTAAAGGAAGTAAAATCAAAAAACTCCTTGCTCTGTTCGCTGAAGAGGATGTGGAGGCGACGGTCATCGGGCAGTTTAAAGGAAGCAAACGGCTCAAGCTTTCTTATCATGATTGTCTGGTCTGTGACCTGGATATGGATTTCTTGCATGCCGGCCCGCCGGATGTGACCAAGCAGGCACAATGGAATGAGCCCAAACCTAAAAAAATAAATTTTTCCTGCCCGAATGATCTAACCAAAAGACTGCAGCAGGTTCTGTCTCATTATAATGTTTGCTCAAAAGAATGGGTGATAAGGCAATATGATCATGAAGTTCAGGGGGGCAGTATTATAAAACCTTTGACCGGAATCCATGGGGATGGCCCTTCCGACGCGAGCGTGCTCGTTCCCAAGCTGGATTCCTCGAGGGGCATTGCTATATCGAACGGAATCAATGTCCGCTACGGCATGATCGACCCATTCTGGATGGCCGCTTCCTGTATCGATGAGGCGATCAGGCAGATCGTCGCTGTCGGCGGGGATGTGCGCAGGATCGCGCTTCTGGATAATTTTTGCTGGGGCAATCCGGATAAACCCGACCGCTTGGGCGGTTTGGTACGGGCGGCGGAAGGCTGTTATGCTACGGCTTTGGGGTATGGCGTCCCGTTTATTTCCGGTAAAGACAGTTTGTATAATGAATATAAGGAAGGGGACAAATCCATCGCGATTCCCGGGACATTGCTTATTTCGGCGATTGGGATCGTGGAAGATGTGCAGAAGGCTGTGACGATGGATCTCAAACAGGCCGGCCATTTGCTTTACATTGTCGGTGAGACTTATGACGAATTGGGGGGATCGATCTATTTCGACACCTTGGGTTTATTGGGGCATTCTGTCCCTCAAGTTAATACCACCGAGGGGATGAAGGCCTTTGGGGCTTTAGCCAAGGCCGTGAATAAAGGCCTGGTTAAGTCTATGCACGATTGTTCGGAGGGAGGGTTAGGCGTTGCCCTAGCCGAAATGGCCTTCAGCGGAGGGTTTGGAGCCAGTGTGCATTTGAGTAAAATTCCTTTTAAGGGGGGAACGAAGCGAGATGATATAATATTATTCTCGGAATCAAATTCGCGGTTCATCGTGGAGGTGTCCCCTGATCAGCAGAAAATTTTTGAGCAAAATTTGTCGGGAGTCCGGTTCGCGATGATCGGCCGCGTCGAGCAGAATTCCAAATTTGTTATTTATGGTCTTAATGGCGAAGAATGTGTCAACGCCAATATTCATGACCTTAAGGAATCTTGGCAAAAACCTCTTAAATGGTAAAAGGATGGGACGATGAAAAACAAAAGAAATCAGGAAGAGTATGCGCAATTGGAAGACCCTTGGAGAGTTTTTCGTATTATGGCCGAATTCGTAGAAGGGTTTGACCGGCTTTCCCAGATTGGCCCCGCAGTCAGCATTTTCGGTTCGGCAAGGACGAAGCAAAATCATAATATGTATAAAATGGCTGAAAGGACGGCATACCTTTTAGCGAAAGAGGGATATTCGGTGATAACCGGCGGCGGTCCCGGGGTTATGGAAGCGGCGAATAAGGGGGCCCTGACGGCCAAAGGGGAATCGTTGGGCTTTAACATTGATCTGCCTTTTGAGCAGAAATCCAATCCTTATGTCAAAACACTTTTTCGATTCCATTATTTTTTCTGTCGAAAAGTTATGTTCGTGAAATACGCGACGGCTTTTGTTATTTTCCCGGGTGGTTTTGGGACTCTCGATGAGCTTTTTGAAAGTATCACCTTGATTCAGACAAGAAGGATCGGGAGTTTTCCGGTTGTCTTAGTCGGGACTCGATATTGGGATGGACTGATTAAATGGCTGCAGAAGACCGTGCTAAAAGAAGAGAATATCAAAGCGGAAGACGTTTCCATTCTCAGGGTGGTTGACACTCCTATGGAGGTCATCAAGGAAATCAGAAAATTCTATTCTAAGAAGAAAAGAAAATAATGAAGAAGGTGAAAGTCATTGTCCTGCGTACCGCAGGCACAAACTGTGATCAAGAGACGGCGTTTGCCTTTAAGGCCTTTGGGGCCGAGGTGGATTTGGTCCATATCAACCGGCTGTTCGCCAGGAAAGTTTCCTTGCGGGATTATCATGTTTTGGCCATACCGGGTGGTTTCACTTATGGGGATGATATCGAGGCCGGAAGGATCTTGGCCAACGAATTAAGGCTGAGATTGGGAGAAGACATCCGTCAGTTTGTGAGTTCGGGCAAACTGATCATCGGCATCTGTAATGGATTTCAGGTTTTGGTCAAGGCCGGGATATTGCCCGGCGGCAGGGATGACCATGAGCGTCAATCGCAGGATTTCTCCCAGAAGGTGACGTTAACGATAAATGATTCCGGAAAATTTGAGGACCGCTGGATACATTTAGCGCAGGGCGGCCAGAGCGTGTGGACGGAGGGGATCAAAGATGTCGTTTATCTTCCCGTTGCTCATGCCGAAGGGAAGTTCGTTCCTCAAGACGGCAGTGTCGTTAAGAAACTGCAAGATAACGGGCAAATTATTTTTCGTTATTGTAGCCGCCTGGGCGGACAGCCTCGATATCCGGAGAATCCCAATGGTTCGGTGGACGATATCGCCGGGATTTCGGACAGCACGGGTCGGATCCTCGGCCTTATGCCGCATCCCGAAAGGCATCTGCTCTTTATTCATCATCCTTATTGGTCCCGGTTGAATAGAAAAAGTCAGTATGGCGACGGGGCCAAGATCTTCCAGAACGGGATTAATTACGTTAAGGACAAATTGTTATAATTTAATCTTTTATATAAGGCCGGGAAACGTGATGAAGAAAAAAATGACTTATGCCTCTAGCGGGGTCAATATCCACCAGGCCAATCGTTTTGTGTCAGCCATAGGCCGGCTGGCGTCTCAGACGAAGGACGCCCATGTTTTAGACCGGAAAGGTTCGTTTGGCGCGCTGTATGAATTTGACCAGGCGGGATATAAAAATCCGGTGTTTGTATCGTCGACAGATGGGGTAGGAACGAAACTATTGATTGCCAAGGCCCTCAACAAGCACGACACGGTGGGGATCGATTTGGTGGCCATGAATGTGAATGATATTCTCTGCGTCGGTGCCCGACCGATGTTTTTTCTCGATTATATTGCTTGCGGATATCTGGATCCGGATGTTTTAAAAGATGTCATCAGGGGTGTTGTGCGCGGCTGCCGGCTTTCCGGATGCAGCCTTATCGGAGGAGAAACGGCGGAGATGCCGGGGATGTATAAACGCGACGATTACGATTTGGCGGGTTTCGCCGTAGGGGTGGTCGAGAAGGATAAGATCATCGACGGCTCGAGCATATCCGCAGGGGATCAGGTGATCGGGCTGGCCTCCAGCGGTTTGCATTCCAACGGGTTTTCTTTGGCCAGGAAGGTCTTGTCTCTGAAGGAGCAGAAGGAGCATGGGAAAGAATTGTTAAGCCCGACCAGAATTTATGTCGAAATTATTTTAAGGCTCATTCAGCAATTTCAAATAAAAGGGATCGCGCACATAACCGGCGGCGCTTTTTATGAAAAGTTGACCAGAATATTGCCGGAAGGAAAATGCGCCCGGCTTGACCAGAAGAGCTGGCCGGTGCCGGGGATATTTAAACTCATCCAGGAAAAAGGGCGGGTTGAGGATTCCGAGATGTATCGAACGTTCAATATGGGTATCGGATTGGCCTTGGTCATCGGGCCGAAAGATGTGGATCCGGTGAGGGCGTTTTTGTCCGCGCAAGGGATGAAGAATTATCATATTGGCGAAATTCTAGAGGATCGCAAAAGAAAGATCATTATATGAACATATTAGTCATTGGTTCCGGTGGACGAGAACATTCTTTGGCTTGGAAGATCAAGCAAAATCCCAAGGTGAAGAAGCTTTATTGCGCCCCGGGCAATGGCGGCATGGCGCCGATCGCTGAATGCGTCGATATCCAGGCCGCGGCCATAGAGGACCTGATCAAGTTCGCTAAGGCGAAAGAAGTTGACTTAACGGTGGTGGGGCCGGAGGCCCCGTTAGTTGACGGGATCGTTGATGCCTTTCGTCGTGCGGGGCTGAAAATTTTCGGGCCAAGCCAGGCGGCGGCGCGTCTGGAGGGCAGCAAGATTTTTGCGAAGGAATTTATGCAGCGTTACAATATCCCCACGGCCAATTTTGAAACCTTTAGCGAGATTGAAAAGGCAAAGCGTTTTTTAAAAGCGGCCCGATTCCCGCTGGTCGTTAAAGCCGAAGGGTTGGCGGCGGGCAAGGGCGTGGTCATATGCCAGAATAAGGCGGAAGGCTTAGAGGCGATTGATCAGATGATGGAGAAAAAGATATTCGCCGAGGCCGGGCGCCGGGTGGTGATCGAGGAATGCCTAGCGGGAGAAGAGGCTTCGATTTTAGCTGTCAGCGACGGAGAGAACGCCTGCGTGTTGGAATCTTCCCAGGATCATAAGAGGATATTTGATGAAGACAAAGGTCCCAATACGGGAGGGATGGGGGCCTATTCTCCGACCCCGGTGATCACGGATGAGATCATCGATGAGGTCATCGCGAGGGTTATCGAACCCACGATTCGGGGGATGAACGAAGACGGGAATCCTTTCAAAGGGATCCTGTATGCCGGTTTGATGATAACGGCGCAGGGGCCCAAAGTCTTGGAATACAATGTCCGTTTCGGAGACCCGGAGACACAGGCCATTTTGCCAAGGCTGAAAACTGATTTGGTTGACGTTATGATGGCGAGCTGTGAAGGAAATTTGGGGGAGGTTGAACTTAAATGGGACAAGCGCCCTTGTGTTTGTGTCGTGATGAGCTCAGGGGGATACCCGGGGAAATATGCGACAGGATATGAAATAAGCGGTTTGCCTGAGGCCGAGAAGGTCGCGAACACGGTTGTTTTTCATTCGGGCACAAAACGAGAGGGTGACCGAGTGCTGACCGCCGGAGGCCGCGTTCTGGGGGTAACGAGTTTAGGCGCGGATATCAAAAAGGCCGTTCAGAATGCTTATCAAGCCGTCGAGAAAATAAAATTCGAGCATTGTTTCTTCCGGAGAGATATCGGCGCAAAGGCGTTGGATGCGATGGGCCGCAAGTCTCATGCCGCTGTTCATGAGTAACGAAGAGAGAACGTGGCTATGGCCTTGCTTAAGGATTTTTTTGAACAATCACGCGAAGGAGTCGAAAATGAAAAATATCCAGGTCTCTATTATGATGGGCAGCAAGTCTGATCTGCCCGTTATGGAGGAAACAGGGAAAATCCTAAAAGAATTCGGTGTGTCCTATGAAATGAAAGTCCTCTCGGCGCACCGCACGCCCAAAGAAACGGCCCAATATGCCGAGGAGTTAAAATCCCGAGGCGTTCAGGTGGTTATCTGCGGGGCAGGAGGTTCGGCGGCTTTAGCCGGAGTGGTTTCGGCTCATACGACTTTACCGGTTATCGGAGTCCCTATTCAATCTGTTCTTCAGGGAATAGATTCTTTGCTTTCAACGGTGCAGATGCCATCCGGTGTTCCGGTCGGGACTGTAGCTATCGGAGAGCCGGGCGCGAAGAATGCCGCCTTCCTGGCCTTACGCATCCTGGGTTTATCCGATAGGGAGATTGACGGCAAACTCAATAAATTTCGGGAAGAGCAAAGAGATAAAATTCTTCAGCAAAAGGTTTAGATTGAAAACTCCAGTCATCAAAGTCAACCCTGATTTTCCGGAAACTGACAAGATCGCCCAATGCGGTGCGGTTATCCGCAAAGGCGGGCTGGTGATTTTCCCGACGGAAACGGTTTATGGGATAGCGGCGGATTTTAATAATCCGTCGGCCATGAACCGTTTAAGAGATGTCAAAAAAAGGCCGCCGGATAAACCATTTTCAATCTTGATCGCACAGAAGGGGCATCTTTCGAATTATACTTCACGATGCGACACGGCTATTTACAAGGTCGTTGATCATTTTTGGCCCGGGCCTTTAACGGTTATTGTCCCGGCTAAGGAGGAAGGCCGGACAATCGGGGTCCGCATGCCTGCTCACTCCGTTGCCTTGCGGCTTATTCAAGAATCCCAATGTTGTCTGGCGGCTCCGTCCGCGAATCTGGAAGGACAACCTGCCCCGCGGACATGTTCTGAGGCATTAAAGGATTTGGATGGCTTGGTGGATATGGCGATAGACGGGGGGCCGGCTCAATATGGGCAAAGCTCCACGGTCGCGGATTTTACTCAAGCCAGGCCCGGTATTCTCAGAGAGGGGTTCATCCCCAAAGAAGATATAGAGAAGGTGATGAACATGAAAATCATTCTCTTTGTCTGCACGGGGAATAGCTGCCGTTCGGTTATGGCGGAATACCTGTTAAAAAAAATGCTCCGGGACCGGAGAGACATAGAGATCCTCTCGGCGGGGACAGCGGTGTTTGTAAGGACACCCGCGAGCGCGGAGACGATTCATGTTTTAAGCCGGGAAGGCCTGGATGCTTCAAGGCATTTATCACAGCCCATAACGGATATGCTTTTACGAAAGGCGGATCTCATCTTGGTTATGACCGGGACACATCGGCAGCAGATTTTAGAAAAAGTTCCATCTGTCGAGAGCCGGGTCTATCTCCTGCGGGAATTCGCGAGTTATTCCGGTGCGGGGGGGAAGGACATGGATGTCCCCGATCCTATCGCGAAACCGGCTGAGGCTTATGAGGAATGCTTGTTGACGATCAAGGACGCGCTTAATAAAATCGTCAGGTTAATTTAAATTTTATTCTAAGATTAAATTCATCATTTGAGGAGTTTCTCCCGGAGGAGCAAATTTACCATGAAAATATTTATTGGCGCAGATCACCGTGGTTTTGGAGTCAAAGAAGCTGTCATCCAAATTTTAAAGCAAGACGGGCACACGGTCATTGATGTCGGGACGGATACGCGGGAGGTGAGCTGCGATTATCCCGTATTTTCTTATAAGGTCGCTAAAGCGGTCGCCGGCTCAAGGGATTCCCGGGGAATACTTATCTGCATGTCCGGCATAGGCCATGCTATCGCCGCGAATAAGGTCCGAGGTGTTTACGCGGCCCTTTGCTATAATAAGAAAGCAGCAAGGTTCTCCCGAGAGCACAATAATTCCAATGTGCTTGTGTTGGGGGCGATGTTCGTCAATAAGAAAGATATTAAGAGTATTATCAGAATTTGGCTCAAGACCCCGTTTTCCGGCGGCCGTCATTTGCGGCGGTTAAACCAGATCAAACGGATTGAAGCGGGCCGGGTCCCTCAATAAGGAGACAATGAAAATAGGTGAACGGGTGGGGCATTTCTATTTTATAATAAAAATGTGTTTCAAAATTCGGGAAGAAGGCAACTATGGCACATTTAAGAGAGACGGATAAAGAAGTTTATGGGGCGATTCAGAAAGAAATTTTCAGACAGCAGAACAATCTGGAGTTGATTGCCTCGGAGAACATTGTTTCTGAGGCGGTCTTAGAGGCCCAGGGGTCGGTGATGACCAACAAGTACGCAGAGGGATATCCTGCGGCGCGTTGGTATGGCGGCTGTGAATATATGGATGTGGTCGAGCAATTAGCCATTGATCGGGCAAAAAAGCTTTTTGGCGCCGAGCACGTGAACGTTCAGCCGCATTCCGGTTCACAGGCCAACATGGCGGTCTATTATTCGGCTCTGGAGAATGGGGATACGGTCCTGGCGATGGATTTGGCCTGCGGAGGGCATTTGACCCACGGGCATAAAATAAATTTTTCCGGCCGGACGTATCATATCGTTTCGTATAAAGTGAATAAAGAGACGGAGATGCTGGATTATGAGGAGATCCAGAGTTTGGCCAAGGAGCATAAGCCCAAGATGATCTTGGCGGGGGCTTCGGCGTATTCCCGGATTATCGATTTCGAGAAATTTCGGAGTATCTGTGATTCAGTCGGGGCGTTCCTTTTTGTGGATATGGCGCATATCGCCGGGCTGGTTGCCGTCGGGTTGCACCCGAGCCCGGTCCCGTATGCCGAATTTGTTACGACTACGACGCATAAAACTCTCCGGGGGCCCCGGGGAGGGATGATCCTTTGCCGAAAAGAGTTTGCGAAAAAGATCGACATGACTGTCTTCCCCGGAATACAAGGGGGGCCCCTCATGCATGTCATTGCCGCCAAGGCGGTGTCGTTTCAAGAAGCCTTAACGGATGAGTTTAGAGAATACCAAAAGCAGATTGTTAAGAATTCCAAGGCGCTCGCCCGGGCCTTAGCCGGCCTTGGTTACCGGATTGTCGCCGGAGGGACGGATAATCATTTGTTTATGGTGGATTTAAGGGCCAAGGATATTTCCGGTAAAGACGCTTCCGTGATTTTGGATAAAGTTTGCATTACGGTCAATAAAAATTTAATTCCGTTTGATCCGACCGGCCCCATGGTAACGAGCGGTATCCGCATTGGGACCCCGGCCTTGACGACGCGTGGGATGAAAGAAAAAGAGATGGAGGCCGTCGCCCGCCTGATTGATGAAGCGATTGTCCAGCGAAACGATGCGGTCGTTTTGGATAAGGTGAGAGGTGAGGTGGCCGGCCTTACCAAGAAATTCCCTATTTATGCGAGTTTAAGAAAATGAAATGCCCCGCATGCGGTTACAAGGAAACCAAGGTGATCGATTCCCGGTTAAGCAATGACGGGAATTCGATCCGTCGTCGGCGCGAATGCCTGAAGTGCGAGAAGAGATTTACGACCTACGAATATGTTGAACAGGTCCCGCTGATGGTGGTTAAAAGGGACGGACGGCGCCAGCCCTTTGACCGCAAGAAGATCATTTCCGGATTTGTTAAGGCCTGTGAGAAAAGGCCGGTGAGCATTGATAAGATCGAAGAGCTGACCTTGGACATCGAACGCGCCATCCAGCGTCAGTATGACCGGGAGGTGGAGTCGAAGGTTATCGGCGAAATTATTATGGAAAAATTGGCCGTCGTCGACCAAGTGGCGTACGTTCGTTTTGCCTCGGTCTACCGGCAGTTCAAAGATGTCAATCAATTCATGGGTGAGCTTAAACATATTTTGAATAAGGAAAAGGAAACGAACAAGGCCCGCAGGTGAGAGATGATTCAAGTTGAGTTAAGCAAGATCATTATTGATGAAAAGCGTCAAGATCAGATTATCGTCCTAAAAGAGAAAGAGGGCGGTCGGCAGTTCCCGATCGTTATCGGTTTCCTGGAGGCTTCAAGCATCAAAATGAAACTTTCCGGGATTGAGCCTCCTCGCCCGATGACGCATGATCTGTTGATATCGGTGATCAAGACATTTAATGCACAGGTCGATAAATTGATCATTGATCAGTTAATTGACAACACCTTTCATGCGAAACTTGAGCTCAAGACGGCAGTCGGCGAAATCCGGCGGGTTGATTGCCGTCCTTCCGACGGGATAGCGTTAGCCGTTCGCTCCAATGCCGCAATCTTTGTTGAGGAAGAGGTCTTGCAGAAGGCCTCATTCCTAAAGTCTTAAGGTCAATCATCCATTTGGAATAAATATTCCTCATGTCTTTTCTAACTGAATTCCCAGAACTCAAGACAATAATCGGATTAGCCCGCGAGCGAAAGTGTGACGTTCATCTCGTGGGTGGATTCTTAAGGGACCATCTCTTGGGGAGGCCTTGCTCGGATTTTGATTTTGCCGTGGAGAAGGGGGCGACCGAGATGGCTCGGATATTGTCCCGCAAGATCAGGGGGGCCTTTGTTCTTTTGGATAAAGAGCGGGGATGCGCCCGGGTCGTTAAGAAAAAAAACTCGGGGATCCAGACCTTTGATTTTGCCGATTATCGGGCCGGGACATTTTCAGAAGACCTGTCTCACCGGGATTTTACTATTAATACCCTTGCCGTCTACCTGAATGATCTGACGGACACAGATTCCCTTCCCGGTATCCTTATCGACGAGAAGAAAGGAAAAAGAGACCTCAGGGCCGCAACGATCAAAATGACTTCGACCCGGGCTTTCCGGGAAGACCCTTTGCGGCTATTGAGGGCTTTCAGTTTAAAAGCCGTTTTGGGATTTCATATAGATAAAAAAACTTTAGACCGAATAAAAAAAGACAGGGCCCTCTTAAGGGGTGTCTCCTATGAGCGGATCCGCGAAGAATTCTTCAAGATTCTATCCGCGGACCAGGCGGCCGGGAATTTAAAAGCCCTGGATAAGATCGGATTGCTGGAGGAGGTCCTGCCCCAGGTTGCGGTTATGCATCATGTGCAGCAAGGCGCCTATCACCATCTGGATGTCTGGCGGCATTCTCTGGAGACGGTTGCTCAGCTGGAAAAAGTTTTCGAAGAGTTCAGGGGCCAAGGAGAGATCTCTGGTTATCTGGATGAGGAGATAAGCGGTCAACATATGAGAAGAGAGCTCCTCTTGTTGGCGGCTTTGTTGCACGATATCGGGAAACCGGAGACGAAAAAAAAAGAAAAAGGGAAAATGTCTTTTCACGGCCATGAACGGGTCGGCAAGAATATTGTCCGCAGTGCCGCGAAGTTGGTAAAGTTATCAACAAAAGAAAGGCACTTTTTGGAAGATGTTGTTTTTTGGCATTTGCGCCCGGGCTATCTGTCAAATTTTTCAGAGCCTTCGGCGCGGGCGGTCTTCCGTTATTTTTGCGACACCGGTGAGGAGGGAGCCAGCATTCTTTTGTTGTCTTTGGCGGATCAGCGAGCCACGAGAGGTCCGATGACGACCCGAAAGGATTTGCGACATCATGAAAAGATATGCTTGCATCTGTTAAAGCTCTTTTTCGAGAAGAAGAAAGAGAAGCCTTTCATCCGTCTTATTAACGGAGATGATTTGATCCATAAGTTAAAGTTGAAACCCTCGGTGCTTTTCTCCCGGATCTTGACCGAGGTGGAAGAAAAGCAAGTCCTGGGCCGGATTAAGAACAAAGCGGAGGCGTTGGCACTGGCTAAAAGGATCGCAGAAGAAAATGAAGATTAGGGATACGGAAATAAAAATAATAAAAGGAAAAATCGGCTGTTGTCCGGCGGACATGGTCGCGAAAGATATCCAGGTCGGAGACGACCCTCAGCTTGAGCAGGAGTCGATCCGCCGGGCCGCGGCGCAGGCCTTGCAACGTGCGCAAGGGTCGGAGGCGCGATCCGTTGTCTTCCCCGCCCTGGGATGTCAGGGGGGGAGATTTCCCGTAGCCGGTTCCGCGAAGATCCTGGCGCAAGAAATTCTCAAATTCCTAAAGCAGGGGCGGACCAAGCTGGCCGAGATTATCATTTGCGTGGAAGATGAGCGGACGTTCCAGCTTTTTGAGGAGACCCTGCGGGGGTATGTCAATCATGTCCAGACCAGGCTAGGCGATGAGCCTTATGTGACCGTTGATATCATCATTGAAACAGATCAAGGCATTATTTTGATTGAGCGTTCGAATCCGCCTTACGGTTGGGCTCTGCCGGGGGGATTTCTGGATCCGGGGGAAAGTCTGGAAGAGGCCGCGATGCGCGAGGCCAAAGAAGAGACCAATTTGGAATTGGTCAATCTTCGGCAACTGCATACGTATTCTCAACCGGGCCGTGATCCGCGATTCCATACGATTTCCACTGTCTTTATCGCCACCGGGAAAGGGCAGCCGCGGTCCGGAGATGATGCGAAAAGCTTGAAGATCGTGAAACGTTCGGATCTCCTGGAACTGGAATATGCCTTTGATCACAAGGGGATTATCGGAGACTATCTGCGAAAGGTGACGCCCGATAAAGCGTGATAGATTTTTTCCGTTCCACCACGATGGCGCCCTGTATTTTGATAGAAAAATAGTTCTATTTCTGTTAATATAGCAAACATTCAGAGTTATAATTTGGCATTGAAAAGGATCGCTGAGCCACAATGAAGCAAGGGAAGTTCCTTCTGTTATTACTCGTTTTGATCCCGTTCTTATATGGGGCAGCTGATTTACGGCTGGCTGATATTGAGACGGCGATTATCCAGGAAGATTATCATCGGGCGCAGAAACTGGCTAAAGAATATTTAGCAAAAAATCCCAACAAGCAGAAATCCGATGAGGCCCATTATTATTTGGGGCTCAGCCTGTTGCGCCTCGAGAGATATGCACAGGCCAGGGAGGTATTCGAGCAACTTATACGTTATCACCCTGAGAAAAAAATCCGGGATAAGGTCTACTTAGGGATTATCGACGCCAATTATATGGAGGAACAATATCAAAAGGCGATTGAGACGGCACAAGAATTGTTGCGGGTCAGTCCCAGTTCGGAGTTTGAGAGCCTTATTTATCTTAAATCAGCTCGTTCGCATTTGAAGCTCGCCCAATGGGAGAAGGCCCGAAATTATTTGATGAGGATCGTTAATCAATTCCCCAAGAGCATGGAGTTCCATACGGCCAGGCAGTTATTAGAAGAAAAACAGTATTTCGCCGTCCAGGTCGGATCCTTTTTGGATCAGAAGCACGCGGAAGATCTCATTGATGGCCTAAAACAAAAAGGAGAATATGCTTATATCGTGGAGACGGTGGACAAGGCGGGCAGAAAATTTTATCGAGTACGCGTCGGCCAACTGTCTCAATTAAACGATGCCAAACAGCTGAAGGGGAAATTGACCGATTTAGGCTATCCCACCCAAATTTATCCTTAAGGATGTCATTGAATAAAATCATTTTTATTGTCGGTCCCACTGCCGTCGGAAAAACCGAGATCTCTTTGGTGTTGGCAAAAAAAATAGGCGGCGAGATCGTTTCCTGTGATTCGATGCAGGTGTATCGCGAGGTCAACATCGCCAGCGGGAAGCCTTCGGCGGGCACCTTGAAGAAAATTCCCCACCATCTTATCGATATCATTTCCGTTCAAAAAGAATATGATGTGGCCAGCTTTAACCGGCGCGCCTTAAAAGCCGTTGGGGTGATTCATTCGCGAGGGAAGATCCCCATCGTTGTCGGCGGCAGCGGGCTTTATATGCAGGTTTTGTTGGATGGAATTTTTGAGGGGGGAACAAGCAAGAAGGAATTCCGGGCGGAACTTGAAGCGAGAGCAAAGAAAGAAGGGAGCGAAGTTTTATTCAGGGAGTTGTTAAAGACAGACGCGGAAGCGGCGAAGAAGATCCATCCCCATGATGCCCGTCGGATCATCAGGGCGCTGGAGGTTTATGCCGTAAGCAAGAAGCCCATTTCCGATTTGCAGAAGACAAGATCCGGATTGTGGGGGAAGAACGATATTATGATATTCGCGTTGAATAGAGACCGGCCGGAACTTTATAAACGAATAGATGGCCGAGTCGAGCAGATGTTCCGGGAGGGGGTCGTGGAGGAAGTCAGGGGTTTGATGAAGAGGCGATTGAGCCGGACCGCGCGGAATCTTATCGGCATAAACGAGATCGGTGGTTTTCTAAAAGGCGAACATGATTTGGAAAGAGCGAAATATCTCATGAAGCTCAATACCCGGCATTTCGCCAAGAGGCAGTTGACTTGGTTTCGTAAGGACAAGCGTTTGAATTGGCTGACGATAATATCCTCTCAGAGCATGAGGGAGGTCGCCAGAGAAATTTGGGCCCAGCTCAAAGAAAAAGGTTTCCTTGAACAGGCGCAAAGGCCAACGAAAGGAATGTTTGATGGCTAGAGAAAAGGTTTTAATTGTTGTAATCGATTTTGGTTTAAAGGACAGCTGGCCGATTGAAGATGTCAGCAAAGAGTTAGAGGAACTGGTCAATACCGCCGGCGGAGAAGTGAAAGGCTGTTTGCTTTGCCGTGTCCACAAACCGACGGCCGCTTATCTGATCGGCTCCGGCAAGATTGAAGAGATCGCGGGGATATGCAGCCTTCAGGAAATTGATACGGTTATTTTTAGCCATGATTTGAAAGGAAATCAGCAAAGGAATATTGAAGAGGTGGTTAAGGTCAAGATCATTGACCGGACTCAGCTGATTCTGGATATTTTCGCCCACCATGCTAAAAGTCAGGAAGGGAAAATGCAGGTTGAATTGGCACAATCTGAATATCTCCTTCCCCGGCTTGTCGGGAAAGGAACAGAATTATCGCGCCTGGGCGGCGGGATAGGGACTTCCGGTCCGGGGGAGACGAAGCTGGAGGTAGACAGAAGAAGAATCGCGGAAAGAATCGCTAAATTGAAACAAAGCTTAAAAGAGCTGGAGAGCAATCGCGCTTTGAATAGAAAAAGGAGGCAGGATCAAGGGATCCCTTCTCTTTCTTTAGTTGGCTATACGAATGCGGGGAAGACGACGCTGTTAAATTCCTTAACGCAAGCCGGTCAAGTGACAGCGGACGGTTTATTTACAACCCTTGATTCATTATCCAGGCAATTGGTTTTACCGAATCATCAAAAGATCGTTATCTCAGATACCGTGGGTTTTATTCATGATTTGCCTCATCATCTTATTGAATCTTTCAAAGCCACCCTGGAAGAGGTAAGTGAGGCGGATCTTTTATTAGAAGTGTTGGACGTCAGCCATCCTAATTTCCGCAATTTACACCAAGCGGTCTTGGATGTTCTAGTAGAATTGAAGGCAAACAATAAGCCGCTTATCGTGGTCCTTAACAAGATCGATAAGGTTACGGACAAAGGCTGGATTAAAGATTTAGAATCAAACTTTGAGCACGCCGTGGCCATTTCTGCTTGCCAAGGGGAGAATATAGAGAAGCTGACGGCTAAAATAACCCAAATGCTTTCAGCCTTACTTTCCGAGATCGAGGTCAACATTCCTATGAATAGGATGGATTTGGTCAACCTGGCCCATAAAGAGGGGCAGGTCTACTCCATTAAATATTACAATGATGTTGTGCATTTACGGGCCAGGGTTCCTGTTCAAATCGCGGGAAAATTTAAGCAGCTGATTCCTTAACGGAATTCAATGATTGTGGTTAACTTTTCCAGTTAGCAAATCTAACTATTTTTGTAAATTTCCCTTGACAGAATAATTAGCATATGGTAAATTCCTAGTGAATCAAGAAAAGGAGCAAAAGTGAGCGAGTCCTTTTCCAAAAAGTTCGATTTGAAAATAAATCCTGATGATCCGATATTTGTCATAAGTATCGTCAGTGAGATGGTCCATATTCCGGTGTGGACTTTGCGGAGATTAGATGAAATGGGGATAGTGGAAGCCAAGAGGCTGGGGAAGAAAACGCGATGTTATTCCAAAGTACAGATTGAGAAGTTGATATATGTTCAATATTTAATGGAGGAAAAGAACATCAATATTAGCGGAATAAAATTTATTTTGGATAATGAGAGTGGGCGGTAAAATTTTTTTGTCCTGAGGATAGCACTCTATGCAGGAGAGTGCCAATGCTCTATACAACAAAGTAAATTTATCAGAAAGACAATATAAAAAAACAAAGGAGGTGCAGTATGTCATTAATAAAATGGAATTCCAAGAATGATCCCTTTCAAGAATTTCTAAGCTTGGATAATGATTGGTCTGGCTTTTCTTTTCTCCCGGTGTCCAATCGCAGATTGGCTGGTTTACGCGACAAATGGTATCCATCCTTTGATGTCAGCGAAGAGCAGGGTTCAGTTGTCATCAAGGCTGATTTGCCGGGGATGAAAAAGGAAGAGGTTGATATTTCGCTTGAGAATAATATCCTTAAGATTTCCGGGGAGAGAAAGTTTGAAGTTGAGAATAAGGAGAAGAATTATTACCATTTAGAGCGGTCGTACGGCGCCTTTGAGAGGAGCTTTGATTTGGGCGCCTTGGCTGTCGATCCGACAAAAGTGAAGGCGGGCTACAAGGAAGGGGTTTTAGAAATAGTCTTGCCGAAAAGAGAGGCAGATTCGCCAGCTAAGAAAATCGAAATAAAAGAGGGATAATCGTCAGGCCGGGGAGCCGCTCGGAAGCGGCTCCCCGGATAAAAACCTAAGCAAAAAATTTGATCAAATTTAAAGGATAAAGGAGGAAAGATCCCGATGGCCAGGTTAGATAAGTTCACTTTGAAAACCCAGGAGGCTGTTCAGGAAAGTTTCCGTTTGGCAGAAGAGATGAGCCATCAGCAGATTGAGGCGGAGCATCTGGCTGTTTCTTTGCTGCAGGACAAGCAGGGCATCATTCCTCTTATCTTAGAGAAGGTGGGCGTTGAGATCGAAACTCTTCTTGAAAAGATCAAAGCACACCTTAATAAAAATCCGCAGGTCCAAGGGCAGGCTCCCTTTTTGTCCCATGCCTTAAATCGTATATTAAATGACGCTCAGGGCATTGCTGACAATATGAAAGATGAGTATGTTTCCCAGGAGCACATCCTTTTGTCCCTATATAAAGACAAAGAAACGATTTTTTCCCAAGAGCTTAGGAAGCATGGCATCAGAGAAGAGGACATATTAAAGATTTTGAAGGATATCCGGGGAGGACAGAAAGTCACTGATATGAACCCGGAAGATAAATATCAGGCCTTGGATAAATATGGGCGGGATTTAACCGAGTTGGCCAACAAGGGAAAATTGGATCCGGTTATCGGGCGGGATGACGAGATCCGCCGGATTATCCAGGTCCTCTCTCGCCGGACGAAAAATAATCCTGTTTTGATCGGTGAGCCTGGTGTCGGAAAGACGGCCATAGTCGAAGGATTGGCCCAGAGGATATATTCCGGAGATGTTCCCGAGGGATTGAAGAACAAAAAGGTGGTGGCCTTGGATATGGGAGCGTTGCTCGCCGGGACGAAATTCCGGGGCGAATTTGAAGACCGCTTAAAGGCCGTGCTCAAGGAGATAGAATCGAGATCCGGAGAGGTTATTTTATTCATTGATGAGTTGCACACGATCGTAGGGGCCGGGAAGGCGGAGGGTTCAATGGATGCCTCCAACATGTTGAAACCCGCCTTGGCCCGGGGATTGCTTCGCTGTGTGGGGGCAACGACGATTGATGAGTATCGAAAGCACATTGAGAAAGATGCCGCGTTGGAGAGACGTTTTCAACCGGTCTTGGTTAATGAGCCATCCGTTGAAGACACAATCGCTATCCTGCGCGGCCTCAAAGATCGCTATGAAATCCATCACGGGGTGCGCATCAAAGACTCCGCGATCATCGCGGCCGCGACTTTATCTTACCGATATATAACCGATCGATTCTTGCCGGATAAAGCCATTGATCTGATTGATGAGGCCGCGTCCCGTTTACGGATTGAGATCGATAGTATGCCGCAGGAACTCGATATCAACGAGCGGCGTATCCGTCAGCTTGAGATCGAACGCCAGGCTCTGAAGAAGGAGAAAGATGAAGCCTCGCAGGGACGGCTAAAGAAACACGAGGAGGAATTGCAGAGATTGACGCACGAGAATAAGAAGCTTCGGATAAGATGGGAACGCGAGAAAGAGGTCATCAACAAGATTCGCAAGATAAAGTCCGAGATCGAACAAAAGAAGATCGAGGAGGCGAAGTTGGAAAAGGTAGGTGATCTGGGGAAAGTTGCCGAGATCCGTTATGGCCTGTTGGTGGGGCTGGAGAAGGAGCTTGCCCGGCAGAATCAGGAGATCCTGAAGATCCAGTCCGGAGGGGCCTTGCTTAAAGAAGAGGTTGATGATCAAGATATCGCTGAGATCGTAGCGAAGTGGACGAAAATCCCTCTGAAAAAGTTAATGGAAGGAGAGACGGAAAAACTTATTAATATCGAGAAAAGCCTGAAGACGAGAGTCGTCGGGCAGGATGAGGCGATTGGTTTGGTGGCCTCCTGCATCCGGCGGTCGCGAACCGGTCTGCAGGACCCCCACCGCCCCATCGGTTCATTCATTTTTGTTGGGCCGACCGGTGTCGGAAAGACCGAGCTGGCAAAAGCGTTATCCTGGTTTTTGTTCGATGATGATAATGCGCTCATCCGTATCGACATGAGTGAATATATGGAAAAGCACTGCGTCTCCCGCCTGATTGGCGCGCCCCCGGGATATGTCGGATATGATGAAGGGGGGCAGCTGACGGAGGCCGTTCGCCGTCGACCGTATTCAGTCGTTCTCTTTGATGAGATTGAAAAGGCCCATCATGATGTCTTCAATGTGCTTTTACAGATCCTGGATGATGGGCGTTTGACCGATGGCCAGGGGCGGGCGGTTAATTTCAGGAACGCGGTTATTATTATGACTTCTAATATCGGTTCGGAACTTATCCGAGATT
>Ga0265297_10002728_pt1 | contig 34621 bp, 26 predicted proteins | sample Munlanlwell13791_FD_192502 | JGI IMG/M metagenome (GOLD analysis project Ga0265297, IMG submission 192502) | Leachate microbial communities from a municipal landfill in Southern Ontario, Canada - Leachate well 137-91 | ecosystem: Engineered > Solid waste > Landfill > Unclassified | place... | reverse complement strand
TGTTTGGATTGTGGATGAAGCAGAACGTAATATCTTTCAACGTGATTTAGGTGCAAGATTTGCTGAAGATGCCATCGGACCATTAAAAGGAAGGTTTGCTCCGGGCAAGAGTCCTGCTGATGCATTTAAACTTATTTCAAAATCACCTAAATTACAAGGCCTACTAAAAGATGGCAAGATGACTCGCAATGATTACCTAAAAGTTTATACAGAATTAGCTCCAGAACTAGGATTTGAAGCACCGGCTAAAAATCCCATATCAACCATAGTTAACGATTTAAACGGTCTTACCACCGGCGAATACGCTTCACTAACCATGACAAAACAAGCGAATGGTAGAGTATATTATGGATATAGAATTAATAACGCGCCTGAAGTAGAAGATAATCCAATGGCAAGATATCCTGACGGATTAGCACCTTGGAAAAATATGGGAGAGTCTGATCAAGATCCAGCATATACAGCTTCCGCTACCCTACCAGGAATACGAGAAAGACACAAAACAGAGCAACAGGTCACCGCCCAAGGTGATAAAGATTGGGAAACGGACAACCCTCTTGCTAAATACGGAAATCTTGATTTCTTAAGAGAACCAAATAGAGGCAACACACAACCTGGCAAAAGCCCAAAAGACGCTTTAAAAGTCATTGCCCTAGGTGGTTTAGAAACTATTACGATCAAAGGATATCTGGGAACATACGCAGAGTTAGCTGAAGGCTTAAAATTCAGCCCTCTAGCTAAAAATCCTAATTCCACTGCTGAAAATGATTTAAACTCCTTGCTCAACGATGGTTATTTAGAAATACCAAATCTACGTTTCCGTAAAGCAAATGAACCTTACATCTATAAAGTGACAGCAAAAGGTAGCATGACTATTCTCGCCGTATTATATGCAGAATTAGATAGATTAGGTATACAATTAAAAAATGATGAGTGGGAAGAAGGTAATTTTGACAATTATGCCGATTCTTTCAAAAAGGAGTATGATAATTCAAAACAAAAAAAGACCAGAACTAGCCTGAATAAAGTTAGAAATTTGATTAACGCCGCTGAGGAAAGATTAGCTTTGCAATTTATGGTCACGGCTCTTGATCTGGCCGGCCAAGATTATCTTTCTGTGGATAATTGCGCGTCTGCTTATGCAAAATATAAAAAAGAGAATCAAATATCTTTTAATCTTAATTTCGGATCTATTCTCGAAAGGCTTAACAACAGAAAACTTTTAAAGGAAATAATTAGTAAACCTTGGGAAAAAACCCAAATGGATAAAAAGAAGTACGCCTTAACTGCCAAGGGTTTAGCAGGGTTAATTACCAACGCCAATATTTTAATTCGGTCGGCAAATTACATGGACAGCTTAGCGAATATATATACCAGCACTGATTCAGACCCCATGCATTATTCTCCGGAAAATACAGCGATGAAAGCAAAGGCTAAAGAAACCGTAGAGTGGGCGACTTTAAGATTAGCTTTAGAATTTGCCGCAACCAATAAATATTTAATTAGTAAAAAGGCAAGTTTTGATAGAGGCACTTTCTTTGAACTTTTTAAAAAATACGCTGAAAACAACGGTTTTGACTCGAATGTTACGTCGCCACTATTCTTTATGGATGGATTAGTAAGCAACGGATATCTAGAAACTGTCAATGAACGCTGGGAAAGAGATGAAGATGGGGACAGAGAGTTTATTGTTTATGAATACAGATTTAACGAGAAGGGATTAAACGCAATCCAAGAAGTTACAAATCCATCCACACATAATAATTCGCCAACTGATCTGGGCGGGATTGATCTTAATATCCAGCTTATGACTATTCAACGCATGGGTAGTATGAGTGGATTAACCTTTAAGTTACCACAGTTATCTCCTGAAGCTTTAAAGCAATTTAACATTGCTCAAGAGATGCAGCAACTTAAAAATATGGTCAAAGCTGGAATTGAGCCTTCTGGCGAAAGGTTAAAAGGGTTAGTGGCTGCTTGTGTGCAAAAGGGTCAGCTACGCACTGAAGCTAACGGTTTATTACTTTGCTTAGTGGATGTATTAAAACTACAAGAAGACAACGCTAGTGAAAGCTCCACTGAATTAAAAGAAGCGCTAGTAATCGTAGACTCACAAAGCTAAAACATTATTTTAACTAATTAATTAACACAGGGCTAGGCTTAAACGCCTAGCCCTGTTTGTTTTTAAAATACTTGATTTTACGACTATTAAAGGCTATAATTAAAACTCTATTAACCACATACTAGGAGAAAAATATTCATGGCCCCACAAAATCAACCTAAATCAAACAAGAACAATAAATTAAAACGTTTTCCTTTTGGATGGTTACTCATCTTTTTTCTTTTTGTAATTATGATGAACTCCTTTAGCAATATCTCCATTAAGGGAGTACCTAAAGAGATACCTTACAGCCAATTTTACCAAATTTTAAAGGATAAACCCGATCAGATCAAGCACCTTACCAAAACCGAAACTATTTTACAGGGTGACTATGCTGACAATACAAAATTTTTTGTAAATATTCCTGAGAATGATCCTGAATTATTAAATCTTATCCGCACTAATTTAAAAAGTTTTGAAGTCAAACCTGCCCGCACATTTTGGCTAACTTTATTATTTAATTTAGGCCCCATATTATTATTGATTTTCTTCTGGTGGATGATGGCTGCCCGCGGAGAGCAATTAGGCAGCAAGATTATGACCTTTGGTAAAGTGAAATCTAAAATTCAAAGCAATAACGAGAAGGCCACTTTTGATGATGTCGCCGGAGTTGACGAAGCCAAAGAAGAATTAAAAGAAGTCATAGAATTTCTTAAAGATCCGAAAAAATTTCAGAAGCTGGGAGGCAAAATTCCTAAAGGTGTACTTTTAGTGGGCCCTCCGGGATGTGGAAAAACTTTAATTGCCCGCGCAGTGGCCGGGGAAGCCAACGTGCCATTTTTTAGTATCTCCGGATCTGATTTTGTGGAGATGTTTGTGGGAGTCGGCGCCAGCCGGGTTAGAGATTTATTCGACCAGGGCCGCAAAGCCGGAGTAGTCTCCGGAAAAGGAGCGATTATTTTTATCGACGAGATTGATGCCGTTGGTCGCTTACGTTTCTCAGGAATTGGCGGAGGCAACGACGAACGCGAACAAACTTTAAATCAGTTATTAGTAGAGATGGATGGCTTTGACAGTCAACAAGGTTTAATTTTAATTGCGGCGACCAACCGGCCAGATACATTAGACCCGGCATTAATGCGACCGGGAAGATTTGATCGCACCATTATCGTAAACTTACCGGACATTAAAGGTCGTGAGGAAATTTTAAAAGTACACACACGCAAAATTAAATTAGCTGAATCCGTTAACCTTAAATCTGTAGCTACGCAAACTCCGGGATTTTCTGGGGCTGATTTAGCTAATCTCTGTAATGAAGCCGCGTTGATGGCTGCCCGCAATAATAAAGAAGCAGTAGAAGAAATTGATCTAGATAAATCGGTAGAAAGAGTATTAATGGGCCCAGAAAAAAAGAGCCACATTATCTCCAAAAAAGAAAAAGAAATCACTGCATTCCATGAATCCGGACACGCTTTACTTTCCTTATTATTGCCGGAAGTCAATCCTTTAAAGAAAGTTTCGATTATCCCCCGCGGTTTGGCCGGTGGATATACTTTTACCCCGCCATTAGAAGATCGGCATTATTGGACTAAAACCGAGTTGTTAGCCGAAATTGCCATGATGTTAGGCGGTCGAGCCTCGGAAGAATTAAATTTAAGCGAAGTTACTACTGGTGCACAAAATGACCTAGAGGTAGCTACCAGTATGGCCAGACGCATGGTCACCCAATTTGGAATGAGTGATCGCTTAGGTCATTTAACTTTAGGTAAAAGAGAAGGTTTAGTTTTTTTAGGACGCGATCTAATGGAAGAAAGAAACTTCAGTGACCAAACCGCCCACATTATCGATGAAGAAATTAAAAAGATTATTGACAATGCCTATGCTCGATCAATCGAGTTATTAAAAAATAACTTAGATAAACTTAAACTTTTATCTGGTCATTTACTAGAAAAAGAGGTCTTAAGCGCCGAAGAAGTAAAAAAATTACTGGGTATTGAAAAAAGCGATTTAGTCTAAATCATGCGCATTCTCCAAATTAATAATCAAAAAGAAACAAGGCAGATCATGCAAGAAATTGGGGTTGACCCCTACGGTATTAAAATTATGGCCCCTAAAGCAGTCCACCTAGCCATTCGCTTAAATACCATCAGTAATATTAATGCTAACATTATCAAGCAAGAGATGCTTTCGCTAGGAGCTGACGCCGCAGTAACCAGAGGATCCCTAACCGGAAAAACAAAAACAACTGATATTCTTTTATTAGGCCAACTTTTACAGCTTAAAGCTTTAGCCTTAAAATTGAAATTGCAACCGTTTGGTTTAAAAAAATTGGGAGAAGAATTAATTGAAAGCATTAAAAATTATTCAAATGATAATTTTATTTTACCTTTAGGAAAACATTCTTTAAATCTTGGCCAGCGCACGCATATTATGGGAATTATTAATTTAACGCCAGATTCATTTAGCAACGATGGATTGTATAAAAATAATTCTAAACAACATCTGGCCCTAGCCCTAGCTAAAGCACAAAAAATGGTTGCCCAAGGAGCAGATATCATTGATCTGGGAGGGGAGTCTAGTCGACCAGGGGCCAAAGAGGTCTCTATCAAAGAAGAACTTTTACGCACTATACCTGTAATCAAATTATTGGCAAAAAAAATTAAAGTTCCTATCTCCATTGATACCAACAAACCAGAAGTTGCGCACGCAGCATTAGCAACAGGTGCTAGTCTAGTCAACGACATCTGTGGATTAAGAGACAGGCGCATGATTAAAGTAGTGGCCAAACATAACGCGGGGGTAGTGATCATGCATATGCAAAACCGACCCAGCAATATGCAAAAAAATATCCGTTACCACTCTGTAGTTGATGAGATTACCACTTATTTAAAAAACGCTATCGACACAGCCCAAGACGGCGGGATAAACCCAAATAAAATAATTATTGATCCAGGAATCGGATTTGGCAAAACTATTACGCATAATTACGAAATTATAAAACATTTATCAGATTTTAAAATTTTAGGAAAACCTATTCTGATAGGAGTATCCAGAAAATCGTTTATCAAAAATACTTTAAAATCAGAAGAGACGCTCAGTGGCTCATTAGCTGCTGCAGTAGGGGCCGCATCCCGAGGGGCAAATATCATTCGAGTACACGACATCCAAGCCACCAGAGCCGCCTTAAAAATTACTAACTCTATAAATAACGCCCATGACTAATCTAAGTTTATACTGGAAACCAATTATTGAAATTATTATCCTCTGGTTTCTGATTTATCATATTCTATTATTTTTTGTGGGAACCAGAGCCCTACAGGCACTCAAAGGAATTATTATAATTTTATTTGCATTCCTGATTTTTCAAAGATTTGATTTTTTTGTTTTAAACCGATTATTTAGGGAGCTATTCGGATTATCAGTAATTGCGATATTAGTTATCTTTAGTCCAGAGATACGCCAAGGATTAGCATCAATTGGCAAGGGGGGAGTCTTTAAAACCAATCAAAAAGAAGAAGGCCTAGATTTTATCATTAACCAAATTGCTAAAGCATGTGAAAGTCTTGCGCAAAATAAATTTGGAGCATTAATTGCTATTGAAAAAAACGATTCCTTATCTACTTACATTCAAACCGGCGAAGCTTTAGACTCGCGGATTTGCGCTGAGCTAATAGAGGCGATTTTTACCCCCAATAATCCACTTCACGACGGCGGACTAATCATTCAAAAAAATAGGATAGCGGCTGCCGGATGCATTTTTCCGCTTACTGCCAATCAAGAGTTAAGTCGCATTTTTGGCACCCGACATCGCGCTGCTTTAGGCTTAAGCGAAGATGTAGATGCAATATTAATTATTGTTTCCGAAGAAAGACAAGATATCTCAATTATTTATCGCAAGAAATTTTATAAAGATTTGGGCGGCCAACAACTGGAAACAAAAATCAAAGAATTACTATTAGAAAAATAAACATGCATACACATCATAAAAATATTATTTTACGCATTAGAGCATTTTTTATTACCCACCCCTGGTTAAAGATCATCTCCTTAATGTTGGCGATTGTGGTTTGGTTTTACGTTAAAGGAGAAAAGCTTTAAATTTAAATATGCCTAAACTAGGAGTAAATATAGATCATGTGGCGACACTACGCCAAGCTAGACGGGGAAATTTCCCGGATCCAGTGTATGCGGCATTTTTATGCCAAGAGGCCAAAGCTGACAGTATCGTAGTGCATTTAAGAGAAGATCGCAGACATATTCAAGATTACGACGTTAAGCTTTTAAGCAAAAAAATCAAAACTAAGCTTAACCTAGAGATGTCTATTGCTCCGGAAATTATAAAAATTGCCTGTCAACTTAAGCCTTACCAATCCACCTTAGTTCCTGAAAATCGCCAAGAGCTAACTACAGAAGGCGGATTAAATGTATTGGCTAACTTTAAAAAAATTCAAACCGCAATAAAAAAACTTCAAAATTCAGGAATTAACGTAAGTTTATTTATCGATCCAGATATTCAGCAAATTTTTGCCGCAAAAAAATCTGGAGCTAAAATTATCGAAATACATACCGGTAAATATGCTAGTGCAAAAAATATAAGAGAAAAAACAAAATATTTAAATCAAATCAAAGCAGCAGTTAAATGCGCCCAAAGTATCGGATTAAGTGTTAGCGCCGGGCACGGACTCAACTATGCTAACGCTAAAGCAATTGCGCAAATTAAAGGGATAAAAGAATTAAATATTGGTTACTCCATTATTGGCAAAGCACTATATATCGGCTTATACCAAGCCGTAAAACAAATGCGAGAATTAATAAAATAATGATTATTGGCACCGGAGTAGATATCACTGAAGTACGCAGAATTCGCCAAGCAGTAGAAAAATGGGGCGATGATTTTTTGCAACGTGTTTTTACTAAAGGGGAAATTAAAAACGCCAAAACTAAAACTTCGTTTTATCAACATTTAGCCGGTCGCTTTGCCGCTAAAGAAGCAATCTTTAAAGCCGCCGGAGATAAAGAGATCTCCTGGCAAGATATTCAGATCTTAAATGATGCCGAGGGAAAACCGATCTGCAATTTTCTTAACGGCCGAGGAAAAAATATTACCGTGCACATCTCTATTTCACACGTCAAAACCTATGCAGTTGCCAACGCAGTTATTACTAAGAAAAACTAACTCCCATAAAGGTAGTTACGGTCACATTTTAATTTTAGCCGGTAGTGCAAGATTCTCCGGAGCCAGCTTACTTTGTGCACAAGCAGCGATGCGTTCCGGGGCCGGATTAGTTACTTTAGGAATACCTAAAAGCATTAATCTGGCAATTATTAAAAATAAGACTAAAGAAATAATGACCTTACCTTTGCCAGAAACAAAAGCAGGAACATTGAGTCTTAAAGCATTTACAAAAATAAATTTATTTTTTAAAAAAATAGATGTACTTATTATTGGCCCCGGACTTGATCAAGAAAAATCTACTAACGCACTCATTAGAAAAATTATTAAAAAGAATACTTTACCCTTAGTTCTTGATGCTGATGCACTAGGTGCACTTAATCATCATTTAGACCTACTAAAAAAACAGAGTAAAATTATTTTGACTCCCCATGAAAAAGAGTTTTCCCGACTTTTTAATGTCAGTCTAGAGCTAGTAAAGAAAAACAGAAAATTCATTGCCAAAAAGTATGCAAAATATTATAATAATACGATTATCCTTAAAGGTTGCGCTACGATTGTAACTAACGGAGCTGGCCAGCTTTATATAAATAAAACTGGAAATCCCGGTATGGCAACCGCAGGAAGCGGAGATGTGCTTAGCGGAATCATTGGAGCATTTCTAGCGCAAGGTTTGGATACTTTCAAAGCAGCAAAGTTTGCAACCTATATTCACGGCCTAGCCGGTGACATCGGTGCTAAAGATAAAACGCAGCTGGGATTAATTGCTTCGGATATTATTGAACGCATCCCAGATGCGATTAAGAAAAGTAGTTTCCGTCACTAAGCATGGCGGATCCGCTAAAAATTGTAGCGGAAGTGCCGACGTAGCTCAGTTGGTAGAGCGGCTGTTTTGTAAACAGCGGGTCGGGGGTTCAAATCCTCTCGTCGGCTTAAATTTGATAATATAGTAATAAATGTAATGGGCAGGTACCCAAGTGGCCAAAGGGGACAGACTGTAAATCTGTTGCACCTGTGCTTCAAAGGTTCGAATCCTTTCCTGCCCAATAAATCAGAACTAAGAGCTAAGAACTAAGAGCTAAGATAATATAAAAAATTATCTTAGTTCTTAAGTCTTAGTTCTTAACTCTGTACTGTCGCGGGATACTCCCGCGATGTGCTTAAAATTTATCGCGGGATACTCCCGCGATGTGCTTAAAATTTATCGCGGGATACTCCCGCGATGTGCTTAAAATTTATCGCGGGATACTCCCGCGATGTGCTTAAAATTTATCGCGGGAGTAGTTCAGTGGTAGAACAGTAGCCTTCCAAGCTACGAATGGGGGTTCGATTCCCCTCTCCCGCTTAAATAATTAAGGAAACTATGCCAGAAGATCTGTCCAAGTTAATTGATAATGCCCCGGTAATCGTGCTGTGCCTAGATACTAATCAAAATATTCTACTTTGTAATAAAAAAATTCAAAACTTAACCGGTCTTAAAAGTTCGGAAATTTTGGGCAAAAACTGGCTGGAGATATTATTTAGAGATCCTCATAATGGAATGAAGAGAGAGATGTTTAAGGCCGTAATGGATGACTCTACCACCTATAAAAGACAAAAAGATTTTCAATGCCATATTTATAACGATAACCAAAAGAAGCGGCTAATCTCCTGGAGCATTAATCCTATATTAGATAACCAAGACAACATAGAGGCAATTACTTTATTTGGACAGGATATCACCGAAATTGCAGAGATGGAAGTTTCAATAAAAAATATTGACGATTCCTTAAAACATATCTTTGCCAGCATTAAAGAGTATGCTTTATATGTAATTAATCTGGATGGTAATATCACTTATTTTGGCATGGGCTCTTCAACGCTCTTGGGATGGGAAAAAAAGGATATCATTTTTAAGCATGTCAGCACTCTGCATAGCGATGAGGAAAATAAATTAATTCTGGATTCTATTCTTAAACAAACACATTTATTGGGCAAATATGAAACCGAGACTGAGTTAATCACTAAAGATAGAAAAGCTATCCCGGTCATCTTAACCGTAAATCAATTTTTAGATCCGGCAGGTAAGCTCTCAGGTTTTATTTTTATTGCTAAAGATATGACCGAAAGAAAAAAATTAGAATACCAAATTTTCCAAGCCGAAAAATTAGCCGCCTTGGGTCAGCTTTCCGCAGGCATGGCCCATGAAATTAATAATCCACTTTTTGTTATCTCAGGAAGACTAGAGATGTTAAAACAAGAAAAGCTGGATCAAAAAATTAAAGATACCCTGGCTTTAATTGATACGCAAACTGACCGCATTCGCAATCTAGTAGATAGAATTCTTAAATATGCCCGTAAAACAAATACCAGTTTCGAGCTAGTTAATGTTAACGAAGCCATAGAATCTGTGCTTCCTTGGGTTTATTACAATAAACTACCTAGCGCTGAGGTTGCTATGGAAAAAACTTTTGAAAACAACCTGCCAAAAGTTAAAGGCGACCTGCATCAGCTGCAGGAAGTTTTTCTTAATATTTTGATTAATGCTTATCAATCTATGCCTAAAGGAGGAAGGATCAAGGTCTCCACAAAAAAATTAGATGACGGTCATATTCAAATTAAATTTACAGATTCAGGAGTAGGTATTCCTGCTCAACAATTAAAAAATATCTTTATGCCTTTCTATACTACAAAAAACGAAGGTCTAGGGTTAGGGCTATCAATCTGTCACAATATCATAAAAGGCCACGGCGGCACAATTGATTTAACCAGTGAAATTAATCAAGGTTCGACTTTTACCATTAAGCTTCCCTTTGCCTAAAAGGAGGTCACTATGCTCTATAAAATTCTTGTAGTAGACGATGAGGCACCCGTAAGAGATTTGTTCATAGACTTATTTAAAAAAGAAGACTGCCAAGCCGATGCTTGTGCCACCGGAGAAGAGGCTTTAGAGATTCTTAAAAAAGACTCCTATGATGTAGTACTACTAGATATCAAGCTACCCGGAATTAGTGGATTAGAAGTACTTAAAAATATTCGCGAAACTGATAAAAATCTAGCAGTGGTCATGATTACAGGATTCGGTTACGATGAAGAGTTGATCGCCAAAACCAAACAATTTGGCTGTTCTGGATATATCGGCAAAAACATGCCTATTTCACAAATTATTGTTACTTTTAAACAATTTGTTAAAAACGCAAAAGAGAAAGCTAACGAATCGTAAGCAATGAATAAACTACGCATTAGCATATTAGGTGATGGAGGATGGGGAACCACCTTAGCTATTCTGCTCTCCAAAAAAGGGTATTCAGTTACTTTGTGGAGCGCTTTTAAAAACTATGCTAAAGAAATTTCAAAAACCAGGAAAAACCCTAAATTTTTACCGGGATTTAATATTCCTAAAGAAATTATAATCACAGCTGATATTAAATCTGCGATAACCAATAAAGAAATTATTGTGCTAGCGATACCGTCTCAATACACTAGATCAATACTTAAAAAAATTAAAAATATTTTTCCTAAAAAAGCAATTTTTGTCAGCGTAACTAAAGGCATTGAAATTGGCTCGTTAAAGCTCATCTCTGAAATAATCTGCTCTGAATTAGGAGCAGTAAGATTGGCGGTGTTAAGTGGGCCAACGATCGCCCAAGAAGTAGCTAAAGGCCTGCCCACTACAGCTGTAGCCGCAGCGCAAAATATAAAAGTACGTAAAATTGTGCAGCAGATATTTAATACGGATAAATTTCGTGTTTATACTAATCCTGATTTAGTAGGCGTAGAGCTAGGTGGTAGTTTAAAAAACGTCATTGCTATCGCCTGCGGAGTTTCTGATGGATTAGGTTTTGGCACAAACACTAAAGCAGCAATTCTCACCCGTGGCTTGGCAGAAATATCCAGATTAGGTATAGCCATGGGGGCAAAATCTAAAACTTTTAGCGGAGTAAGCGGATTAGGAGATTTAGTCACCACCTGCATTAGCCAGCAAAGTCGTAATCGCTTGGTCGGAGAATTAATTGGTAAAGGCAAAAGCATGAAAGAGATCTGTCAAAAGATGCAGATGGTGGCCGAGGGAGTTCCCACTGCAAAATCAGCTTATGCTTTAAGTTTAAAATATAAAATTGATATGCCGATAACCAAAGAAATTTATCGCTTACTCTATTTAAATAAAACACCTAAGCAAGCAGTAAAAGATTTAATGACTAGAAAGAGGAAGGAAGAGTAGGATTTAATAATTCTGGTTTGTGCGGGGCCTGCCCCGTTACAAATTTCCTCAGTTTTAAGAATTTAAAATAGAGATGTGGTGGGGGCGTGCCCCGTTGCATCTCTATGGTTAAAGATTTAGAGATAAGTTTGTGATGGGGCGTGCCCCGTTACAAACTAGAGATTTAGAATTATTGTTTGTAACGGGGCGTGGCTCAGCTTGGTAGAGCGCTTGAATGGGGTTCAAGAGGTCACAGGTTCAAGTCCTGTCGCCCCGAATTTAATGAGCGGACATTTTATGGAGCGACAGCGACATAAAATGTAGGCGTAAGCCGTCCGCGAATTAATCCTGGTTCAACGAGAAAATGCTAGAGCATTTTCGAGTTCTTTGAAACAGGATAGAGAGATAAAACATTTATTAGATAACACATAATGATTATCAACAGGGAGGATCAATGGCAAAAAATTATGAAGGTGTAGAAAAACGGAAATATCCCCGTGCAGACGGCAGATTCATAGTTTCCTACAGGGTACTCCCGGCTAATGATAAATTCGATATTACCCAAACTAAAAATTTAAGCTTGGGCGGGATGCTTTTGACTACCAATTGCCAGTTTCCGGCTGGTACAAACCTATCATTAGAAATTCGTTTACCTTTTGACCCTAATGCCATTATAATTATTGCTAAGGTCTTAGAATCAAAAGAAGTAACCAAAGGAATTATTTATGATACACGTTTAATTTTTTTAACAATCGATGAAAAGCACAAAAAGACAATTTCAGATACTGTAGATTATTATCTTAAGAAAGGGTAACTGATGAAAAAAATTAATATCGGCCTGATTGGCTTTGGCAATATTGGCTCTGGGGTAGTAAAAATTCTACAACAAAGAAAATCTCTGTTGGCCCAGAAAATCGGCATCGAGATTACCATCAAGAAGATCTGCGACAAAGACCTAAATAAAAAAAGAGATGTACATATAGATAAGTCTTTGCTTACCAATAACGCCAATGAGATAATTAATGATCCAACCATTGACATTGTTGTAGAACTTATGGGGGGGATTAACCCGGCGAAAGAATTTATCCTGGCAGCTTTAAAAAAAGGCAAACATGTAGTCACCGCCAATAAAGCTTTGCTGGCTGAACATGGCAATGAATTATTTAGAGAGGCCGCTGAACGCACAAAAAATATATACTTTGAAGCATCGGTAGGAGCGGGAATTCCCATTATTAAAGCAATTAAAGAAGGGTTGGTTGCCAATAAATTTACTTCTATCTTTGGGATTGTAAACGGAACATCTAATTATGTGCTTTCGCAGATGTCTCAAGAGGGTTGTAGTTTTGCGAATGCAATTAATGAAGCTAAGCTTAAAGGCTTTGCTGAAAAAGATCCGACCTTCGACATCGAAGGCATTGACTCTGCGCACAAACTAGTTCTATTAACATATCTAACCTTTGGAAAAATTGTTAACATGAAGGATATCTTCATCGAGGGAATCTCCCAGATATCTGCAGCCGACATCGCTTATGCTAAGGAGTTAGGCTATAAAATCAAACTACTAGCAATTGCTAAAAAAGAAATTGATGAACTAGAAGTGCGTGTGCATCCAACTTTGTTGCCAGTCAATCATTTACTTTCCTCAGTAGATGGAGTTTTTAACGCAATTTACGTTTCTAGCGACCTGGCTGGAGATCTGATGTTTTATGGACCAGGTGCCGGACAACTGCCAGCAGCTAGCGGAGTAGTTTCAGATATCATTGACCTTACTCAGGATATTAAAGCCGGCTTATTTAAGCCAACTTTAAATTCAATTGAAGATAATTCAATTAAAAATTTACGAAAAATTGATGAATTTGAAAATAAATATTATATTCGTATTACCGTAATCGATAAGCCGGGGGTATTAGCAAAAGTATCCGGAATCCTAGCAAAATTTGGGATCAGTATTGCCTCAGTAACTCAAAAGGAAAAATTACGCGCACAAATTGTGCCGGTGGTTATGATTACTCATGAAGTAAAAGAAAAAAATCTACGGCTGGCTTTAAAGATGATTGATAAATTAGCCGATAGCAAAGAAAAATCAATCGCTATTAGAATCGAAGGAGTTTAAGTGAGCCAACAAAGATACCAGGGAATAATTCACAAATATAAAAGTTTTTTACCGGTTTCAGATCAGACTCCGGTAATTACGTTAAATGAAGGAAATACTCCTTTAATTTATGCCGACTACTTAAGTAAACTAGCTGGCGAAAACGCTGAGGTTTATTTAAAATATGAAGGACTTAATCCTACCGGATCATTTAAAGATCGCGGAATGACCATGGCCATCTCCAAAGCTTGCGAAGAGAAAGCCACCGCAGTTATGTGCGCCTCAACCGGAAATACTTCTGCCTCCGCAGCCGCTTATGCAGCGCGTGCCGGGATTAAATGTATCGTACTTATTCCCAGTGGAGCAATTGCCTTAGGTAAGCTTAGTCAAGCCTTAATTCACGGAGCAAAAGTTTTAGCCATCAAAGGAAATTTTGATGCCGCATTAGATCTAGTAAAAGAAATTACGAATAAATATCCGATTGTTCTAGTTAACTCCTTAAACCCCTATCGTATCCAAGGGCAAAAAACCGGTAGCTTTGAAATATGCGACTACCTGGGGGATGCACCAGATTTTCAGATTATGCCAGTAGGAAACGCAGGAAATATTACTGCTTATTGGAAAGGATACAAAGAATATCAAGCCCAGGGCTTAAGTAAAAAACTACCGGTAATGTTGGGTTTTCAGGCAGAAGGATCAGCCCCCATTGTACACGGCAAGCCAATTAAAAACCCTGAAACAATTGCCACAGCAATTCGTATCGGAAATCCCGCTAGCTGGAAGAGTGCAGAAGAAGCCCGCGATGAAAGCAAGGGATTGATTGATTTAGTTTCTGATAAACAAATTTTAGATGCCTACAAAATTTTAGCAGAAAAAGAAGGAGTTTTTGCCGAACCGGCCTCAGCGGCATCCGTAGCTGGACTGTTAAAATTAATTAGTCAAAATTATTTTAAAAAATTTGAGGGACCAAGATGTAAAATTGTTTGTATTTTAACTGGTCACGGCTTAAAAGATCCTGAGCGAGCAATTAAAACCATTAAGCCACCAAAAGTAATAAAAGCTGATTTTAAAGCAATCATTAAAGAAATTGATTACTGATAAAAAAATTCTAATTACCGCCGGACCTACGTGGGTAGCTATTGATCAAGCCCGGGTAATTAGTAACATTGCCACAGGAGAAACCGGTTTTCTACTAGCAAAGAGATTTAAAAAGCTGGGGATTAAAGTTACGCTTTTACTAGGACCAGGACAATTTTATTCTCCATTAGAAGGAATTAAAGTAGTAAACTTTAAATATTTTGCACAGCTTAAACAACTTTTAACTACTGAGCTAAAAGATAAGAGATACCTGGCAATTGTACATGCGGCAGCAGTTTCAGATTATCAACCTAAGAAAATTAATGAACATAAGCTTAGTTCGCAGCTTAAAAATTTAAAAATTGATCTAGTTCCCACAGAGAAATTAATTAATAGTTTTAAAAGCTATAATAAAAATTTATTTACCGTGGGCTTTAAATTTGAACCCAGCGCTATAGAAAAAGTACTATTAAAAAAGGCAGCGAACCTGCTAAAAAAAGCTAATTTAGATTTAGTCGTCGCTAATTCTTGTAAAAACAGTTGCTATCGCGCCTATATTCTAAATGAAAAAAATAAAATTGGTCCTTTTCTAAGTAAAAATGAAATGGTCAAAACATTAGCTAAAATTGTAGAAAAAAAATACTATGACTAAATATATCGTATTAGTAGCCGACGGAATGGCCGATTATCCTATTGAAGAGCTGGGAATGCGCACGCCCTTAGAAGCTGCCCGCACCCCAAATATGGATTTTATTGCCCAAAATGGAATGCTCGGTCAAGCCAAAACTATTCCCGATAAAATGACCCCGGCATCAGATGTTGCTAATCTTTCCATCATAGGCTATGATCCTAGAAAATATTATTCCGGTAGAGCCCCTTTAGAGGCTGCCAATTTAGGAATTGAATTAGAAGACGACGATGTGGCGTTTCGTTGTAATTTAATTACGGCAACCGGTGATATCCTCTTAGATTATAGTGCCGGACATATTAAATCTAAAGAGTCAGAAAAATTAATTAAATTTCTAGATCAAAAACTAGGTACTAACAAAATTAGATTTTTCCCAGGGATTAGCTATCGACACTTAGTTTTGATAAAGCGGGGAGCTGAATTAAATTTACAAAATTTAAAATGTTTACCCCCACATGATATCATTGGCCAAAGTATTAAGCGCAATCTGCCTAAAGGGGATAACGCCAATGTCATTATTGAATTAATGGAAGACTCTCGTCAGCTTTTAGAAAGCCAAGAGATTAACCTGGTACGCTTGGATTTAAAAGAAAATCCTGCCAATATGATCTGGCTTTGGGGACAAGGCAAAAAACCTAGTATACCAAAATTCATCGATAAATTTGGTTTAACCGGAAGCGTTATCTCTGCGGTGGACTTAATTAAAGGCTTAGGTCGCATTTTAGGCTTAGATGTCATCAATGTTCCCGGCGCAACCGGTTACTACGATACTGATTATCTAGGCAAAGCTAATGCCGCAATTAAATCTTTAAAAGATAAGGATTTTGTCTTTGTCCACGTTGAGGCCCCTGATGAAGCTGGCCATAACGGAGATCTACGTGAAAAGATTACAGCTATCGAAAGATTTGATCAATTAATAGTCGGCACTATTTTAGAATATTGTAAAACCATTGAGGATTTTAAAATTTTAGTTTTACCTGATCATGCCACACCTATTGCCTTAAGAACACATACTGCGGAAAGCATTCCTTTTGTTATTTATGGCCAAGGTACGCCTGCTAAAAATTTTAAGCAATACAGCGAAAAAGAGGCTCAAAGTTCTGATTTATATTTTGAACACGGATACCAACTTATGGAAAATTTTATTTTAGGGAGAACCAACAATGGCTAAAGGCTTAATTGTACAAAAATACGGTGGCTCATCAGTAGCTAACGTAGAACGCATTCAAAAAGTTGCTCAACGGGTAGTTAGCTACAGTAAAAAAGGATACCCGTTAGTAGTTGTGGTTTCAGCTTTAGGAGACACCACTGACGAATTAGTAGGTTTAGCCGATAAGATCAATGCTAATCCATCGGAACGCGAGATGGATATGTTGCTATCAACCGGTGAACAAATTTCTGTGGCACTTTTAGCCATGGCCATCCATAAATTAGGATGCAAAGCAATTTCATTTACCGGTGCCCAAGTTGGAATTATTACCGACGCCAGCCACACTCGGGCTCGAATTATTAAAATTAACGCTGATAAGATTAAAGATGCCTTAAAAAAAGGAAATATTGTTATTGTCGCTGGCTTCCAGGGCGTTACCTTAAATCAAGACATTACTACTTTAGGCCGCGGGGGCAGCGACTTAACTGCTGTAGCTTTAGCTAAAGAATTAAAGGCCAATACTTGTGAAATTTATACTGATGTTGAAGGTATTTACACTACTGACCCACGCATTGAGCCGCAGGCAAAAAAAATTAAAGCCATCACTTATGATGAAATGTTAGAGATGGCTTCATTAGGCGCTCAAGTTATGCAAGCTAGATCCATTGAAGTAGCCAAAAAATTTAATGTACCTTTACATGTACGTTCTTCATTTAGTAAAAAGACTGGAACAATGATTATTAAGGAGGTAAAAAAGATGGAAGAAGTAGTAGTCAATGGGATAACCTTAAATAAGAATGAAGCAAAAATTACACTTTGTGGAGTACCGGATAAACCAGGAGTAGCCGTAAAATTATTTGAAAATTTAGCAGTTGCCGGAGTAAGTGTTGATATGATCGTACAAAATGTTAGTCACACCAGATCAACGGATATTTCATTTACCGTAGCTAAAGTTCAAAGCGCTAAAGCTACCAGGATAACTAAAATGGTGGCCAAAAAAATTTCCGCTACGGAAGTTTTATTAGATGAGGATATCGCTCGCGTTTCTATCGTGGGAGTTGGGATGAAGTCACATCATGGTGTAGCCGCTAAAATGTTTGGTATATTAGCAGATAATCAAATTAATATAGAAATGATCTCTACCTCTGATATCAGTATATCTTGTATTATTAAGAAAAAGAATGCTGAAATTGCAGTAAAGAAATTGCACGCAGAGTTTGGTTTAAATAAATAGAGGAACTTATGCATAAAGTAAAACTATACGACACAACTTTAAGAGATGGTTCACAAGCTGAAGGAATATCCTATTCAGTCATGGACAAGATCCGCATTGCCGAAGAACTTGATAAAAGCGGTATACATTATATCGAAGGTGGCTGGCCGGGATCAAACCCTAAAGATAAAGAATTTTTCGAAAAAATTGCCCAAAGCAAACTTAAAAATTCTAAAATTGCCGCTTTCAGTATGACCCGCAGGCCTAACATCCAAGCCTGTGAAGATAGTAATATCGCTGCCCTTTTAAAGTCTGCTGCCCAAGTTATTACCATTGTTGGCAAAACCTGGGATTTTCACGTTACGGAAGTTTTAAAAACTACGCTGGCTGAAAATTTAAACATGATCAAGGACACCGTAACTTTTCTGGTTAAGGAGGGATTTGTCGTATTTTATGATGCCGAACATTTTTTTGAAGCTTACAAAGCTAATCCTGAATACGCCTTAAAAACTTTGATCGTTGCCCAAGAAGCAGGGGCAGAAGCAATCTGTCTTTGCGATACTAACGGCGGTTCACTACCCAACCAGATTACAACAACGATAAAAGAAATTAAAAGTAAGATTAAAGTAGCCTTGGGCATTCATTGCCATAATGATGCTGGGGTAGCCATCGCTAATTCGCTAGCAGCTGTCGAAGCGGGGGCTAGTATCGTCCAGGGAACAATTAATGGCTACGGGGAACGTTGCGGAAACGCAGATTTAATTCCAATTATTGCCAATCTAAAACTTAAATTAAATTGTGACTGTATTCCTGATGCACAATTAAAAGAATTAACTCATCTTTCACATTTTGTCAGCGAGATAAGCAACATGCGAGTTAAAAATGAGCAGCCTTTTGTAGGGGACTCCGCCTTTGCGCATAAAGGGGGGATGCACATTAATGCTATTATGAAAAACCCGCTCACCTATGAACACATTGATCCAGCAGCAGTAGGAAATCACCGCCGAATTTTAGTTTCCGAATTAGGTGGAAAAACAGGGATACTCTTAAGAGCCAAGGCCTTAAAATATGATCTTACTAAAACCGATCCGCAAACAAAAAAAATCCTGGAATTAGTCCAAGAACTAGAACACAAAGGTTTCCAATTTGAAGCCGCTGAAGCCTCTTTTGAAATACTTATGGAAAAACACCTTAAAAAATTCAAAGGCTTCTTTGAATTAGAAGGCTTTAAAGTAGTGGTAGAAAAAAATTTAGATAAAAAAATTACTACCGAAGCCATTATCAAACTAAAGGTTAACGGGGTTAAAGAACATGCGGTAGCCGAAGGAGATGGTCCAATTAACGCTCTAGATAATGCTATACGCAAAGCCTTAAAAGAGTTCTATCCTAATTTGTCTAAGATGCACCTTTCTGATTTTAAAGTACGCGTTTTAGACGAAAAAGCCGGTACCGCTGCAAAAGTACGTGTTTTAATCCAATCGCAAGATCAAAAAGATATCTGGAATACCATCGGGGTACATGAGAATATCATTGAGGCCAGCTGGCAAGCCCTGGTTGATAGCGTAGAATACAAACTCCTGAAAGATCAATAATGAACCCAGAGCTTTCCAAGCAATACAATCCTAAAGAAACTGAGGATAAATGGTATAAAATTTGGGAAGAGAAGAGTCTGTTCAAAGCCCAAATTTCTCCGGATAAACGTCCTTATACGATTGTTATCCCACCACCTAATGTCACCGGAATTCTGCACATGGGCCATGCCCTCAATAATAGCATTCAAGATATTTTGATCCGTTATAAAAAAATGAAGGGGTATCAGACTTTATGGATGCCAGGCACTGATCATGCCGGAATCGCTACACAAAACGTCGTGGAAAAAGCCATCGCCAAAGAAGGATTAAAACGCCAAGATTTAGGCCGTGAAAATTTTATTCAAAAAGTCTGGAGCTGGAAAGAGCAATACGGATCAACCATCATTCATCAACTAAAAAAACTGGGTTGTTCCTGCGACTGGGATCGTCTGCGTTTTACCATGGATGCCGATTACTCCACCGCCGTCACGGAAGTTTTTGTGCGATTGTATGAAAAAAAGCTAATCTATCAAGGTAGTTACATTATCAACTGGTGCCCGCGCTGTCAAACCGCCTTAAGCGATGAAGAAGCTGCACATGCCGATTTAACTGGCCAGCTTTATTACCTTAAATATCCCCTTAAAGATAACCCGCAAGAATTTATTACTGTAGCCACTACCCGACCAGAAACTATGCTCGGAGATACCGCCGTTGCCGTTAACCCCAAAGATAAACGTTATAAAAAATATATTGGAAAAAAATTAAATTTACCTTTAACTAATCGCCATATAAAAATTATCGCCGATCACCGCATCGATATGGAATTTGGCACCGGGGCAGTAAAGGTTACCCCGGCCCATGATCCTAATGACTATGCTTTAGGTAAAAAACATGATCTAGAATTTATTAATGTGATGACGCCCACTGGTGCAATGAATGAAAGGGCGCAAAAATATGCCGGGCTAGACCGTTTTAAAGCCAGAGAAGCAATTATCGATGATTTAAAATCTTTAAATTTATTAGAAAAGATCCAACCACACACTATCTCCGCCGGACACTGCTATCGCTGCCATACCATTGTGGAACCATATTTATCCAAACAATGGTTTGTTAAAATGAAACCATTAGCCAAACCAGCCGTCGAAGTAGTTAAGAGGGATAAAGTAAGATTTCATCCTGATCGCTGGACTAAAGTTTATTTAAACTGGATGGAGAATATCCAAGATTGGTGTATCTCCCGACAGATCTGGTGGGGTCATCGCATCCCAGTTTATTATTGTAAAAAATGCCAGGTCAAAAATCCAGCCCGGGGAATTATTGTATCGCGTACCAAGCCGGCCAAATGCCCCAAATGTGGAGAAACTAATTTAATACAAGATGAAGATGTCCTAGACACCTGGTTCTCAAGTTGGCTTTGGCCATTTGCCACTTTTTATTGGCCTAAAGAAAATGAAGATCTTAAATATTTTTACCCTACCTCAACATTAGTAACCGCTCCAGATATTATTTTCTTTTGGGTAGCACGCATGATTATGGCTGGCTTAATTTTTAAAAAAGAGGCCCCCTTTAAAGATATTTACATTCACGGCACCATCCGCGATGTCGACGGTAAAAAAATGTCAAAATCTTTAGGCAATGTTATTGATCCGTTAGAAATCATCGAAGAATATGGCACAGATGCTCTGCGCTTTAGCCTGATTTCAATTACCTCTCAAGGCCAAGATGTTTTTCTTTCTAAGGAAAGATTTGAGCAGGGAAGAAATTTTGCCAACAAAATTTGGAATGCTTCACGCTTTGTCTTAACTAATCTAAAACCCGAAGCAGTTAACGTTGATCTTTGTGTTTTTTTTAAAAACTCACCTTTAGATATTGCTAATCGTTGGATACTTAGCCGCCTTTTTTCTACCATTAGAAACGTAGAGGAAGATCTTAATAATTATAAATTTAATGAGGCCGCTAACAGCTTATATTCATTCTTTTGGCATGAGTTTTGCGACTGGTACTTAGAACTAATTAAGCCACAAATTAATCAAAAAGAAACCCAAGTGGTAATGTATAAAGTTTTAGAAAAAACTTTACGCCTATTACATCCGTTTATGCCTTTTATTACTGAAGAGATCTGGCAGCGCTTACCGGGCGCAAAAGATTCAATTTCCCAACAAAGCTGGCCACATCTACAAGATGATTTAATTAATGCAGAAGATGAAAAACAAATGCAAACAGTTTTCGATATCATCAATGCCATTAGAAATATGCGCGCCGAATTAGAGGTCAATCTGCAAAGTAAAATTGATATTAAATTAAATTTTTCAAATAAACTTTCTGAAAAAATTATCCAGCCATTATTTGGCTATATTAAGAATTTAGCCAAAGTCGAGAATTTGACAATAATTAATAATTATGTAGCAGAAATAAATGAATATGCCACCGTACTTAAAGATTTACAGATTATTATGCCCTTAACCGGAATTGTAGATATCGTTGCTCAACTGAAAAAAAATCAAACAAAAATTGAAAAGTTAAAAGCTGAAATTAAAAATAAAGAAGTAATGCTGGCTAATAAGAATTTTGTCCAGCGCGCACCTAAAGAAATTATTGATACTGAAAAATCTAAACTTACAGATATGCGCCAACAAATTGAAAAACTTGGGGTGATCATCAATGGCTTACGATAAATATTTTTTATCTGAAAAAAAACCACAGATCAATCCTAAAGAGCTAAAAGCAATTATCAAAAGAGCCTTAGCCGAGGATATTGGTAAAGGTGATATCACCACTAATCTGACCATTGCCAAAAATGCAAAAGTAGTGGCAAAAATTATCGCTAAAGAAAATTTTATACTCTGCGGAAATTTTGTTGCTAAAAATGTATTTACCACGGTTGACCCCACTTTAAAATTTATAGAAAAAATAAAGGAGGGCGGCCAAGTTGAAGCTAATGACACCATTGCCATAATCACTGGTAAGGCCAGGAGCATTCTTAACGCTGAACGTGTCGCTTTAAATTTATTGGCACTACTTTGCGGCGTGGCAACTAAAACTAATCAATTTGTACAAAAGATAGCTCCTTATAAAACTAAAATCACTGATACCCGCAAAACTGTCGCCGGCTTAAGAGAGTTACAAAAATATGCAGTCAGAGTTGCCGGAGGATACAACCACAGGATGCGCCTGGATGAAATGCTACTAATCAAAGATAATCACCTGCGGCTTATTGGTGGCTATCCAAAGCTTCCCAAAATACCCAAAGGCTATAAAGTCGAAATGGAGGCGCAAAGCTTAAACGAATTTAAACACCTCCTAAACTTTAAACCAGATATTATTATGTTAGATAATATGAATATCTCAGATATGAAAAAGGCTGTGCAAATCCGCGCTAACCTGCCAATTTTATTAGAAGCCAGCGGAGGGATCAATATTCATAACATCAGAAAATATGCTTCTACCGGAGTAGATATTATCTCCGTAGGAGAGCTTACGCATTCGGTCAAATCCGTAGATATCAGCTTAGAGATTATCTAAGCCAGCGATTTATAATTAAATAGCTCATGGATAAATTTAAATTACATTCTAAATTCAAACCATGCGGCGACCAACCTAAAGCCATCAAAGAACTTTCCACAATCTTACTAAACCATAAACCTTATGCTACATTGCTAGGGGTTACCGGCAGTGGCAAAACTTTCACCTTAGCCAATACCATCGCTAAAGTCGGACTGCCTACATTGGTGATCTCACACAATAAAACACTAGCGGCCCAACTTTACTCAGAGTTTAAAGAATTCTTTCCACAAAATGCCGTAGAATATTTTGTCAGCTACTACGATTACTACCAACCGGAAGCTTATATCCCTTCTACAGACACTTACATCGAGAAAGACTCATCGATTAATGAAAGGCTGGATCGCTTAAGACTATCAGCAACTACCTCTTTAATGAGCCGAAGAGATGTGATTATTGTAGCTTCAGTTTCTTGTATTTATAATTTAGGCTCACCTCAGGATTATCAAGAGATGCTAGTAATTTTAAAGCAGGGTCAGATAATCGGGCGCGAAGAACTAATCTCTAAACTACTCAAAATTCAATATGAACGCAACGATTACGAATTTACCCGAGGTAAACTGCGCGTGCGCGGGGATGTGGTGGAAGTTTTTCCAGCTTATTTGGAGCAAGCATTACGTATTGAATTAACCGGCGAAACAATCTCTAGGATATCCGTCATCCAACCAGTAACTGCCAAAACGCTAAGCATAGTAGACAAAATTGCTATTTATCCGGCAAAACATTTTATTGCTTCTAGCGAAAAAATTGATTTAGCTTTAAAATCAATTAAAGATGAGCTGGCTAGCCAATTAATTATTTTAAAAAAAGAAAATAAACTACTAGAGGCTCAACGCTTAGAATCACGCACTAACTACGATCTAGAGATGCTCAAAGAGATTGGCTACTGCCACGGAATCGAAAATTATTCGCGCCACCTCAACGGACTCATCCCGGGATCTCGGCCATATTCCATGATCGATTATTTCCAAGGCGATTTCTTAACAGTAATTGATGAATCGCATGTGACTATTCCACAAATCGGAGGGATGTATGCAGGGGATCGCGCTAGAAAAGAAACGCTAGTAAATTATGGCTTTAGATTACCATCCTGCTTAGATAACCGTCCCTTAAAATTCGAAGAATTTAAAAAATTAGTTAAACAGCAGGTTTTTGTTTCAGCCACCCCAGATGAATACGAATTAAAATTAAGTGAAAATAGAGTAGTCGAACAAATTATCCGACCTACCGGTTTAATCGATCCAGAGATTATTATTAAACCCTCCGCCGGACAAATCCCAGACTTAATTAAACAAATAAAAAAACGCGCTAAGAACAATCAAAGAACTCTAGTTACTACCTTAACCAAACGCAGCTCCGAAGACCTGGCTAATTATTTAGCCGAAAACGGCATTAAGGTAAAATATTTACACTCTGAAATTCAAACCATCACGCGTTCTGTAATTCTAAAAGAGCTGCGGCAAAAAAAGTTTGACTGCTTAGTGGGAATTAATTTATTACGTGAAGGATTGGATTTGCCGGAAGTATCTTTAGTCGCCATTATTGATGCCGACAAGGAAGGATTTTTGCGTTCAGCCACCAGCTTAATCCAGGTGGGTGGACGTGCCGCCCGCAACCTTGACGGTACGGTAATTATGTATGCCGATACCCTTACCGGCTCAATGAAAAAAGCCATTGAAGAATGTAATCGCCGCAGAAAAATCCAACTAGCCTATAATCTTAAAAATAAAATAACCCCTCGCTCCATCATTCGTTCCATTAAAGAAGGGATTGAAGGCCAAGAAGATACTTCAGAATTTGTCCGCAGTCTTACCGGAGAGCCCAAGGAGCAATACCAATTGCATAAATATATATCTGAGCTAGAATATGAAATGGAGATGGCCGCACGTAATCTGCAGTTTGAAAAAGCCGCTGAAATTAGAGATAAGGTCAAGGAAATCCGTAACCTAAAATAATATAGGATTTCCGCAGTGCCCCTTAATTATAAGAATAGGGCTAAGGAGTTACGCAATGCTACTGGCAATTGATATCGGCAACACTAATATAAAAAGTGCTATATTTAAAGGTAAGCGAATAATAAAAAAATTTAGCCTACCAATAAGCATTTATACAAAAAATAAATTTATTAAACAGCTAGTAAAGCACCCAATAACGGATATTGTTATCTGTAGTGTAGTTCCTAAATTAACCACACTGCTTAAAGATGACCTGGCCGTTCTCACCGGTAAAGTGCCCTATATAATAGGTAAAGATCTAAACGTTGCGCTAAAAAATAATTACCGTAACCCAAAACAATTAGGACAAGACCGGCTAGTTAATGCTTTCGCCGCCTCAAAAATTTACTCTAGTCCAGCCATCATCATCGACTCTGGCTCGGCCATTACTTTTGATCTGCTAGCAAAAAATAATACTTATTTAGGAGGGTTGATCTTGCCAGGTTTTGTTACCTCGCTCAGGGCCTTAAACAACAAAACCGCCTTATTGCCGCTAGTTAAATTAGCGGCACCTAAAAAACTCATCGGCAATAACACTCAAGATTGTATATTAAGCGGAGTAGTCTTTGGCACAGCAGCTTTAACCAAAGAAATAACTGCTAAATTGCTACAACGACTAGGTAAGGATACCACTGTGATTGGCACCGGTGGCAACATCGCTTTAATTAAAAAACATTCCGCAATAAAAATTAAAATTGATGTTGATCTAACTTTAAAAGGAATTAATCTCATCTATGAAATTGGCACTAAATCACTTAAAGATACCAATTTAAAACTTAAGAAATTAAAAAACTCTTGACAAGAAAAAATTTTTATCTATAATTAGCACTCTAGGAAATCGAGTGCTAGTTTTAAATACTAACTTCATATTTTTAAGGAGGTGGCAAAATGGAACTCAAACCATTGGGTGATCGTATCATCGTTAAACCTTTAGAAGCTGAGAACAAAAGTAAAGGTGGCATCGTGCTTCCTGACTCTGCCAAAGAGAAGCCTCAAGAAGCTAAAGTTGTTGCAGTTGGAAAAGGTAAAATTTTAGAAAACGGAACCGTGCAAACTCCAGAAGTAAAAGTCGGAGATAAAGTTTTATACGGTAAATATACCGGTAATGAAATTACCACCAAAGAAGGCGAAGAGCTTTTAATTTTACGCGAAGAAGATATTTTAGCGATAATTAAATAAAAGGAGAGTACACATGGCAAAGCAATTATTGTACAGCGATGATGCTCGCCGCAAAATTCTAAGCGGTGTTGAGCAATTAGCAGCAGCAGTAAAAGTAACCTTAGGTCCTAAAGGACGCAACGTAGTTATTGATAAAAAATTTGGCTCACCCACCATCACCAAAGACGGTGTAACAGTGGCCAAAGAGATTGATTTAGAAGATGCTTTCGAGAACATGGGCGCTCAGATGGTCAAAGAAGTTGCCGAGAAAACTTCAGATATCGCAGGCGACGGAACCACTACCGCCACCGTTTTAGCTGAAGCAATTTACAAAGAAGGATTAAAAAATGTTACCGCCGGATCAAATCCCATGGCCTTAAAACGCGGAATTGAAAAAGCCGTAGCCAGAATCGTAGAAGAGTTAGGTAAACTTTCTACGCCGATCAAAGATAAAAAAGAAATTGCCCAAGTAGCCAGCATTGCCGCAAACTCTGATGCTAATATTGGCGAATTAATCGCCGAAGCCATGGATAAAGTTGGGAAAGATGGTGTAATTACCGTCGAAGAAGCCAAATCCACCGCTACTACTTTAGATGTAGTCGAAGGTATGCAGTTTGACCAAGGCTATTTATCACCATACTTTGTCACTGATGCTGAGAGAATGCAAGTTCTCTTAGAGGATTGTTTCATTCTTATCTATGAAAAGAAAATATCTTCGATTAAAGATATTCTTCCGCTTTTAGAAAAGATTGCCCGCGTGGGTAAACCATTATTGATTATTGCCGAAGAAGTTGATGGTGAAGCGCTAGCTACATTAGTCGTGAACAAAATTCGCGGAACTTTCGTAGCTTGTGCGGTTAAAGCTCCCGGATATGGTGACCGACGTAAAGCGATGTTAGAAGATATCGCCATTCTTACCGGCGGTAAAGCATTAACTGAAGACTTAGGTATCAAGTTAGAGAATGTGGATATCGAAGATTTAGGCCGTGCTAAAAAAGTTAAAATTGACAAAGAAAATTCTACCATTGTCGAAGGTGCGGGTAAAAATGCTGCCATCAACGCTAGAATCAGCCAGATCAAAAAACAAATTGAAGATACTGACTCTGATTATGACAAAGAGAAGCTGCAAGAACGCTTGGCTAAATTAGCCGGGGGAGTTGCCGTGATCAATGTTGGAGCAGCTACCGAAACAGAGATGAAAGAGAAGAAAGCCCGCGTGGAAGATGCTTTACATGCCACTCGCGCAGCCACTCAAGAAGGTATTGTTCCCGGCGGTGGAGTTGCACTTATTCGCTGTATCGCCTCTTTAGACAAACTAAAACTAGAGGGTGATGAAAAGATTGGTGCCAACATCGTAAAACGTGCCATCGAAGAACCACTAAGACAGATTGCACAAAATGCAGGACTAGAAGGCTCCGTAGTTGTACAGAGAATTAAAGAAGAGAAGACTAATATTGGTTACGATGTTAGCCAGGATGCTTATGTAGATATGCTCGAAGCCGGAGTAATTGATCCTACCAAAGTTACCCGCTCAGCTTTACAGAATGCTTCCAGTATCGCTTCATTATTACTGACAACCGAAGCTTTAATTGTGGATAAACCAGAAAAAGATGAAAAAATGCCAGCAATGCCCGGTGGAATGGGTGGAATGGGCGGCGGCATGGGTGGAGGAATGTATTAATTCCTTAAGCAATTAAGGTGAATATAATAAAAAGGGGTGTTTTGCTTAGGCAGAACACCCCTTTTTACTTTTAAAATATATATTGACAAAAACCTCTTATTATTATAAAATCTATAATCCTTTTAGTTTTTCCCCAAGGCAAGACTAAATTTTCGTAACTTATTACAAAACAACGGTTTAATACTTTAATAAGGAGAATTTAAGATGGCAGAGTGGATAGGTATAAACAGACGCGCAAGAAGATGTTATGGTTTTGATGAAGTAGCCTTGGTGCCCGGAGCGCAAACTGTTAATCCTAACGAAGTCGATGCCAGCTTTGAATTCAACGGAAAAAAAATTAAGATCCCGATTTTGGCTGCAGCCATGGACGGAATCGTTGATGTAAAATTTGCTATTGAAATGTCCCGCTTAGGCGGCATCGCGGTTTTAAATCTTGACGGAATCCAAACCCGTTATGAAAATCCCGACGAAGTCTTAATCGAGATCGCTAAAGCTACACCGCAAAAAGCTACCGAATTAATCCAAACTGTTTATACTACCCCCATCAAAGAAAAATTAGTTAGCAAAAGAGTGGCGGAAATTAAAAAAGCTAAGGCCATGGCTGTAGTCAGCTGTATTCCAGCTAATGCCGAAAAATTTTCCAAATTAGCCATTGAAGCCGGTGTAGATATCTTTGTCGTGCAATCTACCGTGGCTGCTCTAAAACATATCTCTAGCGAATATAAAACTTTAGATTTGATGAAATTTTGTAAATCCATAAAAGTTCCTGTAATCATAGGCAACTGCGTTACTTATGAAACAACTTTAGAACTTATGCAAACCGGAGCCAGTGGATTATTAATTGGTGTAGGACCCGGAGCAGCTTGCACCACCCGAGGAGTTTTAGGTATCGGAGTGCCGCAAGTTACGGCTACCGTGGATGCAGCTGGTGCGCGTGATTTTTATTACAAACGTACCGGAAAATATGTTTCCATTATTACTGACGGTGGAATGAATCGCGGTGGAGATATCTGTAAAGCATTTGCCTGCGGCGCTGATGCGGTAATGATTGGTTCAAGTTTTGCCCGTGCTCAAGAGGCTCCGGGACGTGGGTTTCACTGGGGAATGGCTACCTCACATGTTAATTTACCCCGCGGAACTCGCATTCAGGTTGGTACCACCGGCGCATTAAAAGATATTTTATTGGGTCCAGCAAAAGTAGATGATGGTTCACAGAATCTTTTAGGAGCCTTAAGAACCTCCATGGGTTCGCTAGGGGCATCCAATATCAAAGAGATGCACGATGTAGAAATTATTATCGCTCCTTCAATTCAAACCGAAGGTAAAATCTTTCAAGTAGGCCAAAGAGTAGGGATGGGAAAATGACCAGACAAACAATTTTAATTTTAGATTTCGGTTCACAGTACACTCAGTTAATCGCTCGTCGCGTAAGAGAGAATAAAGTTTTCTCGATTATTATTCCTTACAACACTCCAGCCAAAGAGATTGCCGCACTTAACCCTAAGGGTTTAATTCTTTCCGGAGGACCGGCTTCCGTAGTTAGCAAAAAATCTCCTTATCCAGATGCCGGGATTTTTAAATTAGGGATACCAATTCTAGGAGTTTGTTACGGAATGCAAGTAATTTGCGAAATGTTGGGTGGCAAAGTTAAACATACCCGCGAACGTGAATATGGTAAAGTCGAGCTTTTCGTAGACGATAACCGCGATCTTTTTAGTCATATGCCAGGTAATTTTACTTGCTGGGCTAGCCACGGTGATTACGTCACCAAAATGCCGGCAGGATTTCATACTATCAGTCACACTACTAATACACCGATTGCCGCTATCTCAAACGTCAAACGTAAAATATATGCGGTGCAGTTTCACCCTGAAGTAACTCACACTGAAAAAGGAAGCCAGATATTAAGCAACTTCTTATTTAAAATTTGCGGATCTTCAGGTAGATGGAACATGCAATCTTTCATTAAAGAATCCATCGAACATATTAAAAAAACTGTCGGCAAAGATAAGGTAGTTCTAGGCTTAAGCGGCGGAGTAGATTCTTCCGTAGCCGCTTTATTAATTCATAAAGCTATTAATAAAAATTTACGCTGTATTTTTATTGATAACGGCTTATTGAGAAAAGGTGAGGCCGAACAAGTAAAGAGCGTTTTTAAAGATATGTATCATTTAAATTTAAGTTATGTGGATAGAAGCAAACGCTTCCTGGATCGCTTAAAAGATATCACTGATCCGGAAGAGAAGAGAAAAATTATCGGCGATGAATTTGTTAAAGTATTTGAAGAAGAGGCCAAAAAAACCAAAGGGGCAAAATTTTTAGGTCAAGGCACGCTTTATCCAGATGTCATTGAATCAGTTTCACCCACCGGTGGACCTAGCCGAAAGATTAAAAGTCATCACAATGTCGGCGGACTGCCGGCTCAGATGAAATTAAAGCTGATCGAACCTTTGCGAGAATTATTTAAAGACGAAGCTCGAGAGATCGGCAGACAATTAGGATTACCAGAAAATATTATCGGGCGTCAGCCATTTCCTGGTCCAGGACTAGCCGTACGCATTATCGGAAGCATTGATAGCGAACGCTTAAATCTTTTACGTGAAGCAGACAAACGCGTATTAGAAGAAATTACCAAAGCCGGACTTTATGATCAAATTTGGCAGTCTTTTGCGGTATTATTACCCATTAAAAGTGTGGGGATTATGGGCGATGAGCGTACCTATGAAAATGTCGCCGCCCTGCGTTGTGTCTCTAGCTTTGACGGAATGACCGCTGACTGGGTAAAACTTCCTTACGAAGTGATGGAAAAAATTTCCAATCGTATCATTAATGAAGTAAAAGGAATTAATCGCGTAGTCTACGATATTAGCTCCAAACCTCCAGCCACTATCGAGTGGGAATAAGTTAAAGGCTATTTAACCATTAGCTTTCCATGGTCAACTCTGAATTTGTCCATCTGCATTTACATACCCAATACAGCCTCCTTGACGGAGCCTGTCGCATACCGGAAATACTAGCCTTAGCTAAAAGCTATAAAATGGATTCACTGGCCATCACCGACCACGGTAGCATGTTCGGCGCCATTGAATTTTATCAAGAAGCTCAAAAAGCCGGAATTAAACCGATTATTGGGTGTGAGGTTTATGTTGCCCCACAGAGCAGATTAGATAAAGGAGGCAGCGGAATTGAAGATGCCGCCAACCACTTAATTCTTTTAGCCCGCAATGAAGAAGGTTACCGCAATTTAGTAAAGTTAGTTTCGATCGGATACCTCGAAGGTTTTTACTACCGTCCCCGCATCGATAAAGAAGTTTTAGCTAGTCACGCCAAAGGACTAATCGCCTGCAGTGCCTGCTTAAAAGGAGAGGTAGCTTCTTTAATTTTACAAAAACGTTTTAATGACGCTTTAAAAGCCGCCGACTCCTTTCAAAATATTATGGGTAAAGGTAATTTCTATTTAGAGATTCAAAGTAACTCTATCCCCGAACAAAAAATCGTTAACGAAGGAATGGTTAAAATTTCTAAAGAATTAGGGATACCTTTAGTGGCCACCAATGACGTACACTACCTAACCAAAGATCGCGCTACATCACATGAAGCATTGCTTTGCATTCAAACTCAATCTACTCTTGATGATCCTAAACATATGCGTTTTCAGACGGATGAATTTTATTTTCGTTCGCCTGAAGAGATGAAAAAAATATTTAAAGATTATCCTGAAGCAATCCAAAACACTTTAGAGATCGCGAAACGTTGTAATTTAGAATTAGATTTTACGAAGATGCATCTGCCCAAATATACTCCGCCTAACGGAGAAGATAAAGAAGCTTTTCTTTTAGCGCTTTGCGAAAAAGGATTAACCGATAAAAATCTGCGCAATGATCCGCAAGTTCAAAAACGACTAGACCACGAATTAAAAATTATTAAAGATATGGGATTCATTAGTTATTTTTTAATCGTTTGGGATTTTATTCATTACGCTAAAAGCCAAGGAATCCCGGTTGGTCCAGGTCGAGGATCGGCGGCGGGAAGTTTAGTTAGTTATCTTTTAGGGATTACCGATTTAAATCCTTTAAAGTACGGATTACTCTTTGAAAGATTTCTTAATCCGCAGCGCATGGGACTACCGGATATTGATATCGATTTTTGTTACGAGCGCCGACAAGAGATTATTGATTATGTCACCAATAAATACGGTCAGGAGAATGTCGCCCAAATTATTACCTTTGGAACGATGCAGGCGCGTGCGGTTATTCGCGACGTGGGTCGAGTCATGGGCATTGCTTATGCCGAAGTAGATAAAATCGCTAAAATGATCCCAGCTGAATTAGATATGACACTAAAAAGAGCATTGGAGAGTGAACCTCAGCTTAACGATCTTTTTAAAAATGATCCGCAGATCACTAAATTAATTAATACGGCTTTAGCCTTAGAAGGGCTAAACCGCCATGCCTCAGTACATGCCGCAGGCGTAATCATCTCCGACAAACCTTTAAATAATTATATGCCCTTATTTAAAACTGCTGACGACCAGATTACTACTGGTTACAGTATGGGGACTTTAGAAAAAATCGGTTTACTTAAAGTTGATTTTTTAGGATTAAGAACACTGACCGTAATTAATGAAACCATCAAACTAGTTAAACAAACCCACGGCATTCAAATTGATTTTGAAAAATTATCATTGGACGATACCAATACCTATAAACTTTTAGCTTCCAGTCACACCATCGGCATCTTTCAGGTAGAAAGTTCTGGAATGCGCGATCTCCTAAAAAAACTTATCCCAGAGCGCTTTGAAGATTTAATTGCGCTATTAGCGCTTTATCGACCCGGGCCAATTGGCTCCGGGATGCTTGATGATTTCATGAAACGCAAACACGGCACCATCGCCACGAAATACGAACACCCTAAACTTGAACCCATTCTTAAAGAAACCTACGGGATCATGGTCTATCAGGAACAAATTATGCAAATTGCTTCAACTCTAGCCGGATTCTCACTAGCCCAAGCCGATATTCTACGCAAAGCAATGGGTAAAAAAATTCCTGAGGTAATGGAGAAGGAGCGCAAAAATTTTATTAACGGTTGTATTAAAAACGAAATTCGCGAAAGTACCGCCAGTAAAATTTTTGACTTAATCGAATACTTCTCCGGATACGGATTTAATAAATCGCACTCTACCGCCTATGCTTTAATTTCTTATCGCACCGCTTATCTAAAAGCCAATTATCCGGTAGAATTTATGACTGCATTGCTTACTTCAGAACGTGATAATACCGATAAAATTGTGGAGTACGTTAATGAAGCCCAACGCATGGGCTTAACGGTCCAACCTCCAGATATCAATGAAAGCCAGGCACTTTTTAAAGTCGAAGATCAAAAAACTATTCGCTTTGGCTTAATGGCGATAAAAAATGTCGGTAGAGGTGCAGCTGAATCCATTGTAAAAGCCAGAGAAGCTGCTAAATTTACATCACTAGAAGATCTGTGTAGTCGCATTGATTTAAGATTAGCCAATCGCAAAGTTCTAGAAAGTTTGATTAAATGCGGTGGTTTAGATTATTTTGGACTGACACGAGCACAAATGTTTGCTAGTTTAGACCAAATTTTAGAGGGAGCCCAACGTAACCAAAAAGAAAAATCCAGTGGACAGCTTTCATTTTTTGACCAGATGCATAGCGAAAATAGTTTTAAAAAAACTGAGAACAGCACTCCAATTTTAAAAGAGTGGCCGGAGCATGAGCTACTGGGTTATGAAAAAGATATGCTCGGGTTTTATGTTAGCGGCCATCCTTTAGCCCGTTACGCTAAGCAGCTTAAAAGATTTGTCTCCTGCTCTACTTCCAATATTCATGAGCATAAAGATCAAGATATTATCAAGATGGTAGGACTAATTGCTAAAATTAAACAAACCGTTACCCGAGCAAAGCAGGAAAAAATGGCGATCTTAAAGCTCGAGGACCTAGATGGGGCAGTAGAAGTTTTAGTTTTCCCACGGGCATTTGCTAAAGTCAGCAGCCATATTCAACCTAACACAATCGTACATATCCGCGGAGTATTAGATATGAAGGAAGAAACACCTAAAATAATCGTGGAAGATTTATTTCCATTTGTTGAAATTTACAAACTAATTACCGCCATGAATATTAATCTAACCGGAATCAAAGAGAGCATCTTTGAATCATTGAAAACACTTTTAGCGCAACATCGCGGCGATGTCCCAGTTTATTTACAGCTAGATAACCTTACCTCGGGCAAAGCCCCGCAAACACACTCACGCGTGCAATTATTAGTAGGTGAAGGGCTTTATGTAAAACCTAATGAAGAGCTGATCCAAGAATTGGATGAATTATTAGGGGAAGAGCGTTTATCTTTAGTCATTTAAACCTTAACACTTAATTATTCTTGACACTCTAAAGTTTTGCTGTTACTATAGTTACCAATATAGCTTGATGCGATAAGGAGATAAAGATGACCAAAAAAGATATTGTTTTAAAAGTATCTGATGATAGCAACTTAAAACAAATTGATGTAAAAAAAGTAGTGCAAAAAACCTTTGATTGTATCGTTGACGCTTTGATCAGAGGAGAAAAAATCGAATTACGTAATTTTGGTGTTTTTAAAGTAAAGCAAAGAAGAAGCCGCACAGGCAGAAATCCACGTACGAATCAGGTTATCCCTGTCCCGCCAAGAAAAGTAGTTATCTTCAAAGCAGGCTTGGAAATGAAGCAAAAGATTAAATAAAGTAATACACCTTAATTTAGAAAACCTAAAATTTAATTTATGTTTAAAAAAGTCTGTGGCACTAAAGATATCTTGCCAGATGAAGTAGCCTCTTGGCAAAAATTAGAAAACACTGCACGTAAAGTATTCTCCACTTACAATTACCAAGAGATTCGCACTCCTGTAATTGAAGATGCAACATTGTTTAATCGCACACTCGGCACAACTACTGAAATCGTACAAAAACAGATGTTCT
>Ga0265297_10002727_pt1 | contig 34625 bp, 57 predicted proteins | sample Munlanlwell13791_FD_192502 | JGI IMG/M metagenome (GOLD analysis project Ga0265297, IMG submission 192502) | Leachate microbial communities from a municipal landfill in Southern Ontario, Canada - Leachate well 137-91 | ecosystem: Engineered > Solid waste > Landfill > Unclassified | place... | reverse complement strand
AACTTGAAGAACTATTAGAACTTGAAGAACTATTAGAACTTGAAGAACTATTAGAACTTGAAGAACTATTAGAACTTGAAGAACTATTAGAACTTGAAGAACTATTAGAACTTGAAGTAGAACTTGAAGTAGAACTTGAAGTAGAACTTGAAGAACTATTAGAACTTGAAGTAGAGCTTGAAGAACTATTAGAACTTGAAGTAGAGCTTGAAGAACTATTATCATCTGCTTCATTAATAGCAATAATCTGCAAAATACCTTTTGCGGCATTCGCCAAATCAACACTAACCGTACCAGTAGCTGTAGTTTCAGGTCTTACCGCACATGCCATGCCAGTTCCAGCACTACCGTATGTGGAAGAATCATATTTTTCACTAAATGTCGGGTCAGATACTGCTATGCTCCAACTAGTATATGCCTTGGGTGCATAATTTGTTCCAAAAATAGCCAACATACTGTTTGCATTTGATGGAGTAATTTCATCCATTGTAAATGGATCTGTGTTGATTGAAAACGTGGCTCCGTTAGTATTTCCAATAGGGGTGCTAGTATTAAAACCACTAAAGGTACTTATCCAACCAACGCCATTGCCTGACACTGTACCATTAAACGTGAAATTTGCGGCAGCTACATCTGCAGATGTAGCTATCTTATAAAACAATGCTTGTGTTGCACCTTCGGATTCAGATCGAATATCTGACCACGTCCCGTCATCTGAAATCGTCCCACCTGAACGCCACTCAATGTGGGCAATCATCAAATTGCCAACAGATAAGTTCGTTGGCTTGGTAATAGACATACTGGTTGCGCCTGAACAGTTGCCAGTACCGTATTCTATATATGCTACAGTCATCTTTTAAAAATCCCAAAAATAGACTAATAATAAAAACAATTCTTCCTTCTTCTTATAATTCTCTATTTGAACACTAATTTCCTTAAATAGATTGGGATTTTATAAGAAAAATATGACGGGGGAAGATCAATAAATTAAGGTATTATTCTAAGCGACTGATCATCTGACTTAACCGCAGCACTATAAGCTATATCATTACTTGTACCTTGAGCGCTCAGCCATAGCCTAACACTCACAGGTATACTACTTGTATTTTGCCACGATAAATCTGCCGTGTACCAAGTGCCCGTAGATGCAGTATTTGTAACAATTGCCAAAATATTAGCAGCATAATTTCCTTGCTCATACGCTATATATGCTCTTTGAATTAATGAAGTCTCCATTCTCATATATACTGTCCATCTTGCTGATCCGTAAGATCGCACCATATCTGATTCAAACCATCTATTTTCTGATCCTGTATCTAATATCATATGTTTATAAGTATATCCATAAGGAGAAGCAACAATATCTGTTTGCGATGTACATATTCCACCTTTAGTATAAAAAACTTTAGATGTCGAATCTTCTATTATATTCCATGCGTCAACCCGAAGAGAATCTCCGTAACCTTTTAATATTAACGGAACTATTCCGTAGTTAGTACAATTCAAAATAGTACTATATTCTGATTGGTTTAAATAGTTGGCAGTTGTGTTACTAATCGCAGTACATCCAATATAAGTATCACCTGATCCGAAGTAGGCAAATCCCGCTACAGTATTACTTTTAGAAGTACATCCGATATAAGTATTACCATTTGCTATATAGCTAAACCCACCATTCATACAGCCATATGCCTCACAGTTAACAAATAAATTATCGGAACCGTAGTTGATAAACCCACCAAGATTAGAAAAATATGACTTGCAATTATAAAAATAACTGCCACTTGATAAATATGAGAAACCACCATTATATCCATTATATATAATAGAATTTGACATTATATTATTATATGAACTATATTCATAAGCACCAGCGCCACGCTGACAATTCATTACAATACAATTAGTCATGATATTATTAGGTGAACCACGCAACAATGGTGCTGTACCATAACTCACACAATTATAAATCTGACAATTTTGACCGCCTACACCATACATACCATTCCCATTATTCATAGCTACACATCCTGTAAATAACCAATTAGTACCACTGCTTACAAATCCAGCACCAGATTGAAGGGTTCTAACACCTTTTGCTATGCCGTCATGAACATATGAAAATTGCGATCTGTTATTTTGAAGCGGTAATGTACAAAATAAAATATTGCGAGACATTACAGTAATACCACAATAATCTTTTATTCTTAGCGTAGTATTAGTAAATTTTACTGAAGAATATTGCCTACTAGCAAATAAAGAAGTAAAAAACTCATTAGAACCTATTACAATATAATATGGTGGAGTTGCCATTTGATAATTAGTAACATAGGCTAAAGTAGAAGACTCATATCCACTTGCATATGCAGCAGAAATCGCAATCACATCATTGCTTCGTACATCTATGGGATCATATATCCAAAAAATATTAGTTCCTACTGCTGCATTTGACGATATAAAGGAATGAAAATTTGTTCTTTCTTCACCATATAGCCTAACATTAGATGTTGCAATCCATGCAGTTATCGCATTCGTAATTTGTATTATAACTGTTTCATTACTGTCATATTGCCATGGAATAGGTACTGATTCAGTTCCTATCGAAAAAATACCTGTTCCTCCAAGTGTACCACCTATTCTCATATAACATGGATTGGTTATTTCTAAAGTACCCTGTATAACGCTATTGCCCCAATAACTTGTTGTATAAAAATTATTGGTATATGTTACTGTATGTTCCGATGAAATCGTCCATGTGTCACCCGATAAAAATGGAGCACAATTATTCGTCCATATAGTAGGATCTGCAAAGTTGCCAGATGCTTGGGTTACATAATTTGAAGCAAAAACATTAGTAGCCAACAGCAATAACAATAATATAATTTTCTTTACCATCTTATTACCCAACTTGATCCAACTGGAAAACAGTCAATAATAGCTATCCCGCCCACAACATTAGTAACATCTGAATATATTACATTAACAAAATTATTTGCGTTTGTTTTAGATATTAAATATCTATTTGCAACAGAGGATGGCAAAAAATAAAAAACATTAGAAGCTGATGTGTCCATATTTGTTACAACTAATCCAATTGTTTGTTCTCCAGCCACAACTACCCCGTTACTAGCCTGTATTCCCATATAAAAGGTTGTGGCGTTGGTAAATATAATAGCTTCTGTCTCTTTCCTTTGGGCATAAGATATAGAGATATTTAAAATTATAAATAAAAAAAATAAAATATACTTAAAAAGCTTCATAGCAATCTCCGGTAGATATTTCTAAAAGGCATATAAAAAACCTTTAAAGCTAAGCAATTTCGACATACGTATAATCTGGTTTAAAATTTAAAATATCTGAAGTTAAAGCATATCCAATAATTTGGACTATATGTCCAGAAGTTACAGATCGAAGCTGAGTAACCGCTCCCAATGCAGCCTCACTTACGTATACTATCGCCCTATCTGCACTTTTGCTGGCCTGTCCACCAACCGTAAAACTAAAAACAGAGGAATTACGGATTAAGCCATCAATCAATAAAACTGCAGAGCTATTAGCAGAATAAGAAGACGTAGATATTCCAACGCAAATCATAGTGGCATCTGAATCAGCCTTTGCTCTATAAACCTTCCCATCATCTTTGTAATAAACCAAATCGCCCATCGCCAGCACTTCTCCAGCTGTTTGGGTCATCGTAGTCCCAACGTAAGACATGTCTACAAGGTGAGGGTTAAAATTAGTAACATAATTACCAATTTCGATATACCCTAATCTAAGTGCATCTTGAATTCTTATTAGATTATAAAACTTGTCATCTACTTCTACTACATCACCGGGACGCATAAAAAGTCGAAAAGGATAGTGTTCACATGGATTTCCTTCTTGAAGTCTTTCCATGGCACTTAGATCCAATACGCTAGCAAATGTATTGAGTGCCTTTATAATCATGATTACCTGCCAACAGTCGTTCCAAGCGTATCTTCTTTGATTTCAATCTCAGAAATTACTCCGTCTAGGCTCTGCTTGATTTGTTTGAAGATTCCTTGCACATCGATGACTTCGTTGTAATACCTGTCCTTGATATCTTTTACCTTGGTTAGAATCTCGTCATATGCATTATCGGCAAATTTATTCCTAGCCTCAGTATAAAAATAATTTCTTTTGATGAGATATCGCCCCAGATAGGCATCCCTCGCATAACAACTGACCATTATCATTTTTTTGCCCTCTCTCTGAATAATATCTTTAGATATATCTACCTGATAATGAGAATCCTTAATGGATTTAGATACTATTTTGATATCATCTCTCCTTTCCATACTATTTTTGTTAATGGCAGCGCTCTTGTTTAAATCACCTGATTCAACAGCAATCCTATTAATTACTTCTACTACATTATCATCTTTTGCCCTCATATTCAGAGTAGCCAGCATATTAGTAAGCAATGCTATGACTTTATCATTCCCTCTCGATGCCGTCCTAACCATTTTTCCCTTGCTGCATTTATCTATAGCAGACAAAACTTGCCCCATTTTGTTCGCAGCAAGTTCTTTGTAAATAATCACGTCATCAACTAGCATATTTGGTATTATTATTGCCATACTATATAATTTCTCAAATCTCGACATAAATCCCTTTTCGTTTTTTCATTTTTTAATTATGCATTAACTCCACAAATCGTAGAAATGTGGAATTAATGTATTGAATACTAATGTATACACTTTACTGCATACAACCGTACTCACTTCTGTATCTAGCTATGCATATTCCTTAATGTTTTCAGCTTGGCACGGCAAATGCTATGTATAATATAGAAAGGAGAGTGAGATATGAAAAAAATAATTGCAATATTAACAATGATGTTGCTCACTCAACATGTCATAGCGGAAGAAAATAGCGAAGAATGGCTCAATAAACATGCAGCCATAAAAACTACCGAAACCGTAAGTCAAGATAGCAACGGTAATATACAATCAGTTAGGATAGTTACAGATACCACGGTTTACATTAGACAAACATCTACAGAAATTAAAAAACCTGATAAAAACGGCAACCTCCAAGTCATAAGCAGAACCACAACTTCTACAGACGCTTTGGGTGGAACCGCCGTTACTACCGAATCATTACTACCGGGAAGTTCTACTCTAGTTACAACTGCTATTACCACTACAGAAAGAGTTGACGGCAAATTAATAACCACAAATTATGCTCGTGGTAAAACAGGAAGCATGACAATGATTAGTAAAATAACTTCTAAAACCACAGACAACGGCGGCGGAACTATAACAGCTAGCTTTTAAGAACTATAACAACTAAGTTTAAAATACTGCTTCAATCAATTCGTAGATTAAATCTTTCTGATCGTCGGTAAATTTCCACCTAATATTAATATTCTTATCTGCCCAAGTTTTAGGTTGGGTATTTTTCTCTTCGGAAACAGCACACCAATCTGCACACATTTCAGCTAGATCCATATCTGGCATTTTAGTTGCATCCACAATCTCTTCTGGGGGTTTGTCTCTATCCTGTCTATTAATTAACCCTATTTCCTTATCACTGTAATATTCGGGATGGTGCTTATTATTTTTTACATGATGCTGAGTTGCCTTGTTCATCTCATCTTTGGTGCCTTCTGGAGCCTTAAACTCTCTATTATGTTCTTTACAATAGTATTCCCATGTAACATAAACATAAGGATCAATTTCAGGATCTTCAAATTTACTTGCATCATGGTCGTTGGCTTGTTCCAGCAAGCCCTTGAATCTATTGTCATACTCTTCTATTTTTTTGCAATATTTCTTTACAAAACCTATATGCATTTCGGTTCTTTTTTTGAACCAAGCCAGCATTTCATCATGTTCATCTGATTTTGCTAATTTATATATTTTCATATTATTCGATTCCTTTATTCATACTCTTTTAAAAAAGCCTGATAAATATGTGGCTTCATTGCTATCCTTAACATGAAAGATTTATTACATTGAGGAACAACTCCATGCTCATCCATTTTGATATGAATTTCAGCCGCTTGAGCAGCCCTTTCACCCCACATTTTACGTACTTTCTCTACTCCTAAAACATTATGTCGGATATCTCTGTGATCAGATCCGACAAATTCAAACAGCTCATCTAGCCAAGCATTAACTTGTTCAAACCTATCCCCAAGCTCTCTTTCACAATCAGCACAATGTTCTTCAAATTTAGGCATAACTTTACTCCTTTGATAATATTATACAGCTTTTTCGGAATAAATTAGATCTAATCTTCCATTCATTATATCTTTAGTTCTAAACTTTTTATCCACCCTTTCATCTTTAACCCTGTCCTCAATAAAGTTATAGGTTCTAATTTTGCCGTCTCCCCTACCCATATTACCTATTTGTGAGACCCTATCTATATTTGTGCTATTGTTTTGCAAGCTTCTATCCCTATCTTTAAGCCTAGAAATAACAATGGCCATTGCCTCCTGCTTGTTGGTATGCTGGCATCTCCTGTCAATACAAGCATTAATGCCAGTAACAACATGAGTGACCTTAACAGCGCTCATTGTCTTATTCCGGTGCTGACCTCCGGGTCCCGACCCTACAGTACATTCTATCTTAAAATCAGATTCCTTATACTGGGGATCGAAAGAAATGAAGGGAAGAATCGCAACCGCTATTGTAGAAGTATGTCTTCTCCCTTTAGATTCAGTTGGTGGGACCCTTTGAACCCTGTGAACACCAGATTCCAAGGAGAATTTTTTAAGAACTTCGTTACCGGAAATTTTATAGATCAGACGAGAATCAGAAACATCAAAGACACTCCATCGAAGCTCCCAAATAAGAGCAATAACTAGAATACATCCTAGCCATATCTCTCATAAATAACTTCGAATCTTCGCCACCCTCACCAGCTCTAATCTCTAACAGTATCTCTTTCATTTTGATTCTCCTTAAAAGCTATTATACACAAAACAAAACGTCTTTCAAGTATTAAATTTGAAAGACGTTAAAATCACTAATTCTACTATATTTCTTCTATTCCCAATGTCTCCAATATCGCACTTCTTAACCCCCAAGACTCTTCGTCCCCATTCTCATAAAGCCTTCTCAAGAATGTAGTCATTTCTTCTGGATGGATTAAGCACTCACCCGTAGTATGATCAAATTTAGAACGAGTAAACCCTTCCAAATGAGCATCTATACCCTTATTAACCGCATTAGCTATGGCTGTCCATTCATTCTGGCTTTTAATCGTCATTGGATACCCTGAAGGTGTTTGCTGCATAGTCTTTTCTTTTATGATTTTTTCTGGAGTAGCGCCAAAAGTAAAACTTAATTGTTCCTTTACTTTTTCATTATCAGGATTCCATTGATACTTACATTTAGTACATTCATTAATAATAGGATGAGAAGGATTAAGAATACTATGTTCAAGATTACCACATTTAGGGCAGGGATCGCCCTTATAAGCAACTGCGGCCTTAAACCAGCCTGCTTTTATTCCAATTTCTTCCCACTGCGATTTTGATACTAAAATTTTCATATCTATTTAATTCAAGTTTAAGATATGAAAATCCTTCTAGATACTTCATTGAATATTTTTATAAACATCCTTATAAAAACAATGAGAAACACCCTTCTTGTCAGTATACCTCAAAATCCTTTTATCAATATCAAAGCTTTCTAATATTTTATACTGAGGTACCTGCCAATCTTCGGCCATAATAGCTACAATTTCCATGTTTTTCTTATAAATTCTACGATCTATATCTCTATTTTTATAGTTCAACATCCTATAATATCTTCTAGTAACATCAACCCCACATTTTTCGGCTATGTATATGATCTTAATATAACAGCCAATATACTTCATAAAGATATAGACTAAAGACCTGAAAATATTAGTTTTTAGATTATTTGCGTAATAACGAGCCCAAAGATAAAGCCTATATAATAATTCATTCATGAGTATATTATAGATCGGCAATACAGATAAACAAGCCGTTTCTATATTTCTTTTCGGACCGTGACTTTATCCATGCTAGGAGCAAAGAAAGAACCATTTTTTAGTGCGATCAATTTACCTTGAGCATCTACCTCTTCTATAGCCTGCCATTCTCTTTTCTCTGGTGCTAGCTGTCCGTCTGGCGTTTCAGATGTTTTAGGTGCCTCTATTTGGTATTCAACTTTAGGATCTTGCAGCAATGCCCAAAGTTGAGAAAGATTAACCTTTAGAAACTGATATGATGGCTGGATTGCCGCTTGTACTTTAGGAGGCTGCAATGTTATGGAATCTAAACCAGCTTGAGGCCATTTAAAATCAGGAGCAAATATAGCGTTCATGAACTCTCCAAGATGCATCTTCCTAAAATCACCCTTAATATTCTTCCAAATGCCCTTCGTATCCCAATCATTAGATCCAAATTTGATAGCTGGATTAAGGCTATAGAATACTCTATTTGCTCTATCTTTAGGATCACCCTTAGGATCTATCATTCGACTATATTGAATTTTAACGCTATGGGCACTTGAACTAGTGTCAAATAGCCACCCCACAGACTCCATTCTCTGCCTAAAAGTATCCCAATCAACATAGGCCTCTTGACCAGCTTCTTTAATAAGCTTGTTGTTTTTGGCCTCTAGAAGTTTTCTCTTTCGTTCAAAGCCTCTTCCAATCATCTCCCATTCGCTATGAGAGATATGAAGATAGGTCTTATTATTGGATTTTACGAGTTTCATATATATCATATTCCATGAAATAATAAGAAATCCCTTCTAAATTTTCCTTGGCAAATAGGACTTTTATAAATACCTATAGAATAACACATGATGGAAACCTCAGATCAAAAAAGAAATAGGGAAATGGCACATATTCTGATGGTGTTATGTCTTCTTTCTATGCTTAAAAAATGGAGAGTTAAACAGGAAGAGTATGAAAAATGGGAAAAAGAGAATAAGAAAACTAACCAACCTAAGAAAACACTAAAAAATAAAAAACAAACATCTCCTTCGATGATATTATCTTTAATGTATATGCTAGGAATTAAATAGCGTTACGATATCGATTCGTCAATCCCCTCTATCTTTTTGCCAATACCTTCAAATTCCCAATGCCCACCTGACCAAGAAGAAGGAGAATACCATTTTACAGGCTTCTCTACCCATACATATCTTATCGTCTCAAAAGATCTAAGACCACTACTATAACCACTGCCGCATGTAGGACAAACAAGAGCAAATTCGTATACTTCTTTTTTGCATTGAGCACACCATGTTCCACTACGATAATTATACTTTTTCATTTTTTATCTCTATAACCTTTCCAAAAATTCTATGAGTCCACCCGTTATCGTGTCCATGATTATTAGATATAAGATAACCTCTTTTATCATTTTTAGAAGTGATTTTATGAGCATCTATATATCTTCCATTAACTTTACAAAAAACTATATCATCCTTCTCATATCCCTCATCACATCTTTGAAATGTTAGTGTAGCACCTGATTCGATAATAGGAGTCATGGAGTTACCAAAAACCTTCATTATTGCAGTTCCAGTCTTAGCTAATTCAGAAATGGCCTTAACATATTTAGGATTTTCCATCTTCTTCCTTACGTTCTTCTTTTTGATCCTTGAGCCATTCCTGTTCTTCTTTCGGGGTTATCCATCCAACAAAAGAATTTCCTTTATGTTGTCTAAGAATAAAAACATTAGTGTTGTTGCATTTTTCACACCAAAAGCTAATCTTTAATCCATGTCTTCTTGGACTTGGATTTCCCAAAAGAGATTTATCAATTTTTACGTCGTCTCCTTCAACCACAACATGGGTTCCTTCTTCTTCGTCTTCTCCGCAATCAAATATTTCAACCTTATCATGATGCATATTTGGCCCGTTACATTCAGGACACAATAAGATAGACTCATCCATAAACGCTTCAGTTATTTTAATTTCTTTCATTATGCACCTTTCTTGAGTGTTTATATATCCGATGCATCTCTTTGTTTCTGAAAATCACGTTCATGCCCAATAATATATTTCTCATCCATCTGGCTACCAACTTCTATCACCTGCCATCCATCGTCATCAAAAATCTTAATATATTTTCCTTTATTAGCATACTTCTCAGGAATCCAAGAGGTTCTTTCCGTAATGCCCTTTTTTAACTTACATTGACAGTAGTTCATATTTTTTGATCCTGTTCTACAATTGGTTCTACGCCTTTAAAAAATACATCTACCCTGTTAACTACCTTAGAAAGAATAGGCATGTCAAGAACTTTAATTTCAGTCCTTTCTACTAATAAGCTAGGATTACTACGAGCATCATGTTTTAAAGGCAATTTTTCTATCTCGTCAGTAGTAAATTCTCTAAAAATCTTCTTCCTCTGAACATACATGCCCCTTTTAAACCATGAAGGATAATCATTAAAATTAATACCTTTTTTGAACAATAATTCTTGCTTCTCTGAACCATTCTTATCCATTAATTCCTTGTGAGAATAATAAGCAGAAGCCGCCTGAGAAATCGCATTCTTGGTTGCATCCCACTCTCTCCATTGGAAAACATTTACGGCTTCCATAAGAGTGGGAACTTGCCATGCCCTACAATCAAATAGAGGCATAAGAAATCGCCTTCTATCCCACTGTTTTAGAGTTTCCATACCATTAGTATTAGTTCTAAAGAAATCGTCCCACATCTCCTGCATAGCTCTATTAAACTTTGCCGAACACATAGCCGCTAATACAGAATTCATTTTTTGAATCCTACCGTCAAAAAATATCTGGCTAGCATAATCATCACTATACCAAACTAAACTAATCTCATCGGACTGAGTATAGCCCATATTAGCATTAGTCTCTTCTACAAGATACTTAGTCGTCTCTACCATTAAATTATGGAAATTTTCATCATAAGGTCTATTTAACCCTTTAGTAAAAGAGCTAAAACACTTACCGTCTAATCTGCAACATACAGGAAGCATGGGAAGGAATCTGCGATCAGATTCCATGCCTTCAAACTCTTTCATTCTGTCACCTAGCGCATCGTTCATTGTTTCACCAAACCCTTACCGTCTTTTTACCACACCAATCACATTCCCAGTCTTTGGGATTTCTATTAGCTGACCACTGGTACCCACAACTATCACATATATACTCAAGACATGAATCATCACAATCGCAATCAATACCATGCCCCGTAGTCGCACTCCTTAGATACACACTGCCACACGCCATTTTCATAATATTATTATCTTCTGGTTTCATAAGGATATTATACATCAAATAGGCGGGAATACAAGAAAAAAAATGGTATCTCCGACGAGGCTCGAACTCGTAATCTTCACCGTGAAAGGGTGACGGGTTAGCCAGTTCCCCTACGGAGACATTATCTTACCAAAGCCAATCTTCTTTATCAAATTTCCCTATTTCCTGTATTGCCCCATAAATTTTTTGAACAATGTCAGTTCTATGTACCCTAACATTACAAGTTCCGTAAGGATGCCTGTTTTTCTTTTTTTTCTGACTATATTTACTTATATTATCTACTCTACATTTTCTAAAACAAGTCAAGGGCAAATCTAATTGTTCGCTCCAATATTTTTGAATTTCTGCTATTGTTAAACCATTATCCGAATACCACTGAACGCTCAAAGTAAAATTATCTTTGTTAAGATTAAATTTACTTTTCAGAACATCAACAAACATTTTTAACATATTAACATCCGTATTTACCAAACTAGCATTACATCTAGCCTTAGCCCCTTCTGCCCAATATAACATGCACATAGCAATAAAATTAACATCTCTCTCTTTTGCCATAAGTCTGCCTTCCGTCTGAAATTGCTTGCGTATTTTTAATGCGTCTTCTTTTCTAATTTCTCCCCCTTTATGTTGGTTATTGAAAGCAGGATTTTTACTTAGAAGAACCGCCTTCTGTTTGTCGGTTAACATCACTTTTCTGACCCAAGTGCTAACAGACGATTTGGCAACCTTAAGTTTATTTGCTATCTCCAATATAGATAACCCATCTTCTTGTCTGAGCCTTATCGCTTCTTTTTTCTCTATTTCTTTCATTTTTGAACCCTCCTTTTAGAACTCTGATACTGTATTCTAATATACGGGTTCATTTCCCTTCTTTTATTTTTACCATATGTACTAGCCGATATACGAACGGGGCATTATCAATAGCCTTTTGCGTGAAAGTCTATATTAAAACCACACGCTTTACATTCTGCAAATTTTTCACCATCAGGATCATCAAAATCATCAGTATATAGTTCAATATCTTTCCCGCAATAATAACACTGAGTATAGGGTGTATCGCCTATAATTTTAAAACCCTGTTTAGCAAGCGCATCTAATAGTTTTTTCTTTTTTCTAGCCATAAATATATTATACAATTTTAACATTATAATACAAACAAAAAATGGTGGAGCAGGACGGGATTTGATACCCGCATTGACATCCCTAGAGCTTTTAGGAAACCGGGACAATTTAGATCTTGTTCTAACACCCACCTACCTCCACTCTTCGCTTCAATAGGTCGCCTAAAGTGCCTCCGTCTACAAACCCGCTCTTGTACTTTCTTGGGAACGCAACAACGCTGCTATATTTACCAATACTCAATACATCGGAATGTTCTCTACCATATAGAGAGACGATATCGTTCTTTAACGGTTTTCAAACGCCCCGTTTTAACTTAAACTACCTGCCCATAAAACTGGTCGGACAGATGGAATTTGAATCCATGACCCCTTGCACCCCAAGCAAGTGCGCTACCAGACTGCGCTACTGTCCGTCAAAAATGGTCAGAGTTGAGAATTCTGAGATCTCGACCTCTTGGTCCCAAGCCAAGCGCTCTGCCTCTGAGCTAAACTCTGTTTCAATACGAAGTCAGAGCGGAGGGAGTTGAACCCTCGTAACCATGATCCCAAGTCATGTGGACAACCAACTATCTCCACGCTCTGTTTTCGAACTGAAATTGGTACCCCCAAGGAGTGTCGAACTCCTGCCCTTAGCTTGAGAAGCTAGCGAACTACCGTTATTCTATGGGGGCATCTTTAGTTGCCACCTTCATATGAAGGTTTCAATTAAACTTCTAAAAATTGGTGGGCGAAGTGAGAGTCGAACTCACGTAAACGTATTCCGCCTGCTCCTTATCAGGAAGCCGCTCTACCGCTGAGCTACTCGCCCATTATTCATAATTTTCTTCTAACCCAAAATTACCATCTCTTTTAGTATATTTCTTTTTACACTTCTTGCATTCATAAATAGATACTAATTCCTCATCATCACACATACAGTATTTTGCCCATTCGGTAGCAAAATATTCTAACATGTCCCCGCAATAATCGCAAAAATATTCTTCCATGACACATTCCTTTCTTCAAATTGGTAGGCGTGAGTGGAGTTGAGCCACTGTTTTCGGCTTATCAGACCGACTCACTAACCGTTGTGATACACGCCCATTGTTTTATATTATTTTACTCTTACTTTTTTTCATCATTTTTAAACACATCACCGCTTCTTTAGCGATATCTAAAGTGTTTGCGTTGCTATCGGGTTTAACAAATATACTTATACCTGTTGCACCACGTTTTCTTAGTCTATTCAATTCCTTTTCAAACTTTAGCATTTCTTTCATAACTATTCTCCCTTCTTTTAAAATTGGCGTGACAGACGAGACTTGAACTCGCTATCCCTAACGGGCACCAGATTGAAAGTCTGGGCACTCGACCACTTCGTGCTCTGTCACATTAAAAATGGGGCGAATGACGAGATTCGAACTCGCAATCCTTCATCAGGAACTAGATTCACAGTCTAGCACGTCTAGCCAATTCCGTCACATTCGCCATTATCACTCGCTATTTAATTTTCAATGATCAACTATTCGCAATCACGTCCATTATCATATCGTCTATATCTTTTTTCCATATTGGTTTACTTAAAAGAACCAATAATTGAACCATCCTATCATCATCTCTATTCAAGTGGTCTGGACACTTACCTAAATCTTTAATTGGTTTAACTGTCCCGTACCTGTCATCGGCATCCCAATGAAGCTCTTTTGTCAAACCAAATCGCCAAGTACTCATTCCGGTATCCAACGTGTTAAACAATCCATCTCCCTTATAAACAGCTACTCCGCAACTCATATAGCTACCTCTTGAAACCATATCATACAAATGACCTACTTTCATATCATCTAACTTCAAATATTTAACACTATCATCTCCAAAATAGACACTCATAAATAACCTCGTTTCCACCAAACTTACCAAATCTGAGCAACAAAAAACCCTCCTGCCTTTTTAGGGGAGGAGGGTTACGTAATACCCTATGGACAGTATTAGTCCATAACCCTCCCTTTCGGTTCGGGAATCTCAATATGCTCTGGGATATGGTTAATAATTCTATTCATCTTAATTTACCTTATTCTATACTGTCTGCCTAAATTCCTTTATTTATTTGCCTATACTATAGATTATTTCATATCTAAAGTCAACAAGAAAATGAAACTATTTATTTTTATACTCTCTGTTCTTTCCTTCGATCTTTTTCAATATATCAATTTCGCACTCATGATACATCTCTTGAATGTCTGGATCATAGAAATTATAGACCCTATCTTCAAATACAAATTCATCCATGGATATTTTTCTGATCAATCTTTCTTCCAACTGTTTTATATCTTTACCATAAACATGCCAAGAATCTGCCTGCCAATTAATTCTTCCCATCTTAATTTCTTTACCAGTTCTATTTGCAACTTTGTCTAATATTTCATCTTTAATAAACATGGTAAGGCCAAAAGAGTTCATGAAATATGCACCCCAAGCATCATTTGATCTAAACCTAACATTAGTGTTTAAATATCCTATTCCGTCTTCTTCCGCAATTCTAAACCACAGGCTCTGCAGGCAAGCGGGGTCATGACAATCAAGATCAAAAGAAGGAATCCAAGTGATCATCTGGGCTTGTCGAGTAAAGGGTTGTTTACAGAGTTTATTGACTACAATTTCTACTTGGTTAATTGTTTTTCCATCAAGAAATATAGAAGACATTGCAGATCCACCTATATTCATTCTTTTATAACTTCCATAATCTGCAAGTCTTTGATGATAGGTATATTCCCATCTAGTATCTTTAGGGTCATCCATTTTTCTAATCCAGCTGTCTTTTAAACCTTCTAATTCGTAGACATATTCCCTGAGATCGGCCATGCCACCGGGAAATGCCTTATGAATCATAGGATCGGTCAAGGGCTCATGAATGGTAATATTCATGGTTGCGTCTATAGATTCTGGATCTCCGGGTTTGTCGTATTGAGTCTTAAATCTTCCTCCTTCATAATAAAGTTTTACCAAAGCTGCTTCATAGGCAGATGCTAATGTTTTTCCTTCTGCGCACAATACTGGAATGTTCTTCATAAAGTTTATCCTTTTTTAGCTATTATACAGGTTTTCTTGGTATTATCTCAAGGATTTCTATGTTTTTTAAAAGAATATATATTCATGGAAACCCTAGAACAAGAAAAAAACAGAAAAATGGCCAAAATATTGATGGTTATATGCCTTATCTCTATGCTGAGAAAATGGAAAATAGAACAGGATAAATTTGAAAAACTAGAAAGACTAGAAAAACTAGAAAAACTGAAAAAGATTAAGAAAAGGCCTAGATCCAAAGAACGATCATTATTGAATTCACTTATGATAATGTTAGGAATGAAGGATTTTTGAGTTTTAAAAATGAATAAAATACATTATGCTTATAAGTAGAACAAATAGAGAATGGTCAAATTACGGAAGATATATAAATGGTGGCGGGACTTTTATTACCTATCCCCCTAGTACTTCTAGTAGTAGCTCAAGTTCTGAGTCTTCTAGCAGTTCATTAGGATATAGCGAGTCACCAAGCTCACTCTCCTCTGAAAGTTCAAGTAGTTCGAATAGTAGTTCTAGCAGCTCATCAGAATCGAGTAGTAGTTCGGAATCTGGAATATATGGATACATTTGGGGATGCGAAACAGGTATCGTAGAACTTACTCCTGTCAAATGGACTAGTTGGAAATTTTTAAATTCAAATATGCCAGCTAGATATACTAGCGATTGGGGTTATTTAAATCTTGAATTATTAGACAGTTTTGTATCCGAAGTTATGGATACATTAAATGACAATGCAAAACAACTTACTATCACAGTAGACAATTGCGATACTGGCATTGGAGCGGGAACTATTTATTACAGAGGAAGCACTGACTCATTTAATCAATCAGACGTATCACCCGATTGGGTAGAATATATCGCCCCCATAACAGTAGAGTTAAGATATTTACAGTTAAGAGTGTCGGGACAGTAAACAATAATTAAATAGGTGAAATTAATATGGCAGTTGCACTTAGAGCAGCATATGGCTCCAGCGGAAGCCTAGTCGGATACACCGATTGCGCTATACCTGCGCCTGAAACTTTGGCAGCAGGCGATTTAATGATCGCCCATGTGGGATATTATACGGGGTCAGCTAGTTCAATTAGCGCACCTGCGGGATGGTCGTCAATACAAACCGTATATTCTTCGGGAATGGGAGATGGCGCATATTATAAGTTTGCAACAGCAGGAGATGTTGGATCGTCCTTTACTTTTACTGCCAATAGTTCTACTAATCTAAGAGGAGTAATCTCTGCATTTACTGGAGTTGATACTTCAAATCCTATCGGAGTATCTAGAGGCCGACAAGTAACTGGCACTTCATGGAACTCTAATGGAGGAATAACACTCCCTGTTACAAATTGTATGATCGTTATGTGCTGCTGGCAACATATGGGGTCAGGACTTAACAATGAATGTGAAATAGACGCATCATGTTGTACCGAACAATATGAACTTGTCACTACAAACAACACGCCCGGTATCGTATTGGCAACTCAGACAAAAGCAGCGTCAGGGCTTACTAATAATTGGGTTTTTTATCCCGATAATGGAAGTGGACAAGAGCTTATAGGAATTATCTTAGGTCTTGAACCAGAACAGCCCAATAGTTCAAGTAGTTCAAGCACCTCAAGTAGCACCTCAAGCAGTACTTCAAGCAGCACCTCAAGCAGTACTTCAAGCAGCAGTTCAAACAGTTCAAGTAGTAGTTCTAACAGTAGCTCAAGCAGCTATAGTTCATCTAGCAGCAGCGAATCTAGTAGTTCTTCTTCCGAACCTATAGTGTGGAGTATTGCCGATATAGCATTTAGTATTGAAAGAGTTTAAACAGTAGTCGCTAACACAAACAAAAATGGGATACAATTAATTGTATCCCATTTTTGTTATTTTGAATAGTTAATTCTAACTTATTTCATCAGTTTAGCCCTTGCATTAGCAGCTGCCCTAGTCTGCTTCATTACAGCACTATTTTCCTGCATACTCAATCCCAATTTAGCTCCATCAACATAAGCATTAACAATATCTAATGCCATATCTTCAGGAGTTTTCCATTCAGGATGCATAGCGAATAAGGTGTCTAATCCATTTAATATAGACAAGGATGCTACCTTTACTAAGGGGCGATCTTGAACAGGGATCTTAGCGTCTATGACTTTTACTAATTCAGGATAGATAACTTCCGTAAACGTCTGCCCTGCCTTAACTGCACTAGCTTTTTCCTTAATAACATCCAATACGGTTTTAACTTCTATAATCTGAAGAGAAGTAGGATTATCTACTGCGATCCAAATTACAGCACTATAAACGCCTGCATTCTGAGCGACAACCTTACTTTGTTCTGGAGTAATTTTACATCCTCCTACAAACATCGCACCTACACATAACACTGCCACTGCCAATTTACTTATTCTGTTCATTTACTTCCTCTCCTTTTTGCGTATTACTAATTTCACTAACCCTATTACATTTTGTCATTCTTACAACGATCATATCATTAGTTTTTTTTCTAGAAGATTCCCTACCATGTCCCTCACACATCTTAACGATGTCATTCATTTTAGATTCGGCTACGTCGAAATGAATTCGATCCCTTCCTCTTGCCTGCATGGACAAAATTACATCATCTCCATCATCTAAGAATTCATTTGCCTGTCTCATTTTATGCATTATATCATTTTGTTCAATATGTGGGGTAAATTTAATTTCTTTCGTTTCCTTACGACTTACTAATTGCTGTTTCTTTTTCTTCTTTTCTTCAGTATATTGCCATTTGTTAAAATTGATAATTTTGCAAAAAGCTAAGTTAGTTCCTTCCGGTCTATTAAAACATACTAACTGCAAACCATTATCTCTTGCTCTTATTAAAGCATCAGACACTTTAAAGCTAGGATGAAATTGACCATCAATATCTATTAGCTTAGTGCTTTCGAACATTACAAATTTAACAACGAAGGGACAAACTAGGCCAGTATTATTTTTCAAGGCTTCTTATACTCCTCCAACTTTGCATTATAAAATTCTGCCATTTTTCCAACTAAAAGCGTCATCTTCTCCATATATGCTTTCATTTCGTCTATGTTATTCACTAACTGCAACGCCTGATCCTTTGATAAAAAATAGAATGTGTTTGTATCTTGGGTCATAGTGCCCCATTGAATCGGAGCTATTTGAGGTTTTGCAGGAACAGACCATGATCCTTTATATCCGCTAAAAGTTGAACAGCCCAACAGAAAAACAGCACTAAGGCTTAAACATATTATTGAGACGATCTTCAACGCCATCTTCCTTTTTTGATTCCTTATCCTTATCTATCTTATCATAACCTTCTTGCAGGTCAGTATTAGCTTGATCATTATTTTGTTTCTTTCTGCCACGAATAAAATCAAAAATCCATGCTAGAAATTCATAACATTTTTTCAGGAAGTTAAGATAGCTATAGTTATTAGCCATATTATTTTGATAGAGTAGATGTTTCGGCAGGTTTGGGCGGAGTTAAATCTTTTTCTTCTATAACCGATACCTTATTAGGTTTCCATCCAATAATATTACAAGCGTGGAAAGAACTAAAGGCTTTTATTTCAACAATTTGTCCTGTCTTTTTATTTTTTAAAACATAGGATTTTGTACATTTTGGGTTATCCATTATTTCTTCATATCTGTTCTTTTTAAGAGACTTCATTTCTCTATACGTCAAGGGCGGGGGCTGAGTGGGTTCAGACGGGATTTGCTTTTCTTCTTTTACGATTTCTGCCACATTCTCTTCTGTGTTGGGCATAAATGTTGCAACATCCGTATTGGTTTTAATTTCCGCAGTCAGAACGGGATCAGAAACAGACATTTCAGTTGCATCCTTTTTATCTTCTGGTCTATCTGATGCGGTCATATCTTCTTCTTTTTTATTTTTCTTGAACCAACCAATCATAATTCTTATCCTTTCAATCTATAACTATATTATACACAAAATTTACTATTTTTCAATGTTTTTCTTGGCCCATTTTTTTACTGTCTCAACGATCTTATTTATCACCCTTTTGTTACTCCAATAATCGCTATGAGCCGTCAAAGGGAAATATCCTGAAACATGATACCAAGGACTCCCATATTCATAGTTCTCTACGTTAGGTTTATCAAGGGGACATGCAAGAAGATCATATCTATTTATAACATTAAGAATAGGTATTGTTGGATCTCTCAACATTAAATCTGCCACCTCATTAGCCCTCTTATTACTTCTTTCTCTTTTAACCAAATTAATTAGGGGAGCAGGAGATGCCATCGTTATTGTTGGTTTCTGTTGAATTAGCGCAATAATACTTCCCGCAGAATGGCCGATATAGATGTCTCCATTAGGTACGACTATCTCTGTAGCCTTAGTAATAGCTTCCTGAAAGTCCAGAATAACCTCATATGTAAAATCCCTAAAAGATTTGAAGGGTAGGTCATATTCAGGGTGAATATATCCGGGTTCCCAAGTAAATATCTCTCCGTCGCAATCCAATTGGTCTGTAATTGAGTTTAAAAATTCCTGATGTCTAGCTTCTATTTTATAGATTCTAACTCCGGGCAGTAATACTATTTTCATGCTCCATCTCCAGCCAAGTGTTCCCATATAAAATCTTTTCTCTGCTCAGTTTTGTCGATGGGAATATCAACAGTAACTATAGGCAATATATGTTGATGGGCCAATACAAAACCGTCCATAACCGTGGCTAGTTTTTTATTAACATCTAGGTCCCTACATCCATCATCAAAAGCCAAACCTCCATATTTCAAATGAAAGACCTTGTGATATCTACCCATTTGTTCGATTACAAATCTATTATAAATTTCATCAATAATCGATCTTGCCTCCTCTCCCTGATCCTGTCTAAAATTGACCAAGGTGAAAGCGTAACCCATCCAAAGGCAAGAATCTTCGAAGATATAATCATTATTGCCCTTAAGAAAAATATTTTCCCTGTCTATCTGCTCTAAATTGATACGATATTGAGAATATGGAGTTTTAGGAACACCGTATTTATAGCAATGCTCCCTTGCACATTCAGAACAGACATCGCTAGAATAACCTTTCCTCATAGCATATTCTTTCATTGCAAATGCCAACGTTGTTTTACCTGTACCGGGAGCGCCCATGAATCCAACTAGTTTGTTTTTCATTCGTCTAATCCTTCTATTGCATTTCCAATGTTGTTCTTACTTTCCTCTACTAATTTTTCAAATTCTTTTTCCTCGCTTTGTTTTTTCTTTAATTCTCCCTCGCTCATTTGATGTATGAATGCCGCCCTTGTTTCAACAGGACTCTCGCCGGGGATATTGTCAGATAAATGAGATGAGGTAGTAAACAGGCCAGCCCTATCTCCACTCCTTATAGTATATACTATTTCTCCATTTGCATTTACTACGGTATCTATTTCTTCTGTCGTATTCACTATTTCACTAGGATTATTCTCTATATAGGCATCGCCATCATCAGCTACATCGGGAGTTGGATATTGATCGACTAAAGGACTATATTCTATAATTGGAGGCCTACGACGACCTGTTCTTTGATAATATTCCTCATCTTCTCTTACTCTACGTTCTCGATCCTGCCTTCTCCCTTCATTTTCTGGATCAAAATCACCAGAAAAACCGGATCTGCCTATCGCTCTTACTGGATTAGCCATATGTATACTCCGTCAATGATTATACAAAAAATTAGATTATATCAAAAAGAGTATTTTTTTTCTCTGCAAGTGGTTCTTCATACAAGGGTCCCAATAGCTCCTCGAACTCATCTGTCTTTAATAATAAAGGGTCAATATACCACTTCCCAACCTTGTAATCCGCATATTGAACTGCCATTTTTTGATAATAAATTTTAACATTGCAAGAATCTCTAGTTCTATATTCGTGATAATACGTTAAAGACATGTCGAGCTTATGTTGAGCAAATTGGGGAACGTATATTATAGAATGATCTATTTGGCCCGTATTAAACTCCATATATGGCCCTCTTCCTCCAATTACTATTCTCTCATATCCACTAGCTATCAGAGTTCCGCACTTTGTATAAAGTTTAATCTTAGCGTTTCCAGTTATAGGAATTCTAAACCTTTCCTCATAAGTTCTTCTTTTCATATTGAATATTATACAAAAAAGAAAGAGCGACAAATCCTAAAATTCATCGCCCTTCATCAAAACACATCTTAACCTTTTTTCTTGGGACCTTTTCTCCAGTCAGTTGATCCCTTGGTTTTATCGACTATGGAGGCACAATAAGCACCGGGGTTATCTTTGTCCTTATTCTTTTCTATGCACTCATCAATAAAGCCATGTTCTTTAGGAGAATGCTTCATCTCCTTGGCCTCAACTTCCATCCACTTCTGATCTTTTCCAATTTTTTCCCATTCCGTTCTTGTCATCTGCAGTATTTGTTTACCATCAGCCTTTTTTGTTAGCTTCATAAAATTTCTCCTTATAAATAGTTGCCTTATCATTCTATTTACTCAGATAAAATCCTGCTAAATTCTTTTATTACATATGGAGCAAACAACTCGCCCTTCTATACGATCAAAAAACTTGTCGATTAAAATTACAACTAACCATAAACCCATAGACATACATAACATAACTATGTGAAATACACTCTCTACGGTATTGCTAGACAAATTAATGGTTTTTACTCTTTTATTGCAACTAGAGCAAAAAGATTTCATAGCTGTACTAGATAAGATACCTTGATTTTAGAAGGAATGATGAAAACAGCCAATTTATCTACCTTCCCAAGTTTAAAACTTGCCTCTGCGCTTGGTTCAAGAATAACCTTAATTTCGCCCTCGAACACCTTAAGGGTTCTGATTTTTTGATTTCTCTTGTAGGCTTCAATAAATTTTAAGACCATTTTTTGAGCGGTATCCCTAAGATAAGATCCATCAATTATTCTTAACTCGTTCTTAGTGTCAACACAAAAATATTTGTCTACAACCATTTTAGAATTTCTGCCGTTCCACACTAGATTGTCAACAGTTTTCATACCTTCCCAAGGACGTATCATCTCCATTAGAATATCATTACCACCGTATTCTCTCATCTTTAATTGAACTGTCTGCTTCTTACAAAGTCTATCATCCTTAAGCCTTTCGAACGTAGCATCAATTCCCTTCATGTCTTGTTCAGCTGTGGTAATATTTATCACCCAAGGAATAGCTGCCTGTATCTTCGCCCATAACGCATCTTCAACTTCTTTACGTTGAGCTATTCTCTCGTCGTAACTTAAAGTATTGTCAAAATATGGCATATCTGCATTACTCATGATTCTCCTTTTAGTATTAGTATAGTTGATTTCTTCTAAAATGCAAGGTTATAATCTGCTCCATTGCAAACCGTTCTTGGATATTTTATCGTCCTTGTTCTCATCAAAATCTATCATACTGGTAAATTTCTCAGCAGGACCCCAATAAGAATGTTCATTACTGCATTTTTTATATTCCTCTTCCATGGCAGAATTATCATAGACCTGTCTCATAAGATATAATGAAGCGGTACAATTTAACCCATGCTGAAATTCCAATATACACTTATCACCTAGTATTTCATCCAAGCAAAAAGAATTCGGAGCGACTATTTCATTCATTTGAACAGCCCTATCTTCACTTCTAGCATATATCTCCCGATCTGCGTCATACTTTGTTTTGACCCTAAGTATCTTCGGGATATTATGTTCTTTGCCATCTGTCCAATTAATATCCTTCAATACAAGCTCACAAGGAACTACTGGTTCAAGCATCCTTACAATATCTCCATACATCTTTTTCTTTTCCTTAAAAATACAACCCAGAACATTCCTCTTGCCGGAAAACGAACTTAAATAAGGATGAGGCTCACAAACGTAAAATCCCTTCTTATTAACCATGCAATAGGAACTCATGCAAAAGGTAATATCAAAGGGAACTAATTGTTCTTCAACTATATTAACATATTCGGCTGGATAAAAACAATCATGCTCGAAAAGAATTATATTGTCCGTGTCGCAATGATCACAAGAAAAAATGAGCTGATCCAAAATAGTCTTAGGTTTATACGGCAGTTTACCAGTAACGTAGTTGGTAATACACGGTTTATTTTCCAAATCCAAATCCTTAATACATAATTTCTTATAGTCCTCAGGCAAGTTGTCTTCCCTCTCCCCACCAAACTCAGAAGAAACATCTAAATAACTTTTGAACAGCGGAAAATGAGATGTGACTAGAAGTTTTGAGTTACTAGATTCTGCACGATCAATTGCGGATAAAAGCGTTTCCCTCAGCAAGTTACGATGCAAAAGATTATTCGTATAAAAAAATATAGTGTTTTTCATGTTCACTATTATACAAGGAAATTAACATTTTTCAAGGAATTATATATATTATGAATAGCCCAATGCTAGAAGCGTTTTTAAAACAACAGAAGTTTACTGATAAACAGGCAGATGCATATCAGGTTGCAATAGAAGTACTTAGGGATAAAAATTTTGCAAATGCCATGACAGAAATGACTAAGACTCAAGAAGTCAAAAAATACATGGAAATACCCTCCAAAATCAAGCCAGAAGATATTAACCAGAAAACCGAAGCCCACCCTAAACTAAAAAGTTATGATCACAGCTTGGAAGCAGTAAGATTAACTTTTAAGTCAAAAGACCCCGTAGACCTAACTAATTATAAGGCACCTAAAGATACTCCAGTCGGAACAAATTATGAGATACCAAAAGAAGAAGGTATAGGCATAGATTGGGGCGCATTAGCTAAAAGACTAGGAACCTAATCATTTCTTTTCGTACCATCCAGACAAATCAAGAGGTTCCCTAACCAAACCCTTACAATCCTCAAAGGCATTATCAAAAGGAACGTACTCAAATACATCGCATTTAGATTCGGGATTGCAATTGTAAATCTTGATTCCCATTTCTTCTATAAACGGCTTAATACTCATTAGCATTGCATTCTCATGTTCATACCGTGTGCTAGAGGGATTAGCCTTTTGAGCGAAACTATACTGAGCTTCTAGAGTCCTTAAAAAATCTACCCCCAGCAAATAGATCCTTGGACAACCCAAATAGCACATCAGCCTTATACCTAACAACATGGTACACAGACATTCAAATGGTTTAGGATCAGGTTGTTTTCCTCCATAACCCCACATTGCGTAATCTGTCTTTAGAAAATTCTCAGGATATAACCAAGTCTTTCTGACAAACCCAAAAGTATTAGGGCAATCCTTTACCTTATCATTACTCCATCTAAATTGTTCGCCCTCTTTGATTCGATAATTCTTGGTCAATTTAGGAACAGGAGCAAATGTCATCATCTTGGGATCTAAAAATAAACCATGATGAAATTTTTCTTGAGGATCGCTAAATACCCAAGATGTAACGGGGACATGCCCACCAGCATTATTAATAGCCATCGAAACTATGCCACGCTCTCCCAACTTCTGAAAAGGCAGTTTGTTAATGCTAGGCCCACCACATACCAGAAAACCCGGAGCAGACCATAACCCATTTAAATCAATGCGTAGAAAACCCAATGCTGCACAAGTAGGACAATGTTTAATCGCAGGCTTTTGGGCATTACAAGCTGGACAGACCCTTTTAGAGTTAACTAGGATTAATGGATCATTATATATCATGCAGATATTATACAATTTTCTGCATAATCTGTGACAGCCTTTATGATTTTTGTTTTATCAGAAGCGTACCATCCAGCAGAATGAAGATCACCTATCTCAAGCACACTAAGATCTTAGCTTATCATCTGCACATTTTTTACAACCAATACCATTTAAATGATTATATGCTCTTTGCTCTATCAATCCATGTATCGGACATATAATTTTAACTTTATTGTTGCTACCCGAATAACTGGTCAAAGAATAGTTATATCTATTTCCATGAACTTTTTTAGAGTTTTCAATAAAACCATCCGTTGTCATTTTTCTATTGCCAGCACAATTTGGACACCCGGAACCTTTTAAATGATTAGTTGGAATCTGCCAGAACTCTCCATGAACCGGACAAACAATACAGACTTTCGTAAATGCATTAATATATTCTACTTTAGAATAGATAATACTCCTTCTTTTATTTTAACTTATTTTAATATAGCATCTATCATTCCCTTAGAATCAGTATCGTTAATTGCGAATTTCTGTATCGCCCATATCGGTTTCATCTTAGTACGTTTTCCTTATTAGTAACATCTAAATTCCCTAAATCACAAACCAAAACATTATCGTCGTCAGATTCACATTTACCAGTCATATTAAGATCTTTAGCTTTTCCCATTATTTTAAAGCCATTTTTAACATAAAACCTTACAACATCATCTATACAATATACACGCATGAAATCAGCCTTAAGATTCTCTCTTACAAATTTTAATGTTTGGTTTAATACAAATGCTCCAGCGCCACCACGTTGATATTCGTTTATCACCCCAAACCAAGTTAACCAAGGAATGTTTGGCTCATCCTTAAATATATAATATCCGGTTATTCCAATCGTCTTTAATTCATTTTTTATTAAGAATATTTCCCAAACCTTACAATCATCACTATGGTCTGGCAGTATATCAAGATATTCCGCAAAACTACAAAGAGTCACATCGTTACATTTAAAATCTATCCCCGTAACTGGATTTATGATTTCAGAAAAATCGTTTAATGTTTTAGGCCTTATGCTATAAAAATGGGTAAAATCCGTTATTGGTTTCATAAGGAATATTATACAATATTTTGGTTATTAAACAAGGTAAATGTCTATTTCGATAAGAACTATATATTATGAAAATCTATAGCATAAAAAAGAAAAAGAAAGGCAAGGGTAAAAACCACGTCGGAGAAATAGGGCCAATGTACGTAGGAAAAGATTGGTCAGGAAAACTAGATACCCGATTAGAACCCGTACATAGACACGTAGAACAAGAAACGGACTTTCCTGTAGTTGAAAAGAAGAGCTAAAATAAAAAATCTTCTAAACATATCACAAAATTAATCAACTATCACCGGATGCCTAGGAAGGGGGGTTCCTAAGATCTTTGAGTATGCCTTTCTCTATTTTTCCATACTTTTTAACTAACTTTTTGTTTTTTAGAAATTTAAGATAAGCATAATAGTATATAGTGAATAAATGAGCAAGCCGCCTTTCAATTTTGTAATTTCCCCACCTATAAGTAGAATTAAGTAATCCCCTAAGAATTTTAGTCATCCCTAATTTTTCAGCAGTCTTTATAGCAAACACTTGAGCTTTATATTCGTCCCTAACGTTCCAACCCTTATGATTATATACAACATGACCTAATTCATGCAGTATAACGCCCTTTAAGAAATTATTAGTACAAGCTTTTGTTCTTAATACTCTTTTATTAAAATATATCACTGGAATAGGAGGATGCGTATTCGTTTTAGCAGTACCATCATTTTTCTCATCAAAATAATCTATCTCAACACCCCTGTCTGGCAAAACTTTTTTAATAAATCTAGCTATTTGTTTTTTATTCATACAAAGATTATAACACATTATTAGAAAATTCCAAAATATTATATTGCAACTCCTTGACTACTTTCAAATAACTATTTTACCACCTAGGTCTGGGATCATATACTACAACATTTTTCGTCTTATTCTTCATATACCACATTTCCCAATCCCCATAATGATATTCTGAAGCCCTACCGCATATCCCATACACATCCGTAGGTATATTAAATCTTTCACAAATTAATATAAGGGAAAAATAAGTAGTAGGCTGTCTACCGGGAAAATCATCAGGCAAAGAAATTCTATCCCTAGGAATAATTACCGAATCATCTAATTTACGAGTAGGATTAGGAGCGATAAGATACTTAAAATTACCATTGCAACGCCTATAATCTGACCTATTAGAATTTATCGCAGCTATTGAACATTCTTTATGAAAACCGTTAATAGAAATAGCATTAGGAAGTTCTTCTTTGAATAACGGACTACCGCCTACAATAGATATACCTTTGTCCTTTGCTAGATCAATTAGGAAATCTTCTAAATATTTCATAAAAATATTATACAATTATCTTTTTAAATTCATCAGGGGAGATGATTTCGCAGCTGCTTTCCTTGCAACGTTGAGTAATAACATTTTTATCAACTATTGCAACCTCTCCCTTTTTCACGTTGCCAAAATCAGACATCATACAGACTTTAACTTTATCTCCCAAATCCTCAAATGCTCCCATGTAAGCTGTTTGATCCGCAACTTTTTGTTTTAGAAAATATTTTATATCTTCAAAATTAATAGTTTTCATGCTAGGATTATACAATTATTCCGTAACTTTTTGCCCACTTTCTAACGGCATTATCAGAAACACCATATTTCTCACCTATTACCGTCATAGGTATTGTAGATATTTCCTGAGCAAGCTGTTCTTTAGAAGGACGAATAACCTTTCTACTTGCAAATCTAGCACAACGTTCTGAACAATATCTTTGGTTCCCATGAGAGCCTTTCATAGGGCTTTTGCAATAAGCACATGCCATATTAATGTTTCTCAATAAAACTTTAATTCTTTTCTTAACAGACCCTCCTGTAACTCCAACCATCGTTCCTATAGCGTCATTAGATAACCCTTCTTCTTTTAATTTAAGAACATCCACCTTAGACCAATCAGTTATATTGTTTTTAGAAGAAGCACATTGACGTGAACATGTGATAGAATATGTCGGTTTTAAGGTTCCACAAATAGGACATGGAGACATTTCAGATTTACCCTTTTGAACATAACTTTCATTAAATCTAAGAGCATTATCTGGAATTTTGATCATACTGTCATGAACCTCACCATGACAATTAGAACATAAGCAAACACATTTTCTAAGTTCTATTATAATCCTATCCCAACTAATAGGATGTGCCATAATAGCCCCAAAACTTATTTCTTTTTCAGACGGGTCTAAATGATGAAAATCCATAGATTTAAAACACTTATTGTACCCGCAAATACAACACTTCCCTCCCATAGCCTCAATCATTCTCCTCTTAGTATTTTCCCTCCATCTTTTAACACCTTCAGATCTAATACTCATATCAAACCTCCATTTACATTATTAACTACTCTTGTTAATAATTCAATAAAAGGTTCAAAATTCCTTCTTGAAAAGAAAAAAGAGCAGGAGATATTTTTACCTCCTGCCCGAAGCTGGGGAGACAGGACTTGAACCTGCACACATAGCCATTACAGCTATCATGGGTTGGTTAACAGCCAACTGCCAATTACCATTAGGCCAACTCCCCAATTTCAAATGGTAGTCCCTAGTGGAGTCGAACCACTGTCTTCTGATTCAAAGTCAGACATAATAAACCGTTATACTAAGGGACTATGCTCTATTACTAAAAATGGCTGGCGTACCAGAATTCGAATCTGGATAGTTCGGGTAACAGCCGAATATAATACCAGTTATATCATACGCCAATACTAAAAATGGCTGAGGATTCTGGGGTTGAACCAGACTATTCGGCTTCAGAGACCGATGCGCAACCGATACGCCAATCCTCAATACTAACTAAAATTTGGCTGAGCGGGTTAGATTTTCACTAACGAATTCAAAGCATATGTCCCTGAACCCTGTCTAGCATTCCGCTCAATATTTTCAAAGAACATCACTAAAAACAAAAAGCCCTCCAGAATTGCTCCTGAAGGGCTCGATTTTCTTTTAGGTCAGCTTACAGAAAAGCCAGCCTAATCGAAATCCCTTCAGGGGATCGATTTTGCTGATTATTATTCTGTTGCTGATTCATTTTCATATTAATTTCTTTCTTACTTAATTGTTCAAGGAATACTATATACTTTCCTGCCTCAAATGTCAACTATTATTTTGAACTTTCTTTACCCCAACCTAATTTCGCTGCAAGCTCATCTGCTGATATAGGCTTAATATATTCTATCGGCCCCTTCTCCATGCAAGAGCTGTGATACATATAGTTGTCTTTATCTATAAAAGTTGATTTCTCCATTATCTCTTTTTGACAATGGGGACAAACCTCATAGCTTTCTTCTCTTACTCTTGTCTTCTTAATAATAGGTGTAACTTTTTTAATAGTCATTTTAGTATCCTCTCAATTATTCTTGAAACTTTCCGTAATCTTCATCAGTACCCATTCCAGCATCCCTTAATGTCATCGCATCTGCTTCTGCGTCAGAAAGGTTATCTCCGGGTTCATCGTCTGTCTTAGGCTCATTATATACATCTGAACTACATCTGTAAAGCCCATCGCTAGTGGCCAGAAGTTTATCTGGAGCATTCATCATTAATTCTTTATATACCGCTAATTCCTCATCAGTTCCAATTACGTCCCCTAAACCGCCATTCATAGCTGTCTCAGGTGAATTACCAGAAGCTGATCCCTCAAAATCATTCCAGAAAAAATGCCAAATATTGTCTGATTGCTTGACTAATACGCCCTCTTCGTTCTTAGGATTTTGAACGGAATAATATGTTCCGTTTCCGTATACCTCAAAAACCTGATAGCCAGCTTGTTCTATTCTATCTCTATCTATGCTTGCTTTTTTATACCAGTTCATGATTTCTCCTTATTGTGGAAAGCTATAGACAATGTTTTTTATATCTTCAAAGCTATTATATTGTTTAAATCCAGTTTCGTTAATATTTACTTCAAATAAATCAGAAGCAACTTTTTCGATATACAACGAATTAGCAAATCTATCTCTCATGGGTTCAACCTGAGTAGATACAATATATTCAGATTCTATAGAAAAGAAAAGAGTATTATCTCCAATAACATTTTTGGCAACATGAACCCTAGCATTACGATCATTACGCTCAAGTTCACTTACAGCTTCAGAAAATATTTCCAGTTCGTTTCTCTCTTCAGGTGTCCAATTAGAATTATCTTGCGCCATTTTATACCAATTAGACATATCCCTCATGGCTTTCTTAGGTTGTATAAGCTGATTTAAATTCTTACCGAGATTTTTCATTTTAACAACCACCCTTGTAAAAATTTGATTGCCAACTTCTGGAGCCTGATGATAAAATTCCTGAATACCGCTGATTATTTCATTCTGTTCGTATCCAGCCCTAAGACATTTTATAACGAAATCTTCAACCATGTCTCCTGCTTCTTTTTCCTCAAACATTCTGCTTTGGAGCCTGAAAATTTCTCTCATAGATGGTTTGTTCATTATAATCCTGACTTGGGCATAAGCTGGCGGCTTGTCAAGAATTTTGCCAATTAGATCCCTATAATTTGCCCTATTAAAAGAAGTGTCCGTTACCTCATATTGATATTTTGTTTTCATAGATTCTCAATGTCTAAATAAGAATGGGAATAATCAACACTAAAATCTGCATTAATATAAAGAGTTAGATCTCCCAACGTAACAACTCTAGTTCCACTATTTACAGAATAACTAAGTTTGGAAGTGTCAAGCTGGATTTGCTTTTCTTCTTCATGGGAATTGCCATTAACGTCCCAAATAGTAACATTAACAGGAATCGTCAATATTTGAGGAGGTACAGCCACACTTAAATCTTTAATCCCCCAAGATCTTGCTTCAATTTCTATAGTAAATTTAATAGGTATTGTTTTAGAGTAAGGCTCGACTTCACGATCTTGAGTATTGTCGTAAATATCAACTTTAACATCATTGCTATATTCTTCCAAATGCTGTGCTATTTTTCGTATTCTCATATCTTATATTATACAATGTAAGATAGAATACTTCCTTCAATAGTTTTTACAAATCATGTCTATCTGCGATGATATCTTATGGGCATTGTACTAGGAGAACGATATGAGCTATGATGTGAAGGAATATGGCTATAATGGGAACTGCTATGCCCAATTTGATAACCGCCATATATTAACGCTGCAGACAATATAACCTCACCTACTGTTATTCTTTGAACTGGAGGCGCTGATTGGATATAAACATACTCAGTTGTATAAGTTCCAGACGGAGTAACGGTTACATATCGAGTTACCGTTGATTGAGCATTTGCATTACTAACAAATACTAGAACCGCCATTACCGCACAAAAACTAACTATTTTACTTTTCATAACTCCTCCTATTAATCTTTCCCTTATTATAATAGAATTGAGTTTGAAATTGTCACTCAAACGTAAAATGGTGTCCCAGACAGGATTCGAACCTGCATGTCTTATTAAGATGCGTTCGTAGCGCATTACCTATCCTTTAGGTTACTGGGACATTAGAATTGGTTCTTGTAAATCTCATAATATTCAATGAAGGTCATATAACTCTGAGCTAATCTTTCTTTTTCAGACTCAGGTAGCCTTGCATAAAATTTATCATGGACATTAGGATGTTCTTTATTTAACTTCCTTCGCTTAACCTTTACTTTGTACTTAAGATTATAATCCTTAGCACTTACAATCTCATCAAAGTAGCCTTAATCAATAACTCCTCTTATTCATATTAGTTCTCCTTATAAAAAATGGCGGGTTATAGGAGAATTGAACTCCTGACAGAAGCGTGACAAGCTCCCATTTTACCACTAAACTAATAACCCTATAAGAGGCTGAAGGTAATCGAAACCTTCTAAAGGGATTTGAACCCACACCTCAAAAATTGGCAAGTAGGTAAGTATTTTCAACATTTTTTCTTTAACTGTATTACCGGAAAATACAGCATACGCCTTTACGCTCTACTTATAAAATTGGTGCCGGGAGTGGGGTTCGAACCCACAATGCATTTCTGCGGGAGCTTATGAAGCTCCTGAGCGGCCAGTTGCTCAATCCCGGCAAAAATTAATCAAGCCATTCTTCTCTATTGAAACCACCTAATTCCTGTATGGCTCCAAATATTTTTTGCATAATAGTAACACTATTAATTTTAGTTCGACAAGTGCCATATTTAAGTTTACCATGTGCATATTTTTTCTTTACCATCTCATCAGATTTAGGGTAATAATTAACACAGCTACCCCTTAAATTTTTGCTATCAAGCCCCAAATTATGAATCCAATATTTTTCTGGTTCACCTTTTTCACTAAGGTCAGTGTAATATCTGCAGAACACTTGAAACTGTTCTTTCTTAACGCCGAAGTATCTTATTAAAAATTCGACAAATATTTTTAGCATGTCAAGATCAGAAGTAGATACAGATACATCTCCCCTGCCCTTAGACCCCTCTGCCCAATATAACATACAACCAATAACAAACCCCCTATCATTGCAATATTTTTTTACCAATTCTCTACCTTCATTTTGCAAACTCAACCTTTTTTGTCTTTCTTTTTTTATTCTAGTAACAAAAGACATTTCTCTGCCTCTATCTAATTTAAGTCTCTGTTCTTTTGTCAACTCAACATTTCTAACCCAAAGACTAACAGATCCTTTTGATACTCCCAACTTAAGAGATATACTCTTTATTGATTCACCTTTTTTCCTTAACTCAATAGCCTCTATCTTTTTTTCTGGTTTCATAAAATGAACCTCCATATATGGTTTATGTATATTATACATAGTCGAGGTTCAATTTCCTTCTTTTATTTTGGCAGGAACAGAGGAAGTCGAATCCCCACCGAATGTTTTGGAGACATTCATGCTGCCATTACACCATGTTCCTATATAAAATTGGTATCCCCGGTGAGATTCAAACTCACGACCCACAGCTTAGAAGGCTGTTACTCTATTCAACTGAGTTACGGGGACATTAAAATTGGTACGGGCGAAGAGGCTCGAACTCTCATTTTCAACTTCCAGTTAGCCTTACTGATTTAGAGGACCAGCGGCGTTACACCCGTATTAAAATTGGTACTCCTGATAGGATTCGAACCTACATAGATGTTTTACCATCATAACGTTTAGGAAACGTCTACCTGATCCCTTAGGTTACAGGAGTATAAACGTACTGGCGGTAATATTAACGACCTTTACTCTTATAACAGGGACGGTCATGCTGATACCAGTACTAAAAATGGCGGGGACGACGAGGTTCGAACTCGCAATCTTTCATCAAGAACTAGCGTGACAGGCTAGCACGTCTATCCATTTCCGTCACGTCCCCTTAAAATTATTTTAAACATTCTTTTAATGCTTCGCAAATAGTTGATTTGGCACATTTAAGTTTTCTACTTATATCTATTTGTTTCATTTTTTTATTCACATACATATCTATGATGATATTTCTATCTATTTTGCTTTGCAAATATTTTCTGTTTTGCATATTCTCAGACGTAAAGTAGATTTGGTCTTTAAATTTATTAAATTTATCTATATCTATTCTTTTTTTAGAATGACAATTTTTACATATAACAGAGCATTTATCTGCCTCTTTTGCTATTCTATCAAATCCCTCTTTCATGCTACTTCCTACATCTCTGATTGAAAACGATTTGTCTTTTTTATTAATATGGTGAAATTCTAAGCTACTTAAATTTTCTCCCCTAAATCCGCACTCTTGACACCCGTTTACTCCTTTATATTTCAATAAATCTATTTTTAACTCAGAATGTCGCTTATTTAACCCCTCTTCGTCAAAATGAAGTTCCTGATGACAATTACCACATAATAATTGACATTTTATAATTTCCTTTTCAATATCATCCCACCTACCGTACAAAAGATTACTTATTTTGTTTTCTTTATCTTCTTGATTTATATGATGAAAAGTCAATGCAAAAATATCAGAAGTTCCACATTTCATACATTCGCCACCTAACATTTTTACTGCTCTTATTTTCTTAGCCCATCTCAATATATATTCTCTATCAGATTTCATATGTTCGACTCTTTTTTATATTATATTTCTTAAAAGGATATCGAACTTCCTTCTTAATTTTGTCTAAAAATGGTAGCAGAGAAAAGGTAGTGCGCCTTTTGTCAATAGGCTTATGAGGCCTATGCTGGTCTACTCCAGTCCACCCTGCAAAATCTAAAATTGGTTGCGGGTGATGGTACTTCCCCACCTGCTTGAGCTTATGAGGCTCAGGAGTTAATTTTACTCTAACCCGCAATTAAAAATCTTAATGTAACATATCTTTTACATAAACGCTCTTAATGTCAAATATATATTACTTTAAATTGGTACGGGTAGAGGGACTTGAACCCCCAACATGATGCTTCGAAGGCACCCACTCTAATTCCATTGAGTTATACCCGTAATATCACTCGTGGCGCTTCGGTGCAAGTTTTCTCAGAGCAACTAAGTCCTTTTGCTCTCAGTGAGGATTG
>Ga0265297_10002726_pt1 | contig 34642 bp, 30 predicted proteins | sample Munlanlwell13791_FD_192502 | JGI IMG/M metagenome (GOLD analysis project Ga0265297, IMG submission 192502) | Leachate microbial communities from a municipal landfill in Southern Ontario, Canada - Leachate well 137-91 | ecosystem: Engineered > Solid waste > Landfill > Unclassified | place... | reverse complement strand
GGATTTATCGGCTTGGGGAGAGATTATCGCTCGCCTTAGTTATCTTGTAATGGTTATCTTAGTGGTTTATTTTCATTTAAATTTGATTATTCTTTTTCTGTTGATGTTTGCCAGTTTGTTTTTAGAATTAAGTTTTGTCTATATCAGTTTTAAGAAGATTGGCGGCGATATTAAGCTCCAATATGATCCTAAATTTTTGAAATGGTTTTTAGCAGAATCTATTATTTTAGGTTTTGCTTATATTTTAGGTAATATTCATCATCAGGTTGACACTTTAATTTTGTCAGTTATTAAGCCCCAATATGATGTGGGTATTTATAGCGCCGCTTATCACGTTTTCCAAAATATTGTTTTTTTACCGGGAATTTTTTTAGCTGTTATTTTCCCACGTTTTTCTCAAATGGCTCACAAGAAAGAAGATTGGCATCAATTTTTTGATTTATCTTTGTACCTATTATGGCTGGTCGCTTTACCTTTGGCTTTATTTATTTCTTTTTTTGCTGCTTATATTATTAAAATAGTGGGCGGGGTTTCTTTCGCGCCTTCTGTTTTACCGCTTCAATTTTTAGGATTTGCTTTAATCGGAGCTTATGTTTATGCTCCTTTTGCCCAAATGGCGATTGCTTTGAAAAGACAAAAACAAGTAGTTTTAGTAACTGCTATCGCAGTAATAATTAATGTCGGTTTAAATTTGATCCTTATTCCTAAATATACTTATGTGGGGGCGGCAATTGCCACTTTGATTTCTGAAAGTTCGGCATTTTTGGCTTTTTTAATTATTTTTTGGGTTAAATTAAACTTCAGAATTAAAATTATTCCTTGGATAAAGGCTTGTTTGCCACTCATTTTGGTAATTCCTTTCTGGTATTTTGCCAAGATTTTTTTGCCTTTTTATAATTTTTCTAATCAAGGAATTTTAATAGAATTTTTTGAAGTTAGCTTCATATTTTTAATTTCAGCGGGAATTTATGTTGTTTTTATTTTTTATTTTGATTTGGTGCCCAAAAAGATTTTAAAAAATATAATTAATAAAAAAAATGCCTAAGGTGTCAATTGTGGTTCCGGCTTATAACGCCCAAAACTTTATAATCGAAACTTTGAAAAGTTTAAGTGCCCAAACATTTGAAGATTTTGAAATTATCGTTATTAATGACGGTTCAAGTGATAAAACTGATAAATTGGTTTTAAATTATTCGAGAAAAGACCCGAGGGTCAAGTTATTTTCTCAGATTAATAAAGGTCCGGCAGCGGCCCGCAATGTAGGTTTCAAAAAAGCAAAAGGTGGATATGTTATTTGGGCTGATGCTGATGATTTGTGGGAAAAAGAACGTTTAAAAATTTTGGTTAATTTTTTAGATAAAAATAAAAATTATGATTTAGTGACAAGTGATGCTTACATTTGGTATCCGCAAAAAAAAGAAAAATCAAAACGATATTATACAGTTTTTAAAGTTCCTGAAAAATTGGATTTTGGTCATTTACTATTAGGTAATTTTATTTTTACTTCCACTTTGATGCGGAGAAAAATAATCGAAAATAATTTAATGGATGAAGATCGAGCCATTATGGGTACAGAGGATTATGAATTTTGGTTAAGAGTTATTCACGCCGGTAATAAATTAAAAATTATAAATAAGCCTTTAGTTTGGTATCGCCAAATCGGCTCAAGTTTATCAGCTCAAACGGAAAAAATCCCCCAAACTTTACTTTTTGTTTTCGGAAAAATAGAAAAAAAATTAAAGCTTACTTTGGGACAAAAAAAGATTATTAATGGTAGAAAAAATCAGCTTTATTATATTTTAGGTAAAATTTATTTAGACAAAAAAAATTTTAAAAAGGCGATGAGCTTTTTTAAAAAAGGCACTGATTCAAGAAATAAATTGGCAATTGTCTTGATGAAATCTCCCAATTTTTTCTTTTGGTTATCCAGTTTGAAAAAAAATCTAAAAAAATAATTTATGTTTAAAAAAAGAATTATTGAGGTTATTGATACTTTAGAACAAGGTGGCGCTCAGCAATTTTTATTTGATTTATTGGTGGAGTTAAAGAATGATTTTGAATTCTTGGTTTTAAGTTTTGAGAGCGGGCCGTATTTTGAGCGTTTTAAAAAAGCGGGGATAAAAATAAAAATATTAGATTTGGCGCCAGCTAAAATTGGTCTTAAATACCCAAATAATTTAAAAAAAGTTAAAAACTGGTTGTCATCAAATTTTGATCAATTTGATCCTCATATTATTCAAACTCATCTTTTGGGGGCTGATGTTTGGGCAAGATTAATTGCTTCTAAAGATATAAAAGTAATTCAGACTATTCATTCGGCGGAAAGCTTTAGGGGTAATTTATTTAACAAAAAAGGATTAAAAACTTGGTTTTTCGATCGTTATTTGGAGAAAAAAACCAAATTGATCGTTGCTGTAAGCCTTGCCGCTAAGCAGACTTTGTTGAAACAGGGGATAAATGAGAAAAAAATAAAGGTTATCCCTACGGCAATTAAAATTAGAAATTTCGTTCCTGATGTTTCAGCTAAAAAGAGAATTAGAAAAGAAATGAAGTGCAAAGAAGAAGATTTAATTATTGGTTCAGTTGGCAGATTAGATAAAGTTAAAGGTTTCGATACCCTAATTCAAGCTTTTTCTAAAATTTCTGTTAAATATAAAAATACATTTTTATATATTATTGGAGAAGGCAAAGAAAGAAAATATTTAGAACAATTAATCGCAAATAGCAATTTAAAGAATAAAGTCAAGCTTTTAGGGCAAAAACAAAACATTTCTGATTTTCTTAACGCTTTTGATTTTTTTGTCTCTTCGTCTTATTGGGAAGGTTTGCCCTTGGCGGTGCTGGAAGCTATGGCTAATAAGAAAACAATAATTGCCACTGCTTGTGGGGGCACCAAGGAAGTGATCGTTGATGAAAAGACGGGTCTATTGGCCCGGATTGGCGACGCCCGCAGTTTGGAACAAAAAATAGATGAAGCTATCAAAAATCCTTCTTTGGCTAAGATTTTGTCTCAAAATGCTTTTTTGAAAGTTAGAGAATACGATATTGGAAATATTGCTAAAAAATATAAACAAATTTATAATTTATTGTGATGAAAAATTTACAAAAACCTAAAGTTTCAGTAGTTATTGCCACATTAAATCGGCAAGAACTTTTGATTACAATGCTTAAAAAACTGATGCAGGATAAAGAAGACATTGACGAAATCATCATTGTGGACCAAACGGAGGTTTTAAGCGAAAACTTGAAAAAATATTTAGATGTTAATCCATTGATTAGATATTATTATTTTGAAGAAAAGAAATTAACTGCTGCAAGAAACAAGGGTTTAGAATTAGCTAAGGGAGAAATAGTTTTTTTCCTGGATGATGACGCTATGATTTTTAAGGGTCTTATTAAGGCTCATTTAAATAATTATAAAGATTCTTTAGTGGGAGCTGTTACTGGTAGAGAAATATTGGAAAGTGATCCTGATTTTTACACCAAAGGCAAAGCGCAAATTATCACTCAAAGTGGGGATATTATTCCTAATCGGACATCAAAGACGAAGAGTGAGGTTGATTCTTGTTGGGGTGCTAATATGTCTTTTAGGACGAAAATAGCTAAAGAATTGGGCGGTTTTGATAATGATATCTTACTCATCCGTGATGAAAGCGATTTGAGTATGCGTTTGCGTCTTTCGGGTTATAAAATCATTTTTGAACCTGAAGCTAAAGTTATTCATCAAGTAGCCAAATCTGGCGGCACCAGGTTTGATAAGCGTTTGATGTGGTACCACAAGTTTTTTCATGATGAAGTTTATTTTCAGTTAAAATTTTTTTCTCATAAATATTTGTGGCATTTCTACGCGCGGAAAATAAGGCCAATTCTGGCTTGTATGTTTTGGTACGGTAAAGCTCATCCCAAAGCTTTAGTTTTGCCATTTTTAGCAATTCGCGCCGGCAAAAAAACATATTTAAAAAATAAGTGTACTCAATATGTTCCTCGGCGTTTTGGTATTGATGCACACCATCTTGTGGCTGAATCTAAAACCGGCAAAGAAGAATATGGCTATAATTTGCTTAAAGAACTAGCGAAAATCAATGAGCCTAATATCTATTTTATTTATGCTAAACAAAAGCCCGATTTTAAATTACCATATAAATTTAATTGGCAAGTTGTTGGTACCTCGGGATTTTTTTGGTATTTGGCGGTATTAATAAAAATTTTTAGAGATGAAATTAAAATTTTGTATGCTCCGACTTCTTATGTTTTGGCTTCAATTTTACCCAAAAAATCGATTCCTGTAGTTCATGATCTGGCTTTTTTGCGTTCGGAATTTAAAAATTTAAACAAAGCTCAATGGATTGAAAAACTATTAATTAGGCGATTCGATTATTGCCCTAAAATTATTACCGTTTCTAATTTCACGAAAAATGATCTTCATAAAAACTTTCCTCAAATTAATTTAGATAAAATAGAAATAGTTTATCCGGGTTTGAAATTTAAACATAAAAATGTAAATTCAGCGAAGGAAAAAAAGACTCTAGATAAATTTAAACTTTTTAAATCTTACGTTTTGGCTGTAGGGACTATTGAACCTCGTAAAAATTTTCAAGGTTTGATCAGGGCTTATTTGAAAACACCAAAAAGTTTTCAGAAAAAATATGACTTAGTTTTTGTTGGTAAACCGGGCTGGGAAAATGAAGAAATCTACAATTTGGCTAAGTCTGCCAAAAATAGGGTTAAATTTCTTGGTTATATTTCCGATAAAGAATTAAGAGCAATTTTTTATAAAGCTTCTATTTTTGCTTTACCTTCTTTTTGGGAGGGCTTTGGCATCCCGGTGCTTGAGGCTTTTTATTTTAAGGTTCCTGTCCTTTGCTCAAACATTTCTTCTTTGCCTGAAGTGGCTAATGAAGCCGCTGTTTTAGTTGATCCTAAAAATATAGATGAAATTACAAAAGCTCTTATTGCTTTAAATGATGAAAAATTTAGGCAAAAATTAATTAGAAAAGGTAAAAGACGTTTAAAATTATTTAGTTATCAAAAATCAGCTCAAAAATTAAATCAGATCTTAATTAAATCTTTATGTTGAATAAATTCTTGCCCATATCAATTTTATTAATTTTTATTACCTCTTTTTTCTTAGCAAAATTTTCAATTTTGACTGCCGGATTAATTGCATTTTTGGCTTTATTTATTTTTGCTTTGTTTTATTTCAAACAGGCTCTTTTACTTTTTGCCTTTTTCTTGCCTTTTGAAAAAACTTTCTCTTTTGATTTTTCAGGAATTACTTTACGTTTTTCCCATCTTCTTTTTTTAGCAATATTTTTTTCTTGGATTATCCGTAATTTAACAAACAAAAATTGGAAAATATATTTTGACCGAAGTTTTATTTTTCTCATTTTATATCTTGTTTTAGCGGCTTTTTCTATGGGTTGGGCGCAAAATTTTAACCGAGGTTTACAGGTTCTAGGTTTTAGTGCTTTTGCTTTTTTGGTATTTTTGGTTCTTTACCAGATTTTTTTGCAAGAACCCAAATATTTAAAACTTTTCCTAAAAACACTATTTGTGAGTACGATTGTGGTTTGTCTTTTTGGCCTATTTCAATTTTTTGGAGATTTGATCGGTTTACCTCTGTTTTTAACTGGTATCGGCGAAGGTTATACTAAAGCAGTGCTTGGTTTTCCTCGCGTACGCTCAACTTTTTTTGAGCCCTTGTATTTTGGAAACTTTATTATTCTAATTTTCCCTCTAATTTATTGGCAAACAACCCTAAGAAAGCCCATATTAAGTCGCAAATTAACAAAATTATTATTATTGCTTTTGGTTTTAAATCTGATTTTAACAATTGCTCGTAGTGCCTATCTGGCTTTTTTATTAGAATTAGTTTTAATCTCTATTTTTTCTCTTAAGTATTTTTTAAGACCTCTTAGCCTGCGCCTTTTGTCTGTATTTTTAATCTTGATTTCTTCTTTTCTGTTTTCTTTAATTAATTTTCCCAAAATTTACCCTTATAAAGTGCAGGAGGTGATCAAACATTCCACAACCATTAACGATTGGTCAAGTAGAGAAAGACTAACCAGCGGGGCCATTGCTTCTAAAGCTTTTTTAAAAAATCCAATTAAGGGTTTGGGTATTGGCCAATTCGGTCCTTATTTTGATCATTATCCTTCGCAGATGCCAAAAACTGGGTGGCAAACAGTTAATAATGAGCCTTTGGAACTATTGGCGGAAAATGGTTTTTTGGCTTTGCTTTTAATTTTGCTTTTTTATCTTTACTTATTGTTCAGACAAGTAGTTGCTTTTTTTAGAGCAGAAGATGAAATGAACAAGAAATTGGCTTTAAGTTTTTTTGTCGCCTTAATCGGTCTGGCCCTGCAGTGGCAATTCTTTTCCACTTTGTATATTATTTATATCTTTGCTTTTTTCGCTCTCTCTCTTTCTTTTGCTAAACTAAAAAAGATTTAAATATTATTAAAATGAAAATTAATATTTTAGGTTCTAAAAATCTTAATTGGTTATCAATAACTTTTTTTATTTTGGCAATTATCTTAATTCTTTATCTTTCTTTCCAATATTTTATTTTAGCTGATTTTCCTATCGGCCAAGATGTGATATATCATCTTAATCGAGTTTTAAGAGTTGAGCGCGAAGGGCTTTTAAGCTCTTTTAATTTATCCGTATATCCTTTAAGCGTAATTTTTTTAGTTGGCTGGCATAAATTTTTGGATTTTTTGGGTTTAGATCTGCCGAGAATTTTTATTTTTATGGAATGTTTTTATCTTTTTTCTGTAGCGATGTTAAGCGGTATTTTAAGTTATAAAGTTTTTAAAGATTGGCGCATCGCTGTTATAACAATGATTTTAGTAGCCTCTTCGCGTTGGCTAAACGATTATTTGCGTATTGGTTTGATGGCAGAAATGTTGGGGTTAGTTTTTTTTATTTTTGCTTTGATAATGCTTTTTGAGAAAAAATGGCTTTGGATGATTGCCGCAATGGCTTTATTGTTTTTGTCTCACCCTTTGCCTTTTTTTGTTTTTTTATTAGTATTTTTTTCTTGCGCTATTTTTTGGTTTTTTTCAAAAAAAGAAAAGAAAAAGATAGCTATTCTTTTGGTCATTATTGTTTCGGCTTTTATGATCGGCGCAATTTATTTATTTTGGCCACAGTATATTAGGACAGTTTTGTATTATTTCCATTATTATATTGGTCAAAAAGATGGGCGTGGTTTGATCCAATATATGATCGATTATGACAAAAGAAGAATTATATTTTATGCTCTTGGTTTTTTGGGGGTCATTTGGTCTTTATTAAAATTTAAAAAAACAGAGAAATTTTGGTTATTTTTTATTTTTTCTGTTTTGAGTTTTTTGATTTGTTTTAAACAATATTTGGGAATCCATTATCTAAGTTTTCGTTTTTACTCCTATTTTGAAGTTGCGGTTGCTATCTCGGCGGCTTATGCCATTGCCAATTTAGGAAAAATGAGCGGTAAGTGGCTAACTTACGCTGTTATTCTTTTGCTAACTTTTTTTTGCATCTATCCAAATTATTGGAGTAATAAAGAAATTATAAATTGGCAAATACATGACGAAAAATCCGGGAATATTCTACCTTTAGCTGAAAGAAATAACGCCCCTCTGATCAAAGCTATGGTTAATAAAAATTTGTTTATTTATAGTCACAGTACTTGGGTACTTTGGATGAAGTTTGTGGGTCTTAATACCAAAAATGATTGGAGTTTTGGTGGTAAATTTGCTCTAAACAAAAAAAAGTCTGATCAACAATGGTTGGATTTCTTTAAAAAAAGAAAAATTGGCTATATCTATTTTTCTAGTGTCGATTCGAAGGCGGATATAGAAAAAAGCCAAATCTTGAAACTAATTTTCAATAAAGATAATATAAGATTATATGAAGTTAAAACTAAATAATTGGCAAAAGATTTGGGGTTATCTTTTTATTCTTTTTTTGGTTTTGTCATTTTTCAAGTGGCAATTTTTTTTGGATTTAGAGATTTTTATTCCGATTTATCTTGTGTTTTTGATTTTATTTGTTTATATTTTTAGGAAATGAAAATATTAATTGTTTCTCCTTACTTTTTTGAACCGCATCGTTGGATGATTTCGGCCTATAAATCGGCTTTAGCTTTGGCTAAGCGTGATCAAGTGATAGTAGCAACTACGGGCCGACCGTATAAAGAAAAAGTAAATGAAAATTTAACTATTTATAGACTTCGTGATATTTTTTTGCCTGATCCTATTAATTTTTCTTTTGTTCCTTTTTTGAGTTTTCATCTTTATAAAATTATAAGAAAGGAAAAACCTGATTGTTTTTTGGTCAATAAACATATGTTTTATACTTCGCTTGCGGTTTTTTGGTTAAAGCTTTGGGGCAAAAAAGTAGTGGTGCAAACAGATACTTTTCCTGGTATTGTTTGGTTCCCACGTAATCCTTTGGTTGGGGCTATTATGAAAATATATGCCAAAACAATTGGTTATTTGGTGCTCAAATTATCTGATTGTGTGGTTTTATTGCACCAGGGTTTAGTGAGAACAGCCCAGAAAATGGGTTTAAATTATAAAGTCATTCACAACGGAGTTGATTTTTCATTATTAAAAAATGCTAGGCCTGATAAAAAAATTGTCAAAAATAAAAATCAATTAAATATCATTTATGCTGGTAGATTGGAATCAATCAAGGGTTATGAAGACTATCTGCAAGTAGCTCAAAAAATGATTAAAAAACACAAAAATCTTAATTTTTATGTCGCCGGCAATATCCAAGGTAAAGATGCAATTATTAAAAAATATAGCCAAAAACGAATGATTTTTTTGGGCCATCGGGATGATATCTATTCAGTTTTAAAACGAATGGATATCTTTGTTTTACCTTCTTATTCCGAAGGATTGCCTAACGCTTTGATGGAAAGTATGGCTCTTGGGCTCGCTTGTGTTTCTTCGCAAGTTGGCGGAGTAAAATATTTGATAAAAAATGGATCTAACGGTTTATTGTTCCCTGCTGGAGATCAAGTAAAAATGCAAGAACAGTTAGAAAAACTAATTAAAAATAAGGTTTTATCTGCCCAATTGGCAGAAAAAGCACAGCAATTTATTTTAAAGAATTATAATCTAGATAGAGAGATTAAAAAATTAAGATCTTTACTTAATAAGTATGCGTAAAATTATTTTCTTGAATTTAGCTATTGTTTGTTTTTGGCTCATTTCTTTTTGTCTATTCAAATTTGATTTCCCCTATTTTATATATTTATCAGGATTAATATTTTTCTTTCTACCTGGTTTTAATTTAACCCTAAGTCTAGAGCAATTGACTGCGATCAGGCAAGGAATGGGAAAAATTATACTATGGTCATTCTTGACCTCGGTAACTTTGAATTTAAAAATAGTTTACCTTTTGTCTTATTGGCAAGGTTTTTTGGCCAAAGAGGAAAAAACCTTAATTTTATTTTTTCTTTGGTGGCTTGTTAGTCTAACTATTTTTTCGGTTTGCTATTTTTTTAAAAAGTTTGCACCGACTGATTTTTCTCTTAACAATTTAAAAAAACATAAAGTTTTTTGGTTCTCGCTATTGTTTTGGTTTTTGTTTTTAACAATTAACTTTTTGCTTTATCGCTTTCTGCCCGGCGCTGATCCTTATAAATATATTTTGAGGGTATCCGAAGCAATACAAACTGGTGCAATTGTTGAATCTAGCCGTTCTCTTTTTTATGCTTTTTCATGGGATTTACTTTTTCTTTCTAAAATTCCCCTTTATTTCCTTTATAAAATTATTATTCCTTTATTTTCAGCTATTATTTTATTAGTTTTTTATCTATATAGTTCAAAAATTAACCGCGATAAACATTTGCTTTTGTTTTCCACTTTGAATATTGTTACTTTCCCGGTTGTCGCGATGGAGATATTAATGTCTCGTCCTCAGTCAATCTTTCTTTTTGTTTTACCGATTTCTTTATTTTTAGCTATTTATTTGCTTAAAAATAAGCAAATAAATAGTTTTTTCTGGCTTTTTTATCTTTTGCTTTTAATTTTAGTCGGCATTAGGATCCACCAATTTTTCTTAATACTTTTGGGTATTCTTTTAATTATTGTCATTGTTTTTTATTTTCGTAAAATAAAAGAAAACCCCTGGGTGGCTTTGGTTTTAACAGCTTTTTCTTTGCCATATTTTTATAGATTGCTTTTGGAATTTAATTTTATCAGCTTTATGGAACCTTTTTGGCAGATTATTATTCATCCTCATTTTAAACTTTGGTTTATTAATAATTATACTAATATTGATGGTTACCAAATGGGGTGGCCAGGTTACAGTTTTCTTCTTTATTATGGCTATAATTTAGGTTTGGTTTTGCCGATTTTGATAATTTTGAATTTAATAAAAAAAATAAAATTTAATTTTAGTCTAAAAGATTATTGGGTTTATTTGCTTTTTTTCTTTATCTTTTTTGCCGTGGCTGAAGTTTTCCCTCGTTTAGGCTTGAATTATTTACCAGATAGGGCTTGGCTTTTGGCTGCTTTTGGTCTTATGTTTTTTATTCCTCCCCTGATCAATAGGTCAGTGAATGTCTTCGGCAAGAGAATCATTTTAATTATTTTAACTTTTTTATTTTTATTTTCTTTTGGGATTAATTTTTATCTCACTTATAGCAAACAAGGAAGAATTACTGAAAACGAATATAAAGCAAGCCAATATATGAAAAATAATTTACCAGAAGATGCAGCTGTGATTAGTCAGGCTAATAATGGTGTTATAATAAAACATTTTGCTAATAAAGTTTTAGTCGTTCCGCCAGACTCAAGCTTTTTTGGGCAAAATTGGACTGGCGAAGAGTTAGTTTTTATTGATAATTTGCCAGATTATATTTCTAAAAAAACTTATTATTTACAAAGAAAAGAAGTTGTTGAAAAGCAAATAAGTGAAACCCAAAGGCAGCTTTTAGTTGGTAAAACTTATGCCCAGATAGAACAACTTTCTGATCAGTTAACAGCTCAAGCGCAAAGATTGCGCAAGATAAGAGCTTCGCTTATTCAAATCATAAATGAGCACCTTGATAGAGAGAGGCCAGTTTATGTTCTTTATTCCAATGACCAGTTTAATACTTTATCTGGTCAAAGGCAGTGGTGGCGAGAAAAGAATTTTTATGGTGCTGATTTAGAAAAATTTAATAACCATCCGGAATATTTTAAGAAAATTTATGATAAAGATGGCATTTATATTTGGGAGGTAAAAAAACAATGAAAAGAATAAAAATAATGCATTTTATAACTGGTTTAGATGTAGGTGGAGCAGAAATGATGCTTTTGAAAACTTTGCCCAAAATGAATAAAAAATTTGAAAATATTGTTTGCAGCAATACTGGCGGTAAAATCGCTAAAGAACTGCAAAAAAAAGATATCCAGGTTTATTCCTTTTCCACTGGTAAAAGACAAATATGGAGAGCAATTAAAGGGTTTAGATTAATTGTTAAAAAAGAAAAACCGGATATCTTAATCACTTATTTAATTCACGCAGATTTATTTGGTCGTTTTTTCGGCCGTTTGTTTGGCATTAAAAAAATCATTTGTTCTAAAAGAACTTCAGCCTTGCGTCGTAAACATTTGATGTTTTTAGATAGATTGAGCAGTTTTTGGGTTAAAAAATATATTTGTGTTTCTGCTAATACGGCCCGCGAATTAATTAATTATTGGAGATTCCCTAAAAATAAGGTGATTGTCGTGCCTAATGCTATTGAATTTGAAAAATTTAACCAAAAAATAGATAGAAATAAAAAAAGGCAAGAATTGGGTCTAAGCGATAAAGATCTTTTAATTACTTTTACTGCTAATTTGAAACCAGGCAAAGGTCATGACTATTTGCTAAAATCATTTGCCCAAATCAATAAAAGTTTCCCCAAAACAAAACTCTTATTGATTGGTGCTGACCAGGGATTAGGCGAGGATTTAAAACAATTGGCCAAAGATTTAAACATAGAAAAAAATGTTTTATTTATAGGTTTTAGAAGCGATGTGATTGAGATTTTAAAGGCCAGCGATATTTTTGTTTTTCCTAGTTTGTTCGAAGGAATGTCTAACGCACTTTTAGAAGGTGCAGCTAGTGGTTTGGCAGTGGTGGCCTCAGATATTGAACCCAATAAAGAAATTATTACCAATGAGGAAGCCGGTCTTTTGTTTAAAACCGGCTCGAGTAAAGATTTAGCAAAGAAATTAATCCGAGTGGTAAACAGCAAAGTTTTAAGGAAAAGATTGGCCCAAAATTCATTAGACAATATTAAAGCTAATTTTACAATTGATGAAACAGTTCAAAAGTTAGAAAAAGTTTATGTGGAAGTTTTGAGTTAATGAATCTTTTTATAAAGAGAGCAAATATTTTTTTAATTTTTTTATATTATGTTTTAAATCGTGGGTTTTTTTGGCATAATTATAAGCATTTTGGGACATTTTTTGCCAAAGTCGCTTATCTTCTAGCAATTTTTTTAAATCTTTTTTTAATTTCAAAAAATTGTCTTCGGCAAAAAAGCCGCAATCATACTTTTGTAAAAAATTATCTGAATTAACTGATAAAGATATGATAGGCGTGGCATTGCTTGCCGCTTGAACAAAAGTATTGGGAAAACCTTCATTTTTAGAGGTGTTAACAAAGATTTTAGCCTCTTTAAAATAATTGTTGATTTTAGAAAATGGCACTTGGCCGATAATGTGCAAATTAGAAATTTTTTGAGCTTTATTTTTTATTTCTTTATATAAATCTCTGTGATGGGGGTGTTTGGGCATAACCATTACGAATTTTTCTTTAGGGAAACTTTGAGTAAGCTGCAAAAAGACCCCTGGTTGTTTAAAAGGCTGTGATGAAGCAACCCATAAAATAGTTTTCTTTTTATTTTTTTGTATTTTTTTGGGTAATTCTAAAACGTTTTTAAAAACCAGGCTTTTTTTACCGTAGTTTTTTAGTAATAATTTTTGGTGTTCTTTATTTTGAGTTAAGATTAAACCTGCGTTTTTAACTCCAAAACAAGAAAAACGGCCGGCTAATGTGCGGCAAATTTTTTTGGCATTCAAATCATTTTCATGAGCGGTCATAAAGATAAATTTTTTATGGTGGGTTTTGGCAAAAAGAGCCAAAGCCCCGGTGGTTGTCCCTAAAGCCCTCTGAACATAGATATCAGCATCAATTTTTTTTAAAAGTGTAAATAATTTCTTCAAAAATATTAACCGTTTTTTTAAGCCACCTTTTTTTAAGCCGTTATTTATTTTATAAAGTCTTACCCCTTCTTTTGTTTCTCTATTTTTTTTATTTAAATTATTAACAATAAAACCAACTTCAAAGTTTTTATCTTTAGCTAAAGTTTTTGCCAGCAAATAGGATTGCAGTTCGGCCCCGCCAAAATTAGATTTAATTTTTGGGTTAAAGAGAGGATATGCTTGCAAAGAAAAAAAACAGATTTTTATTTTCTTTTTGGCCATAATTTTATTTCTGAGCAACGGTAAATAGTTTTTTGTTCTTAATAATTTCTTTATCTGAAAGCAATTGTAAAAAAGGACGTAAGTAGGGATATCGTTTGAAATAGGAAAAGGGGACAGATCGATTGACAATGATTTTAAATTTATTTTTAGAAAGCAAAGATTGCATTGATTTTTTGTTAAAACTTTGGATGTGGCCCACACGATGGAAGCGGGAGCCACATTTGGGGCAGAAAATTTCATGGGCTTTTAAATCTTCATTATAGGGGACGGTGGTGATAAAATAGCCTCCTTTTTTTAAAACTCGATAAACTTCAGCTAAACCCTTATGCAAGATAGTATTATCTAAATGTTCTAAAACCTCGGTGCAAAAAATAGTATCAAATTCTTCTGAACCAAAGGGGATATTTTCAATACCTCCTTTTTTTATGGCTTTATCTTTAGGTGCCAAATCAATGCCAATGGAGCCAGGAATTTGTTTCATAATGGCACCATTGCCTGCGCCCACATCTAAAACGCTATGGCCAATATATTTTTTGCTTAATTTGATTAGTTCTTTAGCAATAATTTCACCGGCGTATTGACGTTTGCTTTGTTTGTGATATTTGATAATTTCTCTTTGATTCCAGTGGTCATTTTTCATTTTGATTTTTGATTTCATTTTTAATATAAATATATTTACCGGTTTTAGTTTTGGGAATATCGGCGACAAAAGTCCATTTTATTTTACAATCATCGCCTAAAAGTAAATGAGTTTTGTCTTCAATGAATTTTATATCTTTTTTATCCACTTTACCACGCAAAGCTACTAATATTTCCACTAAATTATAATCTTTTTGAATAATTTGGAAATTTTTAACCCAGGCGCGGTTATTAAAAGTTAGAGTCATGGCACTGCCCGAAACCATGGTGCCATCACGTCTGAAAAGATTTTCCGACGAACGGCCAATAACTTTAGCAAAAGTAGGCAGAAAAGAATCGCAGCTACAATTGTCGCCTGAGGCAATACCCAAATCTTCAATTTGGTAGCGAATGAGGGGCATAGCATAATTATGCAAATTGGTGATAATAATATCACCTTCTTCTCCTTCGTGGGCCTCTTCACCATTTTTGTCAATAATTTCTAATTTGTTATTAAAGCTAAATGAATGCATTAAACCGTCTTTGCATTCGCCGGCAATAGCGCCTACCTCGCGTGATCCATAGAAATTATAAACTTTGGTGCCAAAGATTTTTTCGATTTTTTCGCGCATAAAATCTTTTAAGGTTTCAGCCGCACTAACCAAAGTTTTGGGAGTATGAATTTCTAAATTGTTTTTTTGTGCAAAATCAGCAATCTCATATAAAGAGCCGGCATAACCGCGAATAAAATCTGGTTTGGTTTTATTGATAAATTCCACATATTCTTTCATATTTTCTGGGCTGACTTTAAAGGTATTCAAAATTGTAGTGTTTAATAAATAATTAATCGCTTTTTTCTTAAAACCAATACTGCCTTTTAAAAGATCTCTTTCCGAGCCCCACAAAAGCACTTTTTTGACTGTTTCTTCATCAATGCCCAAAAGCTTATCGAAATAATAAAGACGAGCTGCATTGCTCCATTTTTTATAGTTTTTATCTTGCCATATTTTTAAAGGTTCACCGGTGGATCCACCGGAAGAATTTTCAAAGGACCAAAAATTATCCAAATCTTTTCTTTTTAATTTTTCTTTTTTCTCACGTACAATTTCTTTGGTTAAAATGGGGATATCTTTAAACTTTTTTAAATTAATTTTGCCATTTTCAATTAGACCGATTTCATCAAAAATTTTCTTATAATAATCGGTTTTTTGATAAGCGTGCCAAAGCAAAAGTTTTAATTTTTTTTCTTCAAAAACTTTTAATTGTTCTTTGTTTTTTAAAGCCGTGATTCTACGGTATTCTTTACCCCAATCATCACCGCTTAAGGCAGTTAGAAATTGCCAAATTGTTTTTTTAAACATATATTTTTCAGTTTATAAACTATTTTTGGTTATAAAAACTTATATCTCATCTTTAAACAAATGATAACTCCTATTAAATAAGAAAACAAGATTGAAATCGCCGCACCATAAAGATTAATTCGGGGGATTAAAATAAAGCTCAAACCAAGATTAATAGCAGCGATAAAAACCGAAGTCAAATTGGCAATTTTTACGCCTCTTATTCCTTCGGCTGCATAAGTCCAGGCATAAAGGCCATAGACCAAAATCAGAGCGCAAGCAATAGAAAATAAAAACATCAATTTTATATCATATGGATATTTGTGGCCGTATAACAAGATAATAATACTTTGAGCAATTAAAATGCCCAAAAAAGTAAAAGCATATAAATAAGGGCTGACTTTATTTAATTTCTCAATCATTGGTTTTTGCGAATCAAGCTTGGCCGCCGTAGGGAAAAAGATAGTCATCAGCATGGTATTGGCTAAAAATATCAAATTAATGGAAGAAGAATGATAAGCATTATAGATGCCTAATAAATCAGTACTTAAAAATTTATTGATTAAAATTTTATTGGTATTAGCTAAAAAGCTGGAAGAAATAGCACCCATTAATCCTACTACGCCATAAAAAATCATTTTTTTGGTTATTGCTAAATCAATCTTTAAGTGTAAATAATGGAAGATTTTGGAAAAGCCGACCAAAATGGCAAAAGCATAGGCGGTTAAGGTGGAATAGACGGCAGTAGTATAATTAATTTTATCTAAAAAATACAAAGTGAAAAATGTCAAAAATGTGACTATACCATAAGAGGAATAAATGAAAGAAAGTTTTTTAATCTCATGCAGGCTTCGCAAAGCCGATTTGCCTAAAGTGTCTAAAGAATAAAGAAAAGCGAAAGCAATAGAGAGCCAAAATAATTCTTTGGGGACAGAGAAAAGATGTGCTAAATAAGGCGTAAGCAAAAACAGAATAATGGCGCTTAAAATAGAAAAAACAAAAAAACTGTTGTAGGCAGAAGAAATATTTTCACTTCTTTTTTTTGCATCTTCTTCTTTGGCATTATATTTAATTAAGGCTGACGAAATACCTAAAAGCATAGGGATGTACAAAAACATTGCCACCGAATTAACTAAACCATATTTTCCATATTCGCTAGGGCCCAAAATGCGACCGGCTAAAACTTGAAACAAAAAAGCAAAGATTAAAGAAATGATATAGCCAAAAGAAATAATGCCCAAGTTTTTAGTAAACAATTTAGCTTCACCGGACATTGGTTGTTTAAAAATAAACTCGTAAATTTTAACAATTAAATTTTTAATTCTGTTCATATTTTTTTGGCAATTAAATAAATAGTGGGGGAATAAGTGGCTGATTCTTTTTTGATATGGGAAAGAGCGATTAAACGATCCAGGCCATAAAAAAACCAATCAAGCGGTCGTTTTATTTTTTTTAAAAATTGATTTTTTAACAGCGCTCGTTTGGTTACACCTAAATTAATCACACCCAAATAATCACAAAATAAAATTTTCATTTTTTTATCTTTTGCCAGTTTTCGCAATTGTTTTTTAGAAACCGCTCGATAACCATTATAACTTTGTTGGGTTTTGGCAAAACGATCATAAAATTTAGATTCTTTTAAATTGGGCACGGAGATGACTAAAATACCTCCTTTTTTTAATAATTCCCAATGTTTCTTAAATACTGGCCCAAGTTTGGTAAAATGTTCAATTAAACCGGAAGATAAAACTACATCATAAGATTTTTTTTTCAAACTATTTTTAAACACATTTTGATTATAAACTTGTCCTTTAATATCCAAAAGGGAGAAATTTTTACGCGTTAATTCGCAAGCGTTTTTTCCATAATCCAAAACATCACAATTACTGTTAAAATTAGCGCAAAAAAAGTTTGCCCAACGCCCGGGGCAGCCCCCCAGTTCAATAAAATTATTGGGTTTAAAATTTTCTTTTTTAAATATTTTTTTTATTTTATCAGCAATAATTTGATGCGAATAATCTTGCAAATATTTTGCTGGTAATTTAGTACCTGCCCAATTGTTTTCCCAATAATCTTTGTCAGTTAGCTCGGCCATTTTAGCGGTTTTCTTTTGGGTTTTGCTTTCTAAATTTTTCATTGACTTTAGCCATTTTCATTAATAATTCGGGTTTATAACCGGCTTTTTTAGCCGCTTCAATAATGCCATTAACATCTTTAGGGAAACATTTGCCGCCATAACCGCGATTGTCTTCAAAAACCATGGTATGCATTGGGTTTAAACGCGGATCCATGGTCCAGAGGTCACGCACTTCATAAAAATCCAAGCCCATGGCAGAGCAAATATCAAACATTTCATTAACAAAAGTTACTTTTAGGGCAAAAAAAGTATTCTCCATATATTTTACCACTTCCGCAGTAGTTGAGTCAGTTTGCGGGAATTGTTTGCATGGTCCCATAATCGGCGCGATAAAACTTAAAACATAATTTGTGTCTTTTTTATCTCCGCCCAAAATGATATAAGGGGATTTTTTTTCATCGAAATGAAAATCATAAGGGGTGAAATATTTACTTTCGCCTAAATATTCCGGAGAAAAAACAATTCTTTTTTTGTATTTTTTCTTCAATTTTTCTGTAGTACCTGGTTCAATCGTGGATCTGACCCAAATTACTTTAGTTTTAAGCCAAGAAACAACATCTTCTACCATCGAAGTATCACAACTATAATCTTTCAACATCGGTGTGGGTACACAAACTACCGCTAAATCACATTTATTAATCTCGGCTTTAGCATCAGATTTATCATAAGCCGGATCGATAATTTTAATTTCGTAATGGTTAGAAAAAAAATTAGCCATTGCCTTACCCACATAACCATACCCAATAATTGCCACTTTTTTCATATTATTAAAAATTAATTTTTAAAGCAGTTAAAAGTATAAGCCAAATTTTCTTTTATATCAAGCAAAAACTCTTGCCAATTCAATCTTATCTTGTTAATATCGCCTTAATGAAAAAAAGCGAAATTTTTGTGGTAGTGCCCGCATACAATGAAGAAAAAACCATTGGTAAACTAATTAAAAAGTTAAATGTGGCTCATTACAAAAATATAATTGTGGTTGATGATGGATCAGGCGATTGCACTTACCAAATTGCCCAAAAAGCTGGCGCTATGGTTTTGCGTTTGCCCTTTAACCGCGGAGCCGGTGGTGCTTTGCGTACCGGTTTTAGCTTGGCTTTGGAGCAAGGGGCCAAAGCCGTGGTAATGATGGATGCGGATTTACAGCATAAAGTTAGCGATATTAAAAAATTAGCAGAGCCTATTTTGAAAAATAAGGCCGATATTGTGTTAGGCTCGCGCCTAATGGGCAATTTAAAAGATATGCCGCCTCATCGTCGTTTAGCTAATTTTGTTGGCAACTTAGTCACTTTTGTCATTTTGGGTATCAAGGTTTCAGATTCTCAGTCCGGTTTTCGAGCTATCAGGGGTAAGGCTTTGAGAAAAATGGATTTAAAAAGCAGCCGTTGGGAAATTTGCTCGGAAATGGTGGGGCAAATTAAAAAATTAAATCTTCGTTATAAAGAATTGCCCATTGATATTGTTTACACCAAATATTCGCTAAGTAAAGGCCAAAATTTCAAAAATGGTTTAAAAACTTTTCTACGTCTTTTAGCCATTAAATTCAAATGAGTTTCCTTTTTGTCATTGCGAACTTTCTTTAATATTTTGATAAAATAAGCGTGGCAATCTCAGGTGGGAATCTATGTATTTGATAAAAGAATTTAAAAGATGAATCTTATCAAAAAATTTGATCATTTATATTCAAACTAAAACATTTTTATGATTTTCAAAATTCTAATCATTCTTATTTCTGGCTATATGCTTTTGCGTTCCATCACTAATTTAAGTGACAGAAAAATTGACCTGCCTAATTTTATGGTCTGGGCCTTAGTTTGGCTTTCTGTGATTGTTTTTACTATTCATCCTACCTTAGCAGATGATTTAGCTCGTTTTTCCGGCATTTCCCGTGGCACGGATGTCGTTTTCTTTTTAGCTTTTTTGATTTTATTTTATTTTGTTTTTCGGCTTTACACCAAAATTACCGCTGTGGAAAATGATGTCACTGAAAGTGTCAAATATATAGCTCTCATCAATCAAAAACTCTCTAAAGAAAAGAAAAAACGCTAATCTCTTTTCTGTCATTCTGTATTTTTCCAAGGAGGATGTCATTCCGAGGTTATGCCGCCCGCCCGCAGCGTTTTGCGCAGCAATTCGGGCAGGAGGAATCTCCAATCTGCCAGCAGGCAGATTGGTTTTCCCTTAATGTTCACCCCATTAAATAATTCGCTAAAAAAGGCGAATTGCCAAAGGCGTTTAACGGGGTAAGTAAAATGGAGATACGGAATCCATGTATTTTATTTTGATTCTTTAACATTTTGTAATATAATAGAAAAGATGAAAAAACATACAACTTGGCTGGTTAAGCTCAAGAATCAAGACGATTTGCGTTATTTTCTAGTTTGGTTTTTGGTCATTTTTATTATTGCTGTTGTTTTCATCTGGCGTATGCAAAACCTTTTAGGCGGTTTAGCAATTTTGTCTTTGGGCATTTTATATCTGCGTTTTTATCATGAATCGCCACAGCAAAAAGAAGTGAGTATTAAGAAAAACGGCATCAAATATGGCGCGGATTTGTATAGATTTTCTAGTATTTTGTTTTTCACCTTAACTAAAGTTCGTGGAGATGACTATTTAGTTCTTCTAACTAGCGCTCGTATTGATGCAGAAACTGCCATTAAATTACCCAAAAATTTGCAAAAAGAAAAAATTATTGAAGTTCTTTCTCGCTCGCTCCCTTTTAAACAAAAAATCAGTTTTTTGAATGCTTTTCACATTGATACTTATTTGGGGATATAATAAGAGCTCAAAGTTTAAAATTTAGGTTTTGTGTTATTCCAAGTATCAACTTATTGAATTTGAAAAAGCCAGAAATCATTCTGGCTTTTTTGAAAGATCAAATTCATTAATTGTGAAAATGGATTGCAGGGGGTAGCCTTGCGCAGCTAAATTCTCTGTGGCTCCTTCTAGCCGATCGACAATAACAATAATCTGTACAATTTCAATTTTATCAAATTCGCGTTTTAGGGCGGTAATGGTTTGCAATATCGATTGGCCAGTGGTGGCAACATCTTCTAAAATAGCAATTTTTGTCTTGTCTTCTAAAGGTCCTTCTATTTGTCGATTACTACCATGATCTTTTTTCTCTTTACGGACCAAAAAACCGCTCAAGTGCCGATCATGCATATCAGATAAGGCAATAACTGCGCCGGTAATGGGATCAGCGCCCAGGCTCATTCCACCGATTGCTTCCACATTTGGATCAAGTATTTCTAAAATTAATTCTGCTGTAATTCTTAAACCTTTGCCATCGAGAGTGATTTGTTTACCGTCAACAAGATAATCAGATTTTCTACCGGAAGCGAGTGTGAAACTACCAAAATTCAAGCATCTTTTTTGGATCATTAAGCGCAATTCTTCACGAGCGTCCATTCTAGCCTCGTTGTTAATGGGCTCAACAATTAGATTATAAAATTATCGAATCAATTTGGAAATAGCTTTGACTTTTAAGCTAAATGTGTTATTGATTTGTGAAATAATGAAGAGTAAATTCATATTTGACTTATTCTATATTCTATTCTATAATAGATAAAATTAGATAATTTTTTATAGCAGATCTCCTGCCCGAGTAGTTTTTTAAGACAATTTAATTTATTCTTCGAGCGTTTTCACCGATGAGGCGAGGAAGTCGAGAACTATTTCATTTCCATTTTTAAATTATTTTTTTTGTACTTCAGTAAACGGAAAAGTCCCCGAGATGGTTTGTAAACTTTGTCTGGGAATCTTTGAACAAGTTTCCAGATGCATCCATTAACTGTTTTGGGATGAAAGCTGGAATCTGATGCTTCAATTTTTAAACGCAATTCTGACCATTTTAAACCCTCGGGATGTTTCTTGAGCAACTCAAGCGCTTTCGCATTTATATGGTGTGTAATTTTTTGTTTCTTCATGTCACTTCTTTTTTGCAAGTATTTTATTTTTCGGTTAATTTTCTTCAATATGTTTTTGCAATTTCTTTAAGGCGCCTGGGCGCATGCCCGATTTTTTTTGATCAGCCATAGTCATCTCTGACCAGGTTTGCTTATAGCCGTTAGGGATAAAAATTGGATCCCATCCAAATCCTTTTTTGCCTCGAGGATAAGCGGCGATCCTGCCTAAAACACTATTTTTAAAGATTTCCGCCTTCTTTCCGTCATATAAGCAAAAGGCAACTTCGGCTGTAGCTGAGCGGTCTTTTTTGTAATGATTGATTAGGCGGCAAAGTCCTTTATCATCAAGTTCTTCTAAGAACCAACGAATTAGTGGCCCGGGCAAATTACCCAAAGCATGAAATTTCAAAGACACATCTTCCACCAAGACAGGAGATTTTATAATTTTGTAAGCTGCTTTGGCTTTTTCTTTTACAATTTTTTCCAAATCAAGCGATTGGATTTCATCTAAATCCAATTTCTGATGATAAATATCAATTTTGAGATGTCTTTGCAATTGTTTTGCCTTAGCCTCATTACCGGTGATAAAAGTGATTTTTTTCATTTTTAAATTGATTTTTTTATACTTTCCAAAATGGCATATATCCCAAATAAGCTTGGATTAAAATGGCAATGATTGGCACAAGTGGCGCAATTACATAGTCAAAATATTTTATGATGGTGTATTCGTCAGTTTTTAGATGAAAGAATTTTTTTAAATAATACGGCGTGAAATGATATTTGGGTTTGCCGGAGATAGAGCCAAATTGAGCAAAGGACAAAATACAACCTTTGAGAATTAGTTTTTGTAAAATATAAAGAATGTAGCCAACAACAATAATTTTCCAATCTGCCCACAAAGGGGAGAGCAAAGAGCCAAAAAGTAAAACCCCATGCAAGATTGGCAGTACTTTTTTCATAAGTAAATTTATCATGTCGCATATCCCCGAGAGGATTTGAACCTCTAACCTTCAGCTCCGCAAGCTGACGCTCTAGCCAATTGAGCTACGGGGACAAAACATTTTAATTATGCCTAAAAGATAGCCTTTAATCAAGATTTAAGTTGAGATTTTTCAAACCTTTTGTTATTTTAAACTTATGAAAAATAAAATTTTAATTACTGGCGGTGCTGGGTTTATTGGTTCCCACATTGTCGACTTGTTTATTAAAAAAGGGCATAAGGTTGTGGTGATTGACAATTTAAGTCGAGGCACTAAGAAAAACTTAAATTCTAAGGCTAAATTTTATCAAATAGATTTATTATCGCCGCGCCTTAATAAAGTTTTTGAAAAAGAAAAACCCGAGATTATAATTCATGAAGCAGCGCAAGTAAATGTGCGAGCCAGTATTAAAGATCCCAAAAAAGATGCGCGCATTAATATTTATGGCGCGATTAATCTTTTTTCTCAAGCGGCAAAATACAAAGTTAAAAAGATAATCTATGCTTCAAGCGGCGGCGCCATTTATGGCGAGCCAAAATATCTGCCGGTTGATGAAAAACATCCTATTGAGCCTTTATCACCTTATGGCGTGTCTAAATATACAGTGGAACTTTATTTAAGATATTTTGCTAAAATGCATAGTATTCCTTATACTATTTTGCGCTATGCCAATGTCTATGGTCCGCGCCAAGATCTTTTGGGCGAGGCCGGAGTGGTGGCCATTTTTATCAATAAATTCTTGCACAATGAAACGCCTCTTATTTTTGGTGATGGCAAACAAACACGCGATTTTGTTTATGTGGGGGATGTGGCCAGAGCCAATTATCTTGCCTATAAATTAGGTGTCAATGAGGAAATTAATATTGGCACCGGTAAAAAAACTTCTGTTTTAGATATTTTCAATTTATTGAATAAGGAATTTAAAAAGGATATCAAGCCAGAGTTTAAAGAGGCAGTGGCTGGAGAAGTGCGTCAAATAATTTTGGATAATAAAAAAGCCAAAAAAGTTTTGGGCTTTACACCCCAAATTGATTTTGAAAGCGGCCTTAAAAAAACAATTGATTGGGCAAAGTCAACTCAAAAATAATAAGCGACATTCCAATGTCGTCCTGAGCTCGCCCATAGGCGAGGCGAGAGGAAAAATTAAAATAAGTAATAAATAATACAAATACATAGATTCCCGCCTGCGCGGGAATGACAAAGAAGGGCGCGGGAATGACAAGCAACCTCGTATTCAACTAATAATTAATATCTAATAACTAAAAACTAATAACTGATTTATGGAAAAGTTTCAGACAAGTTCGGGCAATAAACAAAAAATACTAATAGATTGTCGGTTTGTGGGCGGCGGGTCGGCTTTGGGCCGTTATGCTGAGCAATTATTTATAAATCTTTTAAAATTAGATTCAAATTTTGAATTTTCACCTATTCTTTTGGAAAATTATAAAAAAGACATTCCTAAAATTATCAAAAAATCTAATCCTCTTTGGACCGATATCAAACACTATAGTTTAAGTGAACAGACTAAATTGCCCAAATTAATCAGAGAACAAAATCCGGATTTGATTCATTATACTCATTTTAATGTGCCTATTTTTTCCGAAAAGCCTTTTGTTACCACTATCCTTGATCTTACTATTTCTCGCTTTAAGGACAAAAATCAAAGTTTTGTTGAAATTATGGCTTACAATTTTTTGCTTAAGCAGGTAGCCAAAAGAGCCAATCATTTAATTACTTCTTCTAAGGAAACAGCAAGTGATATCCGTAAATATCTAAAAGTTACTCAGGCTAAAACCTCTGTGGTTTACTTAGGAATTGAAGAAAAATTCAAACCGCAAAGCGAAGAAAAGATAGCTGCTTTTAAAAAAGAATATAAAATTGATTACCCTTATATTATGTATGCTGGCCAATGGCGTCCTCACAAAAATTTACTAAGATTATTTAAGGCTTTTAGGATGCTAAAGAAAAATTATGGGACTAAACAAAAATTAGTTTTATTTGGCAAACCGGATTCGCGCTATCCGGAAATTCCACAAACAATAAAAGCGCTGGGTTTGGAAAATGAGATCATCGTTTTAGGCTTTATCCCTGACGATCTATTGCCGGCTGCTTATAGCGGAGCGGATTTATATGTGATTCCCTCTTTAGCCGAAGGTTTTGGCTTCCCACCGCTTGAGGCCATGGCTTGTGCCACGCCGGTTGCTTCTTCGCTAATTTCTTGCATGCCCGAGATTTTAGATGAGGCGGCGGTCTTTTTTGACCCTTATGATTATGCTGATATGGCAGTGAAAATTAATACGGCTCTAACTAACCAAAAATTACGTAGCGTTTTAATTCAGCGCGGCGCCCATTTAGTGAAAAAATATACTTGGCAAAAAACCGCCGAGAATACTTTGCGAATTTACCAAAATGTTTTAGGAAACTAAAATAGTAAATAACAAGAAATATCGTTCGAGCAATTCAATAATTTTTACCCTGTTAAATGCTTTTGGCAATCCAGCCGTAAAGTTTTTACGGCTGGATTATCTAACAGGGTAAACAAAATAATGTCGAGAACTTATATTAAAGTATCTTCTCGACTGTGCTCGAAGAATAATCTCATATTTTGCCTTTTTCTTTGTTTTATCTTATTATAAGCTCTAATGGCAGAAGCAAAATCCAAACAAAGAACTAAGTATAAAAAGAAAAAGTTTTTAGGTTATTTTATATTTTCTCTTATTGGAGTGGTTATCTTGCTGGGTTTAGCGGTTTTTGTTTTGGGCTATATTTACAACACCACTTTTTATCCTAAAGCCAAGATCGCTGGAGCAGCAGTGGGGAAAATGACTCAAGAGCAAGCCAAGATTGCACTTGATACTAAAATTTCTGAATACAAAAAAACAGACCTTGTTATTGCATGCGGCAGTAAGAAAAAAAAGGTTCACATTTCGGATTTAAAAGCCCAATTTGATTCGCAAAAAACAATTGATAATTTTTTTGCTTTGGGTCATCCGGAAACTTTCGGTGATATTTTTAAGCAAATTCCGCAAATTGTCAAACTCCTAATTTTTAGGCAGAATATGCCGTTAGTTGTTAATATACAAAATACAGATTTATTAGAAAAGGATAGAGAAGATTTGTCAACATTGCCTAAAGATGCTCAAATTTATTTAGATAATAATGAGGTTAAAATCAAAGATGAGGAAAACGGCTTTGGCATTAGCGAACAAGAAATGCAAAGTGGCACAACTGATGCGCTTTCTTTTTTACAAAATGAAGTTCCTTTTTCGCCCAAAATTTTAAAACCGACCATAAATAAGGAATTACTCACTAATATTATGCCGCGTATTAATGAGTTTTTGGGTTTTGCTCCCATTAAGCTCAAAGTTGGCGATAAAGTGGTTTATCTTTTAGAAAAAGAGGACTTAATAAAATTATTAGGCTTTAAAGTTTCACTTTTTCGCGATGTTAGTTTTAGCATAAATGATGCGGGTAAGGGAGAAATCTATGCAGATATCAAAAAAACAGTCGACATTGCTCCCAAGTCTTTACGTCTTAGTAAAGATGCAGATGGCAAAATCAGCATTTTGCAAAAAGATGAGGAAGGCAAGACTTTGGACGAAAATGATTTAACCCAAAATTTAGACAACTTTTTTGCCGATCCCAAAGAAACAGAGATCAAATTGTTTTTTGAGAAATCCTTAGCAGCTGTTAATAAAAATAATTACAAGAAATTTGATTTTAATGATCTTTTGGGCAAAGGCGAAACCACTTTTTATGGTTCAAGTGTTGATCGAGTTACCAATATTGATGTGGGGTCTAAAGCTATCAACGGAGTGGTGGTGGACGTCGGCCAAACCTTTTCTTTAGGTGAGAGTTTGGGCGATGTGAGCGAAGCAGCCGGTTATAAAAACGGTTGGGTAATTAAAGGTGATACTGTGGCTAGCGAACTTGGCGGCGGTTTATGTCAGATCGCTACCACAATGTTTCGAGCCGCTCTTTATAGCGGTTTCCCCATTGTGGAAAGATACAATCATGCTTATCGTGTGGTCTATTATGAACCGCCGGTGGGAATGGATGCCACTATCTATTATCCACAACTTGATTTCAAATTTAAAAATGATACTTCTGCGCCAATTTTGATCCAAACTGCTGTGGAGAATTATAAAGCTACATATTATATTTATGGCAAGAGCGATGGCCGCAAAGTGGAAATTAGCACCCCGCAAGTTTACAATGAAACACCGGCGCCCAAAGATCCCAAATATATGGATGACTCTAGCTTGCCTAAGGGTACAGAAATGATTTTGGATTCTGCTCATCCCGGGGCAGATGCTTCTTTTGATTATAAAGTTTACAGAGATAATAAAATAATTTACCAAGAACAATTTGTGAGCCATTATGAAGCCTGGCCCCAAATCATTAGAAGAGGAACAAAAGAGTAGTTGATTACCGCTTGTCATTCCGTACATTCTGAATTATATTTATAAAATAAAGATACGGAATCTATGTGTTGGTGTTTCGTTTTTCGGTAACGATGCCCGTTTGGTCTTTCGGTCACGCCTAACGTCACCGAACCACGATACGGGTTTCGTGGACGACCAACGATTAACAAATTATTTTAAATTTCCACGCCATTTACTATCCAGAAAAGCGTGGCTTCGCCTTTTTAGACGATAAATTAAATATAATACAATTATGTTGGATCAAATTTTTAGAACTTATGACATTAGGGGTAATTATCCAGATGAAATTGACGAACAAATCGCTTTTAAAATTGGTTATTGTTTGGGGAAAATGTTTGAAGGGCGTGAAGCGGTTATTGCTAATGATCCGCGTGAAACTTCTCAAAAACTAATTGTCCCTTTGGCATCTGGCTTAGAAAAAAGCGGCAAAGCAGTGCTTTATTTAGGTGAAGGGGCAACAGAGGTGATTTATTATGCGGTTAGTTCAATGAATTTAAATTTAGGCGTTCAAATAACCGCTTCGCATAATCCGTGGGTTCAAACCGGTTTTAAAATTGTGCGCGAGCATGCTTTACCTTTGTCATTGGGGGATGGTTTAGCAAGACTTAAAAAAGAGGTAAGCGATTGTAAGCTTAATTATGATGGTCAAGAACCAAAGGGAATTAAGCAGATAGACCTAAAAAATAAGTATGAGGATTTTACTTTAGGTCTTTTGGAAAATAGCCAAAATTTGGAAGGCAAAATCCAAATTTTTGCTTTTTCGTCTGCCGGCGCTGATTTGGCCCGGGCCATTTTTCCTAAAACCAAAATAAAAGCTGAGATTATTACTTTAGCAAAAGATGAATTGGGGGAGAGTGGTCCTAATCCGATGCTTGAACCTAATCAAGAAATAGTTAAAAAACGTCTCAATTCAGATTGTGATTTTGCCATTATGCTTGATGGCGATAGCGATCGGGTGATGCTCATTAATCCTAAAAATAAAGCGGTAATTTCAAATGACAAATTGGCGGGCTTAATTGCTTCAAGTGTTTTGGAAAACAAAAAGGGCTCGCTCGTTTTTGATTTACGCAAAAAAATGGTAATGCAAAAAGTGGCCAAAGAATATGGTGTTTTTCTTTTTCAATCTTACGCCGGTTATCCTTTTGTGAAGGAAAAAATGATGCAAGAGCAAGCAGTTTTTGGCGGAGAAAATGCCGGTCATTTTTTCTATCCCGAATCAAATTATGCGGAAAATTCAATGTATTCGATTTTGCTGCTTAAAAAGTTTTTATCTGATAAAAAGCAAAATTTAGATCAGGCTTTAGCCAAATTTAGTGATATTTATTCAATACCAGAGCAGAATTTTGATTTAAGCAAAAACCCGAGTTTTGATTTTACAAAAATTCAGGAAAAAATAAAGCAAGAATTTAAAGATGATAAAATTGAAATTTCTGATGGTATTGTGATCGACGGAGGTGATTTTTATTTAAATTTACGCGCCTCCCAAACCGAACCGGTCTTGCGTTTAAATATTGAGTCAACCAGTGAGGATAAATTGAAACAAATTTTTGAAAAGGTTAAGGAATTAATTGAACAATAAAAAAATACACTTCGACCTTGTGGAGAAGTTTTCCTTTATATTTAGTTCTTCATTTTTGGTTTTCTTTTGTCGTTCCTGTTCTCTTTCTTGTCATTCCCGCGTAGGCGGGAATCTATGTGTTTTACAAAATAATGAATGATGAGTTAATTCTAACTCTGTTAAATCCTCGCTAAAGCGAGGTGCCTGAAGGCAATTTAACAAGGTCCGCCCCGTTAAATCGTCCATTGGGCGTTTTGCAAAGCAAAAATTTAACGGGGTGAATTTGACATTTACCATTTTTTCTTATATCTTATTATTGACTCCACCTTCAGGTGGACAACGACCCACCGATGAGGTGGGGATTCGCACATTAGAAAGAGAGGTGACGTATAGGCGTGTAGGGGACGGAATGAACCTCGCCTCAACCAACAGGCTGAGGCGGGAGTCCCTGGGAGGGGACAATAGTGCTCCTCAATGCACAACAAGTTCTTGCGTCAGTCGTGCGGGGCATAGCGCAAACTGCCCCGGAAGTACCCGAGGATCTTGTAGCTCTGGCCCGCTGTTTGGGTCAAGACTGCGAGATCTTTGTCGCTGTCGGCCCGGGCGGCCGACGGCTCGATGCATTGTTCTGCCGCGAGAGCGGCAGAGGCTTGCTCCGGCTTGTCGGCGATGTGCCAACAAGCCCGGTAAGCCACAGACGCGGCTGCAATCCGACATTGCAGCCGTACGCCCACGTTCTTGACTTGGACATCGACCGCGAGCAGGGGCTCGTGCAGTTTGCGGGCCTTCATGCTCCGGCGTGCATCCGCCGGGACGAGACTATCGTCCCTATCGAGATGCCGCGTCCGGCATCAAATGCTGCCACCCAACAGGCGCGTGACGCACAGACGGCTGCGCCACTGGAGCAGCTGCTCCTGTGGCTAGGCCAGCCCCCACCGTAGTCACTCACTCATCGTACCCAAGGGGGCCATTCGGGGGGAGATCCACCGATTGGCCCTCGCCTTACTTAAATTTATCAAGTATCATTTAATAAGTATTAAGCAATACAATTATTAACTCAAAATTAACAAATAATAAGTCAAAAATAATACAGAATAATGAATTAAGAATTTTGAATGATGAATCAATTTTGAATTCTAGAATTAATTAATTATTCATCATTGATTCAAAACTATCATCTAAAAAGGCGGGACCAAGCATTTGGCGTGGATCATTCATAATTCATAATTTTCAAATGTTATAAAATTTATAATTTTAATATTAATATTTAGATATTGTTTGCCTGCCCGCAATGTTTCGCAATGCGATGCAGGCGGGTTATTTGATAATTGTTATTTGTAATTTAAATAAGTTGATTTTTTTATTTTAATCTGTTATTATTTCATTCTATGATAAGTATGGATCAAATCAATAAAGAAAATTTGCAAGATAAATCTCCTTGGCCCATTAAGGTGGGTGATATTGTGCGTGTGGAACAATCCTATAAAGATAGCAAAGGTAAAGCGCATAGTGCCATTTTTGAAGGAGTGATTTTAAAAATTTCTTCAGGCCACGGCATAAGTAAAACTTTTACGGTTCGTCGCCTTATTGATGGTGTGGGTGTGGAAAGAATCTATCCTTTATATTCTCCGGGGATTAAAAAAATCACTATTGTTCGCCGCCAAAAAGTGCGCCGGGCAAAACTTTATTATTTGCGTAATTTGGTGGGTAAAAAAGCTCGTCTTACTCGCAAAGAATTAGACAAAAAAACCGCTGATTTAATCTTAGCGAAAGAAGAAGAAAGTAAAATACAAGATAAACCCAAAGATCAAAATAAAAATGTCAAATCAACCCCAAAGTCATAAATGTTTAATGGATTTTTTTAAACATTTAAAATTGATTTTAATTTTTGGTTTTTAAATTTGGGCTTGACTGAATATGTCTGATTCAAAAAATATTGGCTCTTTGGCAGAAAAATTGGCTTGTGGTTTTTTGATTCAAAATGGTTATAAAATTATTGAGCGTAATTTTAGAAATAAAATTGGAGAAATTGATATTGTAGCTTTAAAACCGAAATCATTTTTTCAGCTTTTAACGCGCAAAGTTTTGTCCTCTTCCAGAATTATCTTTGTGGAAGTAAAAGCGCAAAGTGGAATCAGATTTGGCTTAGCAGAAGAGCGCATTAATTATTTTAAACAGAACAAATTAAAACAATTAGCCCAAAGTTATTTAAAAGAAAAAAATCTTTTTAACCGATCATTTCGTATTGATGCCATTAGAGTTGATTTTTCTTGCAATCCGGCAAAAATTAAACATATAGAATCCGCTATCGCAGATTAATCATCAAAAAACAAGCTCCAAATTACAAACAAATTTCAAATCACAATTTTTAATATTCAAATTCAATATTTTAAATTGATTTTCATTGTTTTCTTTCTTTCTTTGCCGTTCTCGTTTCCTTGTCATTCCCGCGCAGGCGGGAATCCATGTATTGAACAAATTGTTTATCCTTTGCATTTTTAGGTGTTTTTCTATTAAAATAGAAACTATGGAAATAAAAACACGTATTGCCCCATCACCTACTGGCAGATTGCATATTGGCACAGCTCGTACAGCCCTTTTCAATTTTTTATTTGCTAAAAAAAATAATGGCAAATTTATTTTGCGGATTGAAGATACAGATAAAATCCGCTCAACGCGCGAAAATGAAAATGATTTGATCAATGGCTTAAAATGGTTGGAGATCAATTGGGACGAATCCTTCGGCTCCGCTCAGGATAAACCAAAAAAGGGTGTTTATCGCCAATCAGAAAGAAGGGAGATCTATGAAAAATATTTGCAAAGATTAAAAGATCAAGGTTTTGTCTATGAGTGTTTTTGCACGCCCGAAGATTTGCAAAAAGAGCGCGAGCAACAAGCCGCAGCTTCATTGGTGCCCCGATATTCCGGCCGTTGCAAAAATTTAAGCCAAAAAGAAAAAGAGCAATTAAGAGGCAAATGCCAATCAGCTTTAAGAATTGATGTGGCTAAAATTGCTAAAGCCAAAAATTTGCCGGAGATTATAAAATTTAAAGATTTAATTAGGGGAGAAATTAGAAAGGACATTAAAGAAATTGGTGATTTTGTAATTATGAAAAGTGATAATATGCCTATTTTCTTTTTTGCCGGCGTGGTTGACGATTATGAGATGAAAATTTCTCATGTTATCCGCGGCGAAGACCATATTTCCAATACTTTTAGCCAGATTTTGCTTTACAAGGCCTTGGATTTAGATATGCCTGTTTTTGCTCATTTGCCTTTGATTTTAGAGAAAGATCGATCGAAGATGAGCAAGCGTAAAGGTGGCCACAGCCGGCTTTTTGATTTGCGTTTGGCTGGTTATTCAAAAGAAGGGCTTTTAAATTTTATGGCCCTTTTGGGCTGGAGCCCTAAAGATGATCGGGAATTTTTATCACTTAATGATTTGGTGGAAAGTTTTGAAATCTCGGGTATGAAAAAAGGCGGCTCTATTTTTGATGATGACAAATTAAATTATCTAAACGGCCTTTGGATCAGACATAAAAGCGATGAGGAATTAACAGCGGATTTTTTGCAGTTTTTGGCTTTTATAAAAGAGCATCACGAAGAATATCCACTTTTTGAAAATGCACCTAAAAGTTATTTGCTAAAAGCAATGGCTGTATCTAAAACCAGAATGGTTACTTTACGAGATTTTTTGTTCTGCGATTATTTCTTTAAAGAGTCTGATTTTGACGAAGAAATGCTGATTTTTAAAAAATCAGACAGAGAGAATACGATTTTAGGTTTAGAAAAAATAAAACAAAAATTAAGCAACTTTAGTGGTGAGTGGGAAGTGGAAAATATTTTTGAAATTTTATCCTCTGTTGTTTCTGAAAATAATTTGGCAAATGGCGATGTTTTTTGGCCAATGCGCGTGGCTTTAAGCGGCAAAGAAGGTTCGGCTTCACCCCAGGAATTGGCTTGGGTTTTGGGTAAAGAGGAAACAATTAAAAGGCTAAAAAAAGCAATAGAATTATTATCTTGATTTTTGCCTTTTTGTCATCCTGATTCCGCCTTTGGCGGGAGAAGGATCTCTTTATTTTTGAATCAATTATTTAATTTATTAATTTTCCGCGCCATTCGCCAGCTGGCGAAGCGCGGTATTGCTTTTGGCAATAAAAATTTATTCGTAATTCACAATTCATTATTCTTTTATGCTATAATATTTTTATAAACTAATTTTATTTTATGGCATGGTATTGGTGGGTAGTGATTGCCATTGTGGTTATCGTCCTTTTGTGGTGGCTTTTGGCTTCTTCCAAAAAGCCCGAAAGTGATGACAAGACAATGATGAAGCAATAAGAGTGCTTTTTATTTTTTTACTGGTTAGTGCCAGATTTAAAGTCCTTAAATATATAGATTGTTAATAATCAACTTTCAATTTTATAATGAATTTTAAAGTTGATTTTTCTTTCATTTTAGGATATTATTTTTGTGTTTTACTAATTTGAAAACTAAAAAACTTGTAAAGCCATTAAAAGATTGTTTAAAAAATAGCTTAAATATTTAAGGCGCCATCGTCTATTGGTTAGGACACCAGCTTTTTCACTCCAAATGAGTGATCACGCCTTTGGCGTGGCAAGCTATAAAAAATTATGTTTTATGTATATTTGCTAAAAAATAAAAAATCTGACAGAATTTATATTGGTTTTAGCAAAGATTTAAAGAAGAGATTAAAAAATCATTATCATAATTCTGTTAAATCTACAAAAAATCGAGGGAAATATAAATTAATTTATTATGAGGCTTTTTTATCAGAAAAAGATGCAAGAATCAGAGAAAGAAGTTTAAAAAGGCAAAGCAGACAAAAAGAATTTTTATTGAAGAATTTGAAAGATAGTTTAAGCAAATAGCGGCGCCATCGTCTAGTGGTTAGGACACCAGCTTTTCAAGCTGATAGCCGGGGTTCGACTCCCCGTGGCGCTAAAGATTTTTCACCCCAAATGGGTGATCATCCCTTTGGGACGACAAGCTGATAGCCGGGGTTTGGCGCCAAATGTATCATCCAGGATTTATAATTTTTAAGATAGCTGAATAACTCTCCGTGGTGGTTAGAGAATTAACCCAAATGAATGATCATATTTTTGGCGTAGAAGTTTACAATTCGAAATCGTCAGCCTGATTGAGGAGTAAATCAAAATTATTTTGGAGTAATTGATATTTTCCGGATTGTCGCAGAGTGATAATTTTTATGTTTTCGGAGAAGCTATGATTTTTTAAAAATAAATATAGGGTCAGGTTTGCCTTCAATTATACACAGTAGCTCCAGATCGATAGAATCTAAAAATTCTTTATCGTTTGGTACGGCGCCTCCCTGATGAATTGAAATTCCCCCTAGCCTTGTCATCATGGCAAAAGCTTTCAACAAGTCTCTTGAGCCTTCCATATCATTCGCAAATCCCGTTCCGACACCGCTGGCGCCGTCCATAACTCCGCGCGACATAGTGATGTCATAAGCATCGGGAAAATGGGTTTTACAGTTTTTTGAAGTTATTTGCACCTCGTCTGCCTTGACCCCGCCAAATTCTTCGATTCCATAATTTCGATTTTGATAAACACATTCAGCCCCAAAACTTTCAAACGCTTTAATATAATTTCCGCCGATCTCAGCGATTCGGCATCCTTTTAACACTTGATTCTGAGGAATCCCAGTGTACATCTTATTATTTTTAACGACATGATGGCCGCCGTGTTTGTCAAGCATAAGATTATAGAATTCTTGAATTTTCAGCCCGTCGTCTGGTCCAAAAATCCCCGCTACACAATCAAAGGGTTTGAAAAGATCCTGAATTGGATTTGCCCGCTCACGGTTGATCCAATTTTCAGATAAAAAAAGTAAATTTCCTGCCGCAATTCCTGCATAAGTGTGGTAATTACCAAGATTTCCACTTATTGTTTGCGCTCCCCATTTTCCACTTAAGAATCGCCAATCATCATGTGGCATGCTCGGTTGAGAGTTGTCTTGCATCAGTTCCATTGCTAAATTTTTGGCTTTTTCACCATCTTCCTTGTAAGTTTCTCGTTCAAGCTCAATGCCTTTCTTGTATCCTTCGCTAAAATTTATCCACAATTGAGTCAATGCTTGTTTTGAAGGAATATTTTCAAGTGTTAAATGAGTAAAGCTTGACTGCTCGGAAGCACATTGTTCTCTGAGTCC